>Ga0247837_1008804_pt1 | contig 12467 bp, 11 predicted proteins | sample LaCtaG_2_FD_187115 | JGI IMG/M metagenome (GOLD analysis project Ga0247837, IMG submission 187115) | Freshwater microbial communities from meromictic Lake La Cruz, Castile-La Mancha, Spain - LaCruzMarch2015_14.5m | ecosystem: Environmental > Aquatic > Freshwater > Lake | place: Spain: Castile-La...
CTCAACTTCAAGAAGGCCACATAGTCGGCGACAATCTCATAGCTGGTATCGAACCCACCGAGTTCGAGCAAGATTTCGCGCCGGGTGAAAGTACCTTGGTGGCATGGGAAGTGACCTCGACTAAAGAACAGGTGTTGCTCGGTTTGGTAATCCCATTGTGGGGTTTGTTTGACTTGGCCGAGCGAGTCGGTCATCTGGACTTCCGCATACAGCCAGACCGGCGCTTGATGCCTCAAGATCCTCTTTATTTCGGAGAAGACAACAGGGTCGGAAAGAGTGTCGCCGGCATTTAGGAACAGGACGTAGTCACCACTCGCCGCAGCCAGGCCGGCGTTCATTGCACTATAGATACCGGCGGCCGGTACCCATAGGTAGGTGGCTTCGTGGTCGGCCAACTGATTGGCAATCGCTGTGCGGTCATTTGAACTATCGACCACAAGATATTCGACCCCGGCTAGTTCTTGACCACTGACTGAAGCAAGAGTGGTAGCGAAATCGATAGGAGCGTCCCGGACAACGGTGATGATGGTCAGCAGAGGCTGGACGGCGGGCGGTTGGTTCACGCCGGTGGCGCCCCGTCATGGATGGACCTCATCGGGATCGACGACGGGTAGGCGGCGGAGATTGGCATCTTCCGTATTACGTCTACGGTCTTCCAGTTTCCGGGGTCGGTGTTCAGATGGGGGTCATCCAATAGCGGGTACACGGTTCGACTGATCAGGCAGTAGGTCGGACTCCAGATCCACGGTGCCGACGGGTCTGATTTGTAGGTTGTCAGCTCCGGGTGGTGGGCGTAGTCGCTGCTCATAGGTGTAGCGCTGAAGAAGTCAAAGATGATGAGGTGACCGTTGTCCGCGACGAGTGCGTCGACGGCTGATGCCAGCGTGAAGAGAGCAGGCCGGGGTAAGAGATACGTGAAGAAACCAAGGATGATGCAGTCGAAGGTGGACCCTTTCCATTGGTCGAGGTCATCGGGGGCAAGTCCCTGCTCCAAATTCAAGTGCGGAAAGGAGTCGCGGCCTTCATGGATGGCGTCCTTACTTGCGTCCAGCCCGTAGCAGTCGGCCCCTAGGCGCGTTCGGAGCTTTTCAAGGCGAAAGCCGGTTGAGCAGCCGATCTCAAGGACGCGGGTGATCGAACTAGTGCTGTGGACGTGCATGACTGCATCTGTCACTGGATCGGCAATAGTGCCGATTCCGGATCTGTTTCGGGCCAGATAGGAGTCACCATCCGCCTCGAGCGCGTCTTTGAACTTTGTCACGTCACCGTTCCTGCCCGAGGCTTGATGAAGACACGGCCGGAGTAGTCGATTGGGTGCATGAACGGCCGGTGCCCGGCGGCGGCGAAGTATTCGTCAACCGCGGCGCGCGCTCCCTGCCAGTGCCCATAGTCATCGAGAATACAAACCCCGCCTACGACTAAGCGTGGATAAAGAATCTCCAGGCTCAATTTCGTCGATTCATACCAGTCGGTGTCCAAGCGCAGCAGTGAGATCGTCTCGGGGACCGATTGCCGCAAGGTAACTGCAACATCGCCTTCGACAAAAGTGAACTGATCGAACGGGTAGCCGGTGGTTCGAACATTTGCCTGCACATCACTGAGCCCGGCCACGCACCAAACATTGTTGCCATCACCCACTTCAGTGCCCGCGAGCATGGTCTCGGCCCTGACGCCGGACCCAGCCTCGACATCGGCTGCGGTGGGCGCCGTCATGCCAGCGAAGGTGTCGTAGAGCCAGATGCGCCGGTCGGTGACCCCGAGCCGGCGAAGTTCGGTGGCCATCGCCATCACACTGCCACCGCGCCAAACCCCACATTCGGCGAAGTCGCCGGGCAGCCCCTCGTCGATTACGTAGCGAACGGCATTCAGCAAACTCCAAAGTCGTTCGCCACTTGTCATCGTGTAGGGGCGAAGGGAGGAAATGAGCTCGGCATCCGCCGCGGTGGCCTCGACCGGTAGGCGAACGCCAGCACTAGACGTTCGCGACACCTGCAGCCCAATAAGGCCCGCGACCGAATTGATGGCCTGCTCGTAACCCTTCACCACGGCATTATCCCGTTCCACGCATTGAGAGCTGGTCAATGGGCGCCGGGTCGACGAACCAGCAATCGCCAGCACCTAGCGCACCGGACGAAAACATCTGCATCAGCGCGAGGTTAAGTTTCCAATCGATCGGCACCACCGGCTCCATTGGTAGTGCATCGGTAACGGCGAGCAAATCGCGCACGAATGACCCTCGATACAAGATTGCGCAGACGGTATTGGTGGCCGGCCGGGCCGAAGACAATATGTGTCGCGGGGCATCACCGGCCCAACTGGCATCAGGCGCCACCGTCAGCAAATCCGAGATCCCGAGTTCATCGAGTGCGAAGGATTGCGAGATATTTACGTACGCCGGTTGCCGCTCGTCGGCTCTACTTGACATCAACCACGCCAGTCCGGCCGCGCAGTCAACTACTTCAACACTGGAAGCATCGTCCTCGAGAATCAGGACCCAGTCGGCCCCGGTTGCTAAACCTGAGCGCAGCAGAGCGAAGTGCGCCATCTCGATATTCAATAAGCGCTCTACCAACTTCGGACCAGGTGGTCGCACCAACTGTTCGGCACGCCGCACCCACCTAAGACCATGGGTGGCCCACCACCTTGGCCCGCGGGCCCGGCCTAGATACCGGGCCCAGCGCCGATCTAGGTGCACCTGCGCGGTTAGGCAGGCTCTCACCATCGCGCGGGTAATCGGCAACTGCACCGGGTCGTAGGCATCCACGGTGCTCACCTCGACCTGCACCGATTGGCCAAGGGAGCGCAGTTGGGCTGCGAGCACCGCCGCCAGCCCGCCAGGCCCCTGGCTCACGGCGAAACGTGAGCCTTCGTGGCTCACCACGCCAATGAACAGGTCGGTCACAGGTGGGCTCCATTGCGGGTGGGCTCAACGAGCAAGGCCACGGGCGGCCTCAAAGGTAGGTTATCTCTGTGAGCGGAGCAGGCGGGGTGGAGACACCAGAACCCGATGTTCCCCATCGGGGCCTTAATGTGGTCGATTTCCAGAGCCCTGGAGTGGTCCCGGCCATCCGCAAGGGGATCACCTTGTTGCCCTCGGCGAAGCGCCGCCTTCTCTTCCTTGCAGCTGCGATCCAGATCGCACTGGGAGTCCTTGATCTAATCGGGATAGCCTTAATCGGTTTGGTTGCGGCGGTGGCGGTGTCCGGAATTGGAGCGTCGGCCCAGTCGGATTCAACCGGGTCAAGCCTGCCCGCGTGGGCGCAGAGCCTCCTGGACACGGTTGGGATGGGCGACCTGACCATCTCCCAACTTTCAGTTGCGCTGGCCCTTGCTGCCGTCTTTATTTTGGTGCTCAAGACGGTTATTTCCGCCCTGCTGTCCAGGCGCATTATTCGTTTCCTAGCCAATCGGCAAGCCGATGTTTCGGTTCGCTTGGCTCGGGAATTCTTGAGTCGGCCACTTTCCGATGTGCAGCGGTGGACAACGCCTGAGGCGATGTACGCCCTCGGCGGTGGGGTCGCCGCGGCGACGGTGTCACTCCTTGGCTCCGCGATAACTATTTGCTCCGAGGTTTTCCTGTTCACGATCGTTGGCATCACGCTCCTCGTCCTTGATCCACTGCTCACCATTATCTGCATTGCGCTCTTCGGCTTAATCGTGCTCTTGCTTCATCGAGTGCTCGGGGGCTGGACTGCTCGAAACGCTCAGGTTATGACTGATGCTTCAATCGATACCCTGACCGCAGTGTCTGAAGCACTTGCCACCTATCGCGAAGCCACCGTGCTAAATCGCCGTGACTTGTATGTGACCCGGTACGAAGGTTTAGTAGGTCGTTACGCCGGGTCTAGTTCGACCGCGTCCTTCATCATGGAGATTCCGAAATATGTACTCGATATCGCACTTTATCTCGGTGTCCTGCTACTAGGTGTAGTGCAGTTTCTGACTAAGGACTGGACGTCAGCGGCGGCAACAGTTGCATTGTTCCTAGCTGCGGGTTCGCGCATCCTCCCCGGCCTGCTTAGGTTGCAGGGGGCCAGCATCACGATTCGTAATGCGGCCGTGCAAGCGCAGCCAACCTTCTTCATGTCTGATTTTCTAGCGCGGACGCGCGCCGATGCCCATAAAGAGAAATTGCCGGTCGAACGAATTACCGCCGACCAAATACACGCCCACGTGGTCACTGGATATCCGGATTTCGTTGCCGACCTAAAAGTCGAAAATGTCACCTTGATCTACTCAGACGCGCAGGAGCCAGCGTTGATCGACGCTTCGTTCACCGCCGCCATGGGCACCTCGGTTGCACTAGTCGGCTCAACGGGGGCCGGCAAGTCCACTCTGGCCGACGTGGTTTTGGGAGTGATGGAACCGGTCTCTGGTTCAGTAACGATCAGCGGCTTAGCACCACGCGCGGCCATCGACCGCTGGCCCGGTGCGATTTCCTATGTGCCGCAGGCGGTAGCGCTGGTAGCGGGCTCGGTGCGGGAGAACGTGGCTTTGGGTCTGCCGAACGAGGCTATTGATGATGATTTGGTTTGGGCTGCACTGAAGCGTTCTCATCTTGACGATTTCCTGATCGAGAACCGAGAAGGCCTCGACACGATGATTGGCGAACGGGGGTTTCGCTTAAGCGGGGGCCAGCGCCAGCGCTTAGGTATTGCCCGCGCGCTCTACACCCGCCCGAAACTGCTGATCCTCGATGAGGCGACCAGCGCCCTTGATGCCGAGACCGAGCAGGCGATTATTCAGACTCTCGAGGAGCTTGAGGGTGAGGTCACGACCATTACTGTGGCCCACCGGTTGGCGACCGTGCGCTACGCGGATCAGGTTCTCTATTTAGAAGGCGGTCGCATTACGGCCCGCGGAACCTTCGACGAGGTGCGAGAGCAGGTTGTAGATTTCGATAATCAGGCAACTTTGCTAGGGCTGTAGGCGGCATGACTTCCACGGCCAATGAAGTTTCCGCAGTGATTTGCACCCTCAATTCGATCAGCAGCATTGAGCAGTGCCTGACAAGTTTGAAGTCCTCGGGGGTTGGTCAAATCCTTGTTGTTGATGCGAACTCCACCGATGGCACCAAAAAAGTCGCCGAGCGGATCGCTGATGTGGTGCTTACCGACCCGGGAACCGGCCTCGGCAATGCGCGCAATATTGGAATCGCCAGCACCACAAAGCCGCTCATCCTTAATATGGGTTCGGACAATGTGCTACCGACCGGCCAACTCCAGATCATGATCGATTGTCTGGAGTCACAACACCTGCAAGGTGTTAGCGCTCAGACCACCATCGCCGGCGACGACTTTGTGTCACAAGGCCTAAATGCCTGGCGCAAAGGACGCTTTCGCCCGGGTCCGGCGCTCATCATCGGTACCCCCACGTTGTTTGACGGTGATCTCCTGCGAGCCAACCCGTATGACTCGACAAGAAGGTTTTCGGATGACTCGGAACTTTGTGAGCGCTGGGCCAAAGAGTTCGGAGCCATCTTCGCCATTTCAAGCGCCTATTTCGAAGAGGTGGGCAAGACTTCGTGGAGTGAAGTAATAGTCAGATGCCGGATGTATGGCATCTCTGACGAAGAGGTGTTCCGGATCGGCAGGAGCCAGGGCTGGTCGGCGGCACGGCAGGCCAGGTCAGTGCTACACCCGGCCCGCGTGGACCTCGTCGAGCCGCTCAGCAGGCTTAGTCCAAGAGATGCGGTGACGAGTGCGCCCTTCCTGATGGCCTTCGCCGTGATGCGCTATGGATTCTGGGCCCAAAGTGCCGTCAGGAAGTTGCGCTGAACAGCAGGATGTCCCTTAGTGCCAGCCGGTTGAACATCCAGTCGGCACGTGACCGGACAACCTCCTCAGCCTGCGCGATCATGGAGGGATCGCCGGAAGGGGCGACCATCAAGTCGGCGAGAGTGGTGATGTCGCCGACCGCGAAGCGGTGACCGGTAACTCCCTCCTCGATCCACCAGTCGTTGCCGGGGTTGTCCGACGCCACTACCGGCACCCCGCAGGCCATCGCCTGCAGCAGCGAGACCGACGTGCCATCGGTCTCGGATGCGGTGACGTAGAGGTCGGCCGACCGCAGCAGCGCTGCTACCTCCTCCTCCGCCACCTGACCGGTGAAGTGGGTCCGGTCATCGAGCCCGAAGGCATGGATGCGGTCCGCATGCTCGGCGGTGAGCGGCCCCGAACCGCCCATCACTAGGCAGAGGTGCGGGTCGCGATCGGCTGCCAGGCCGAAGGCCTCAATCACATCGGATGTGCGGTAGAGCGCGTCATGGGTGCGCAGGGACAGGACAACCCTGGAACCGGCCGGGAAGCCGTGGTCGGCAGCCGGCCCGGCCGGGCTGAACGCAGCCAGGTCGATGCCCCAGAGCAGCAGGTGGATCCGATCCTCCGGCAGCCCGAGCGACAGGGCGACGGCGCGCGTGCTGGGACTGTCGACGATCAGTCGGTCCACCTGCGGCAGCCAGTCCAGTGACGCCAACGAGGTCGCTGCCGAGTGGCCCGGTTGCAGGTCGTAGCCCCAGGACAGTCCGACGATCGGCCGGGACAGTCCGACTAGCAGCCCCGTCACCGTAGACAGCGGCCCGGCGAGCACGGGCGCGTCGGACGGCTCAACAAGGTCAACTTCGGCACGCAGGTCGGCCGAGGAGGTGATGACGGTGACCTCGAACCCGCACGCCGCCAGCGCCGCAACCCAGCGCTGGTCGTGGATCCCCCAGTCCGATGACGCGTAGATGACGTGCTGGTCGCTCATGTGGCAGGTACCAGGTCGTCCCAGCTCACGGCCTCGCCGAGCAACAGATCACGGCTCAGCACCCGGCCGACAACCAACTTCACCGATTGGGCCGGCACCGCATCCGCGGGTGCCGGTCGCAGCACCTCAAGGTCATCGCGCGTGAGCACCGTGCCAGCGGCCAGGGAACGCGCTGCCCGCACGCACCGGCGCTGCACGATCAGTGTCTTCACCTCGTTCGCCTCGACCACCTTGATGCCTGAGCCCAACGCGGCCTCGAGGCGCCGGGTGTCATCGACCATGGCCCGCCACGAGACTGGGTCGAGGGAGAAGCCGTGGTCCGGTCCGACGCGGGTGGTGTCATCGGTGAAGTGCTTCTCGATCACCCGGGCCCCGAGGGCCACGGCTCCCAGGGCGGTGACGTGTCCGGGGGTGTGGTCCGACAGTCCCAGCACCACGCCCGGATACGAGGAGGCGAAGGACTCCAGCACCCGCAGGTTCACGAACCCGAGGTTCTCCACCGAGCCGGTGTAGTTCGTATTGCACTGCATCAGCACGATCGGCACGCCGGCGGCAGAAAGCACGTCCATAGCCCGCGCGACATCATCGGCGGTCGAGGCCCCCGCAGCGATGATCACCGGCTTGCCCAGCGCAGCGATGAACTCCAGCTCCTCGAGCCAGTTGATGTCGCCCGAGCCGATCTTGTAGGCATTCACGTATAGGGCCAGGTGCGTCACCGCTTCGAAGTCATAGGGAGATGACATGAACTCGATGCCCAGCGATGCGCAATGAGCCGCCAAAGTTTCGGTCCACTCCCAGGGCAGCGATGCGTCTTCATAAACCTCGAACACCGATTTTGACCAAGTCGCTTGGTGATCGAGCTGCTCGCCCAGGTTGCGGAAGCCATAGTCGCTGACGATGTGGGCGGCCCGGAAGTGCTGGAACTTCGCGGCATCGGCACCAGCCTCAGCAGCCAGCGTGATCAGCGCCAGGGCACGAGCCAAGTCGCCGTCGTGATTCGCCGCGATGTCGGCGATGAAGTAGGTGGGTTGTTCCGGCCCGATGATCCGGTTGCCGATGCGCACGTCAGTCACGAGGAGCCCTGACCTCTCTGCAGAACGGATCGAACGGACGACTCATCATCCAATGCCTGTCGAATGCCGGCGGACTGGGTGGGCAACCGAGTGCCGAGGATTGATGCGAGCTTCGAGGTGTCGAGGGAGATGTTCCGGCTGCGCGAGGTTGTGTTCCCCTTCACTGCCGATGGCTGGGCGGCGATGAGGTCCGGGTCCAGGCCGAACTGCCGAGCCACTTCGATGCCGAAGTCGTGCTTGGAGAGCGCATCACTCGAGGCGACATGCATAGTGCCCGTCGTGCCGAGCTCATTGAGCTGCCAGATTGTCTTGATCAGTGACCTTACGTAGGTAGACGTGACGATGGAGTCGGGGTAGCCGTGGACGTTTTGCCCTGCCCGCAGGGAGTTCACGAAGAACTCGAGTACCGACTGATCGCCCGGCACGCTCCAGCCGAAGAAGTTGGTGCGCAGGATGAGGCCGTCGGGAACGGTTGCTCGCACGATCTCCTCGGCGGCGAGTTTCGTCTCACCGTAGTACGAGAAGGGAGCGACCGGGTCGGTCTCGGAGTAGTTGCCGGTTTCGCCGGGGAAGACCGCGTCGGTCGAGATGTAGATGAGGCGGGCCCCGATCTCGGCCGCGACATCACTGATCACCTGGGTCGCGATGACGTTCACGGCAAGGGCCTGCTCGGGGTCGTCGGCGCAAGTGACGTGCCCTGAGATCGCCGCAGCGTGGAGGATTACTTCGGGCCGGGCGGTGCGGATAGCTTCGGCAAAGGCGCGATGCTCACGAATGTCGAGAACGACCTGCTCATCGAAAAGAGATGAGTCGCGGGAGCCGCGGGAGATACCGACGCGACGAGCCTTGCCGGTGAGCCAGAGCCCGGTGTTGCAGCCTAGGAACCCAGCGGACCCGGTGACTAGCCAGGTGGCAGTCATCGGTCTAGAGCCCCAGCTCCGCCAGCATCGCTGCGAGCTGAACTTGGCTGAGCCAGAGGTCGTTCTTGTCCGAGGTGTATGCGAAGCCGTCTTCGACCTGCTCACCTGCTGGTTCGGTAAACCCACCCCAGATCGCAAACGTCGGCAGCACTATGTACCGGTCGGCCCGGCGCAGGGTGCGACGAGAGTCCTCAGACGAGATCATCTCCTCGTGCAACTTCTCACCGGGCCGGATGCCAACCTCAACAAGCTCAGTACCGGGAGCAACTGCCTCAGCCAGATCGGTAACTTTCATGCTCGGGATGCGCGGCACATATAGCTCGCCACCATTCATGTCATTGAATGAACTCATCACGAACTCCACGGCCTGCGGAAGTGTTATCCAAAAGCGGGTCATTCGCAGATCGGTGATCGGCAGCGGTTTACCTTCGGCTGCGATTGAGCGGAAGAACGGGATGACCGAGCCACGGCTGCCCATGACATTTCCGTATCGCACTACAGAGAACCTGGTGCCTCCTGCCATCGCATAGTGATTACTGGAGATGAAGAGTTTGTCGGCGGTTAGCTTGGTAGCACCGTAGAGGTTCACCGGTGAGGAGGCTTTGTCGGTCGAAAGGGCCACGACCTTCTTTACCCCGGCTTCGAGGGAAGCCTGGATCACGTTCTCCGAGCCCAAGATGTTGGTCTTGACGTATTCCATCGGGTTGTATTCGGCAGTGTCGACCTGTTTCAGGGCCGCGGCGTGCACCACATAGTCAACCCCCTGCATTGCCATGCGGAGCCGGTCGCGGTCGCGGATGTCGCCGATGAAGAACCGGACCCGGGGGTCATCACCCCAGATCTGCCTCATGTCGTACTGCTTGAGCTCATCTCGGGAGAAAATAACGACTCGCTCTGGGTTTCGGGTCTCCAAGACTTGTTGGAGGAATGCCTTGCCGAATGAGCCGGTGCCCCCGGTGATGAGGATGGATGAACCCTCAAGAATGTCCACGCCCGGCAGTCTAGCCGCCGAAAAGTGAGATCATGTCCGGGTGCAATCCCTCGTGCTCGGGACCGCCCAGTGGGGTAACCCCTATGGAGTGACCAATAGTCAAGGCCGATTGACCGATGAAGCCCTAGCCGAGATCATCGCGGTGGCCCAGGGCGCTGGTATTGGCGCCATCGACACAGCCGGTATGTATGGCGATGCCGAGTGCCGATTGGCCCCCTTTGCCTCAGGATTCAACATCACCACCAAGGTCCGTGGGGCTGATCCGCAATCAATCTCGGCCCAACTAGAAGCCAGCCTCGCCGCGCTGGGCCAAGGCAGTGTCGCCAACTGCCTAATTCATGATTGGGCGCAGCTCACCGAGGCTCAGGGCAAAGCATCGGCCGAACAACTCAGAGATGTTCAAAGCAAAGGGCTGGTCCAGCAAATTGGGGTTTCGGCCTATGACGAAACCGACTTGAATCGGGCTGTACGCATTTTTGGTCGGCTAGAAATCGTTCAGGTGCCCATAAATGTGCTCGACCAACGGCTGACACATAGCAACATCCTGCAAACTCTCGCCTCGGAAGGCGCGAAAATCCAAGCGCGCAGTGTGTTCTTGCAAGGCCTGCTGGCTGAACGCAGCGATACGAAACTGGGTCAGCACCCTGAGGTGATCAAGTTCCACGATTGGTGCGAGTCAACCGGTGAACAGCCAATAGAGGTAGCACTTTCTTTCATCAAGGCCATCGCCCCGATAACTGAAGTAGTTATCGGCGTTACCACCGGTGCAGAACTTAATGATCTCGCGCACGCGTGGGCGACTTGTCAGCAAGGCCTCGATACTGATGGCCTCGCTTCCGGCGCTATGGCGTTGTTGGATCCCCGAACATGGGCGTGATCGCCGGCATCTGGGAGGCTTGAGCCGTGACAACTTTGGCGATAGTTCAAGCTCGTATGAGTTCAACCCGGTATCCCGGCAAGGTGCTCGCCCCGCTCGCAGGCCAACCGATGATCTTTAGACAGCTCGAGCGAATCCAGCGAGCTGAAACCCTTGAAGGCATCGTGGTCGCAACCTCCACTGATGCCAGTGATGATGAGCTGGCGCAGTTGCTCGAAACCAATGGATTTAATGTCGTGCGTGGTGACCTCGACGATGTCTTGGCAAGATTTATCAAAGTCATCGACCAATTCCAGCCCGAAACCGTGGTGCGGCTAACCGCCGACTGCCCATTGATCTCACCAAAAGTGATCGACCAAGTTGTCATGCGCTTCCAGCAAGGGGATTGCGACTATGTCTCCAACACCATGACACCAACCTACCCCGACGGCCTCGACGTTGAAGTTGTGAAGGCAAGCGTGCTGCAGGAAGTTGCCAGAAACACGACCGACAAAGACGAGCGTGAACATGTCACACTAGGTGTGTATAGGCGACCAGAGATGTACCGCATCGTGAATGTTGCAGGTGAGACGGATCTATCGAGCTTTCGTTGGACGGTCGATACCGGGGGTGACTACGCGTTCGTTAAGGAGATTTACGACGAGCTCTATCCAAAGAATCCAAACTTTGATCTCGAAGATGTCATGACCTACCTGAAAGAACACCCGGAACGAACCCGCTCGACAAAGGATGCGATCCGCAATGCAGCACTGGTAGGCCTGGATACGGGAGCGATGAATGCGTGACCCGGGCCGCGTAATCTCAGGCCCATGTTGAGGAGGCATTGGTTTGCCATTTCGGCAGGCGCCATCTGTTTCGTGTGGGCGCTCGCGGGATGGCTCACGGTAATTCCGAATCAGGACATTCTCGCCGACTCCATCCAGGTCCAGTCCCTGATCAATGATCCGCGAATAGTGCTGGCCTTCCCTGGCCAAAAGCACGCCGGTCCGCTGGAGTACCCGTTCGGCGTCTTCGCCGAAGCAGTGGCGCCGGGGAACTTCTACCTGCACAGCGTTGTGCGACTCCTCCTTGCCTTCCTGACGGGCTTCTTCACCGCCAAGCTCTATCTGGCCCTGTTCCCTGCTGCCAAGCGCTGGTCGCTCCTCGCGGCGATCGCCGTCGGTCCCACGATCATCCATGGCCTCCTCGGTCCGGCCAGCAATCCCGTTGGCGTGTGGTGGCTGCAACCCAACTGGGACATGGCCTGGCTATGCGTCACCGCGGGTGCCTACGTCATTGCCCGGCAACTCGGCAGGGAGCCGAGCCCGTCCACGGGTTCGACGGCCACCTTCGTCAAGACGGCGGCAGGTGGCCTGCTGGTGGGCCTGGGCTTTTACGCCCACCCGGCCATCTCCATCCTGATCGTCCCGATCCTGACGCTGCTGGCCCTGCGTTTCCGGCTCTCAGTCCGCGCTGTCGTGGCGGCCGCCGTGGGCGCGGCCATCGGAGTGGTGCCCGCGGCGGCGAGCTACGTGGTCAATGCCTCCGTCAACCTGTGGGACCCATCGCACGGACCGATGATCAACGTGCCCATGTACGGCACGGCCCTCGGCATCGACGGCATCCCCGACTACATGCTGGCCCTGCTCCCGTACGGACTCGGCCTGGCGCCCGGCGGCGCCTTCATTCCGCCGGCCGCTCAGTCGATCCTGATGTGGATCTTCCTGTTCATCGTGGTGGCGGGCGCGGCGATCGGGACCGATCGAGCCTGGCGCAGCCGCACCCGACCGAGTGTCGGCACGGCCATCGCCATCACCTGGCTCGCGGCCTGCCTGGCCATCATCGGCTTCTCGACTCTCATCGACCCCGTCTGGATCTAC
>Ga0247837_1008806_pt1 | contig 12466 bp, 9 predicted proteins | sample LaCtaG_2_FD_187115 | JGI IMG/M metagenome (GOLD analysis project Ga0247837, IMG submission 187115) | Freshwater microbial communities from meromictic Lake La Cruz, Castile-La Mancha, Spain - LaCruzMarch2015_14.5m | ecosystem: Environmental > Aquatic > Freshwater > Lake | place: Spain: Castile-La...
CAGATGGTTCAAAATCAGGGGGAAGGGAAGTATATACTAAAATTGGTAAGAGGGGGAGAAAATGGGGGGGTAAAGAAAGTATCTAATAATTCTTTAATAAAAGATATGGGTTATATATTTTAGCCAATAACTAAGTTTTATCATTCCCTTCTGATTATTTGGTATATTAGAATTAAGGCTAACAGAGTTATTCTAATAGACAATTGTACATCACAGAGGCCATGCCCCAAAATCACCCAAACGCTTTGACCAAAGATATACAATTGTACGTAACAGGGGTCATAGCAGAAGTTATTAATATGACTACGTTTGCGATTTTTCATGTCTCTAAGCTGCCTATCCGGCAGTTAACAAAAGCAAGTCGCCGAATGGGGCACCGCCTCTTTTCTAAGCTGCCTATCCGGCAGTTAACCGCAAGCGCGACAGTCTGTGCAATAGCGATCGTTTCTAAGCTGCCTATCCGGCAGTTAACTATCGGTATCATTGATTTTATCAATCTCAAAATTTCTAAGCTGCCTATCCGGCAGTTAACTTAGCTCCGCTCAAATCAGCCCCGCGCAGGTTTTTCTAAGCTGCCTATCCGGCAGTTAACTACGAAAAAACTAAGGGTGGAGACGAATAAATTTTCTAAGCTGCCTATCCGGCAGTTAACAAATTAGATTGCACCGTTATGGATTGATTGATTTTCTAAGCTGCCTATCCGGCAGTTAACAACGCAGGGAGAAATAAGGATAGAGAATCACTTTTCTAAGCTGCCTATCCGGCAGTTAACACCCTCCAATAACCCGCACCCTTTTTCGATGCTTTCTAAGCTGCCTATCCGGCAGTTAACTATTTGCAATCATTTGCTTTTTGCTAGCGATATTTCTAAGCTGCCTATCCGGCAGTTAACGAAGCTGATTTGTTCTTGGCTGATTTGTACATTTTCTAAGCTGCCTATCCGGCAGTTAACGGGGTAAGAATGAAATTAAAAAATTGGCACATTTTCTAAGCTGCCTATCCGGCAGTTAACCTTTTTTCGACAACAGCTTCAGTCAACATTGATTTCTAAGCTGCCTATCCGGCAGTTAACAGCTTGGGGAGCGACACTTTATTAAAGTTGAATTTCTAAGCTGCCTATCCGGCAGTTAACGACGGTGATTTTTATGAGTACGAAGAGCTTGGTTTCTAAGCTGCCTATCCGGCAGTTAACATGCAATATCGCTCGTAGCAGCAGCGGTCTTTCTAAGCTGCCTATCCGGCAGTTAACTCAGCTTCGCGCAGGTCAGCACCGCGCAAATCTTTCTAAGCTGCCTATCCGGCAGTTAACATGCAATATCGCTCGTAGCAGCAGCAGTCTTTCTAAGCTGCCTATCCGGCAGTTAACTGGTATCTATCCAGTCCCTCTCATGCTTGCTTTTTCTAAGCTGCCTATCCGGCAGTTAACGTCGATTGTGCCTGCAAACTTAAAAATTGAGTTTTCTAAGCTGCCTATCCGGCAGTTAACGGGGATTAAGATGGAGCACATTAAGGGTTTGCTTTCTAAGCTGCCTATCCGGCAGTTAACGCAATCGCCGAAGTAAAGGCGGCGCTGACAATTTTCTAAGCTGCCTATCCGGCAGTTAACCCAACTTTGTCAAAAAATAGTTTACTTGGCAATTTCTAAGCTGCCTATCCGGCAGTTAACAAGTGAAGTGGAATGAAAGTCATTGACAATACTTTCTAAGCTGCCTATCCGGCAGTTAACCAGATGGTGCAGATTGCCCGCATACAGCACATTTTCTAAGCTGCCTATCCGGCAGTTAACCCATCCAAGAGCGGCTTTAATTGTTCGTCTAATTTCTAAGCTGCCTATCCGGCAGTTAACCCCAAGACGAATCATTTTTGCCGACTGGGATTTTTCTAAGCTGCCTATCCGGCAGTTAACTGCACACCGAACTGGATATTACCCCAGCACTGTTTCTAAGCTGCCTATCCGGCAGTTAACTAAACTACCCGTTGATTGGGTTTGGAATAAATTTTCTAAGCTGCCTATCCGGCAGTTAACCCTATCCGGCAGTTAACATTAGGGGTATATATTTTCTAAGCTGCCTATCCGGCAGTTAACATTGGCGAAGAAGGTGCGAATAAGATTTGCGTTTTCTAAGCTGCCTATCCGGCAGTTAACTTGTGATGATTGTGTTAGTGATAATTGGCGTTTTTCTAAGCTGCCTATCCGGCAGTTAACTAGCGGCAAGAATTGCGGAGCTTCGGCGAAAATTTCTAAGCTGCCTATCCGGCAGTTAACGAATCGTTGCAATGATAAACGCAATCGCAGCATTTCTAAGCTGCCTATCCGGCAGTTAACGGATGCAGATGCAATCAAAAGTCTACCATATTTTTCTAAGCTGCCTATCCGGCAGTTAACAGCGACGAATTTTGCAGAAAGTCATATGTAATTTTCTAAGCTGCCTATCCGGCAGTTAACTTACTTATATTGAAACTTGCAAAATAACATGCTTTCTAAGCTGCCTATCCGGCAGTTAACCTATCTGTTATGACTTGCTGGGCTATTACAGCTTTCTAAGCTGCCTATCCGGCAGTTAACTTGTGATGATTGTGTTAGTGATGATTGGTGTTTTTCTAAGCTGCCTATCCGGCAGTTAACTGATTAACCAGTGCTTTAACATCCTTGCAATTTTTCTAAGCTGCCTATCCGGCAGTTAACAAAGTAGCTGAGTTTGCACACCGAAACGTGGCTTTCTAAGCTGCCTATCCGGCAGTTAACGTCGCTTCAGTCACGATATGCTATGACTGGCTTTTCTAAGCTGCCTATCCGGCAGTTAACTTGCGATGATTGTGTTAGTGATGATTGCTGTTTTTCTAAGCTGCCTATCCGGCAGTTAACTTGTGATGATTGCGTTAGTGATGATTGGTGTGTTTCTAAGCTGCCTATCCGGCAGTTAACTCAGTATGTCTCTGACATCAAAACGAGCAATTTTTCTAAGCTGCCTATCCGGCAGTTAACTTGCTTCAGTCACGATATGTTATGACCGGCTGTTTCTAAGCTGCCTATCCGGCAGTTAACGAAGAAACAGAGGACATATTGGCCTTTAATGATTTCTAAGCTGCCTATCCGGCAGTTAACAAAATTGACGGGCTGCGAAGCTGTCGTTGTTTTTTCTAAGCTGCCTATCCGGCAGTTAACAGCGACGAATTTGGCAGAAAGTCGTATGTAATTTTCTAAGCTGCCTATCCGGCAGTTAACAGACTAAGCCGAGCAATAAAATCCTTGTTTGTTTTCTAAGCTGCCTATCCGGCAGTTAACTCCAGTCGCGCATAATCACCGAGCCACCAAGATTTCTAAGCTGCCTATCCGGCAGTTAACTTAAGAATTTAATTCAGAAATAACAGCGAAAATTTCTAAGCTGCCTATCCGGCAGTTAACTCGAGCGTTGATTAGCTTAAGAATTGTTGATCTTTCTAAGCTGCCTATCCGGCAGTTAACATTGTAGCAACGATTTTCACGACAGCAACGATTTTCTAAGCTGCCTATCCGGCAGTTAACTTTAATTTTTGTGTGCTTACTACTTACAGTATTTTCTAAGCTGCCTATCCGGCAGTTAACAAATTTTGGGATTCTTATTAGCTTTTCGTGCGTTTCTAAGCTGCCTATCCGGCAGTTAACTAGATATTTCTTTGAAAGAAAAAAAGTCTAGACAATGTATACAATAGACTCCACAAGAGCTAACCTTATTTTTAGAATTAATTATAACTAATTGATTTTAAAGAATATGTATATCTCTTTAAAAAAAGGGTTGCCAACCACACCTATAAATATATTTAAGAAATTAAAATTTTGGCACAGTGGCGACATCACTCAGTCCGTAACTATTAAATTTGCCATCCACTAGCATTTGACAAGCTTTTTGGGAAATAAAAAGACGGAACTTTTGACCAGTACTTTGACTATATAATACTACGAACGGAAGAGAGAGTTTTTTGGCTGAAGTATCTGGAATCAGTAAAAAAGCATCTTTTTCGCTGATATTTTTTCTACGTATTAAACGAGCCCGTTCTCTTGCCGGACTACTTTTAGCTTGTAGTCGACGTACAGCCCACGCATTTTTTGCCGAAGGTACCTCACTTATTCTGTCGTAAGCAACATAATCTCGCATACCTCCAACCAACCAATTGCTATCCATGAATTGCTGTAAAGAAATTTGATTGCTATGCAAACGAAAGAGAGCCCCCAAAGTCAATGGAGTTTTCTCTGGATCCGGAAAACTTACACCAATATCGAAACGTTTCTGCGCAACCAATGCACGATGAAATTTAACATACAAAGTATTCATTAGAATCTGAACAGAAAAATCAGAGCTCGGCAAAAGCTGGATATCAAGATAGTAATTCATGATTGATTCTACCCTCACTTTATTCTGTCTTGTCTTCTGCTTTACCGAATACTCCACCTCTAATGAGCATGGCAATAACAAAATGTTGCTGCTCTAAATCGGGCTCTTTATCCTCAATTATCCATTTATCCAACAGTGTATAAAAATCTAATTGTTGTTTTGGTTGGCGCAATGCTTTTCCGCGAGTCGTTACGGAACCGTAAGGCTCAACAGCAATGGGTTCTATTGCATCTTCATCTAAGTACCATGTATCAATTGTGCGAATCGCATTGCCAATTTTTTGAGAATGTATAGCAGCCGTTTCATCAACCGTATACAAAGTTCTGCTTTTTTTGCCACGGCCACGATCCAAAATTAATTCCTGTGAGGGGAACACTTCTTGTCCGGCTCCCATACGTGCAAACGCAGTAATCTTTAAAAGCGTGTAGCGATTCCCAGTTAATCCAGTTGCAATGATTTTGGTTAATGCCCTTAACTGATCTGTTGCTTCTTGGCTCGCTACAAAATTGGAATCATTAAGAGAAAAAGTGAGTGAATTATTAAACTTCCACAACTGTTTTTGACTACCATTTTCTAGAAGCTCAATATTTACAGCTACTTGCTCCGAACAGATTCGATTACGCCAAAGAAAGCGACCGCTAGCTAGGTTATATGCATAACGACGCGCTAACTCAGAAATGCTATCTGATTGAATATATTTGTTGATGATGCTCAACAGTTTTTCTTGATATTGGGTATTATTGCAAACTGAAGGATTCGCAATACCACTCAATATGCGTAACGTAAAGCAGGTTTTCAATGTATCGTATTTATGTGGCAAAAGCGCTACATCCACAGTTTGAAGGTTAGCATTTTCAATGCTAGCATCAATTTTTGCTGGATCCTGATCTTTTGCTTTTAAGCGGTTAGAAATAACGCCGCGCACAGATTTCTCATGTACTGAGATAGAGTCCCAATTGTTATCAACTGCTTGATCATTCCAGCAGCCGCCATAAAATAACGCATCAGATGGATCAAGCTTTCTTTCAAAAGCCAACACGCTAGGAGTTTCTAATTTACCCGCCATATCGTATACTCCGAAAAATTTTTACATATTAGGATTTATAGTCATTACAAACTTTATAAAGACCATCACTATCTTCATATAAGCCATACCACAAAATAGAATTTGGATTACATAATCTATGCGGACTAACCCATTCACCCAAAGAATAAATGCTTTCCACAAAACGAAACTGGGTTCTGTTGTCACGTGCATTCATTACAGTTCCAACAGGATAAAGTGAAGATAAGGCTCGATACCCAACGGGAATTGGTACTATCCAACCGCTTCCTTTTCCCCGAGAGTTTCGCCAAATAGCTTCTCCAGTTTCATGATTCATTACCGACGTATAGTTAAAACGTGATTGCTCAAGCCACGAATCTAAAAGCGTTGCACTTGACTGATTTTTTTTGAGTCCATCTAACTGATTATGTAGTAAATCATCACGCGACACTAAAGCAAAGCCAGGCATAAATTTATAAAACATTTTTCCACAATTTTTGTCTTCGCCTAATTCAATCAATTCGGGTTTATGATTCTTTGAAACAATATTTGATGGTATTACACTACCTCCCGCTATTCGCATGGAGGAAACCATATGATAACAACTAGCTGCAACTCTAGTTTTTTTTCTTCGCTTTCTTGCAAAATGTTACCATCTATACCAAAAACTAAAGTGATATCTAAATGCATTCTCCCTTCTTCCACAATAGAGGGGGATTTTCCATCTTTGAGAACTGGATTACGAGTCAAATGAAATTGATCATGATACTTACGGCTGGTTTGTGTTGTATGGGAATGACAAATAACTCCAACAGCCTTGAATTGCAAGTTACTTGATCTGGCTATTTTCCTTTCTAGAGCATGCATGAGCCCCATAAAAGCCGATATGGGCGGAAATCCCCAAGTCATTTGGCTTGAAATAGCATTGGCGTTTTGTATTTTAAGATGTGGCAAAAATAACAAGCCAGCCATGTTGGGTAATTGTGTCATAGGATAATCTACTGAGTATTAATCATTTCTAAACGAAAATAGGTTGATTTGCGTTTTCTGCCAATCGTTAATGAATTTGAATGTTCTAATACATTGTGAGTACCAGTAATTAAATTCAGAGTCACTAACTGATAACTTTCTGCTAAGCTTACCATTCAGCCAGTTGGCAAAACGCTTAGCGACTTCTGGTACCCATTCCGCAATCTGCCAAATTTCGTTAAATGCTTCATCCTTTAAAATTCGAAAAGGATCAAGCCAACATCGTTCACATTGTGGCAACTGGCAATTGTCATTTTTACTCCAACCATGCTCAGATTGCTGAGTATTTTCTAACGTAAACTGTACTAATTCGTCCAATAGCCGATTAATTATCGCATCTCTTTTGTTGCGAGTAGCCATTGTATTATCTGGATCATTCTCTAAATAGGAAAGTAGTTCCTGTACAACAGATTGCACTCTTCTTTGTTTTTCAAAAAAATTAAACGCACTATGTTTATAGTAGAGTGGCTTAAATATACTTTTCCGTTTGGGTGGTGGGGCAGATGATAACAAATAATTATTTCCGCTTCGTCTACTATTTAAAAAACTTATATTTTGAGGTTTAGAACCACCTTTTTTTTCAATCGCTAAATTGTAATATGTACAATAACCATTCGGATGGTAAATATTCTGTCGGTAAGCGCTTTTTGAAGCTTTTGCTTCTTCTGAAAAGCTATCATTCTGGATAGTTTCATATAGCCACGTAGATAGTGGACTAGAAAATAGTGGCGATAGCAAATGGTATTGTGTGTCATCACATGGATCATCCCCAACCAACCAATATACTTGTTTAGCAAAAGTATGGGATGAGGGACAACATTTTGGATCAGCTATTTTCTTGAGATTCTGAACATCAATTGCCGCCTGATGGTAAATTTGATTTAGAACCACTAATAAATCTTGGTCCTCAGCCTTGAGCATATCAAACAGTGCTTTTTCTTCAAATTGTTCTAATAAAAATTTACCAATCGGAAGAGCTGCAGCATTTCAAACAATATCCAGCGGGTGATCTTTGGGTAAACAATGACTACCAATCAATGGAATATCTGGTAAGGTATGGGATGGGCAAAATAGACTGGTTGATTCAGAAACTTTAATATCCGGATGAGTCGCTTTAATTGGATGGGTCACAAGTTGGATTTGAGAAATTTTGGAAGATTGTTTTTTAAGCCAATCAGCTATCCAAACCTCTATTTTATCGGATGCAACATCTTCCTTCTCAAAATATTGTCTCAAAAACCCCACTATCAAAGCACAAATACGGTTTTGTCTATCTATATCAATCATTGGCTTCTAGCTACTCAATCTAGATGTCGAGAAATAAAAGGCGGCATTATAACAAGAATTTAAAAACAGAGCCACTTGAGCTCTGGAATTGTATGTCTTGTTTCATTTTTTAATCAAAATTATCTTTTTTTGATAAATCCCAATGCTGAGTGGAAAAGCCATCCTTGTTCACTTTTAGGAACGCTAGCAACTCCATAGCGACGCGCACATTGATCAAGTGATACACTCATTTCCTCAGACCATTTTTTTAATGCCTGTAGATAGTCTTGCTGACCCCAGATTGTTACATGAGAGGAACGCAAAAAATCATCTGGAAGTTCATGAAATAGCGAATTTATAGGTAATTCACATTTTTTATAAGAGCGTTTGTGATCATCTATTAATTTAACACAACAAATCTTTTCTTGATTCGAGTCAGTCAACAACACAATTTCTTCTTCGGGAAAATCATTCTGACGAAAAGGTTGGTACTCAGGCAACAGAGCGCTCAGCATAGCATGCTTCATTTGCCAGCAAGTACTCGCAGATATTGTAGATCTACTTTTGTTGTTATGATCTGAATTAGGACGTGGGTTAGGTTGCATTGGAATAAAATTTTTGTATATAGTATCTCTAAGACAAGCATGTTCAAGGCCAATCAAACTTGATCTTGCAAATTCTGGCGTTATTTCTTGAGGTTCTACAATACGTGCTCTTGCATCTAAATGTTTATAGTCAACTTCCAGCAAAAGATCTTGTAAGTTATGACTTTTCAACCTAAAGCACTCGTTTTCTTGCTCAAATCCAGGCTTGCAATAAGCAACCTTTTCTTCTAGCAAACTACGTATATTTTGTTCAAAAATAAGCAAATTTGTATTCTTATAGGGTGCCATTCTGTGGCGTCGAACACGACCAGCTAATTGGATAAGTGAACGCATGGACGATGGTTCAATGATAGCCCAATCATAATCATGATCACGACCTACCTCTGTAACAGGACTACCTAAGACAACAAACAATTGATTGGTTTCTTTTGAGGTTTGTAATTTATTTTGAATATCAGGTAATCGAAAAACAGCTGTGGGATCTTTTCTGTCTAGCGTCTTATCTAATTGATTTTCAATCGAAGAGCGTAATAGTAGCGGATATTGTGAATGATAAACACACAAATGAATTCGGATATCATCCATCTCTTCTAAGGCATAAAGCGCCAATGCTACTTTATAAAGTTTCTCAATATTAGCAATACGAATCAGCCCAAAACTAACTTGTTTTTGGCTTATAAGATCAATTTCTGCATTCTCTTTGTGCAGTTGTATTGCGGCACTGTATATCGTATGCGCTAGATCGAAATAGAATTTTTGCTCTTTAGTAGAATTAAAAATATCATACTTAAGATATTTAGCTTCTTGTTTTAGTGATACTTCATTTTCTTTGAATTTTCCTGAAACTTTGATTAGTCTACTTGTTCGCCTTATAGATTGGTCGGTTAGCCAAGTGTATCGTTCTAATGCAAAAAGTTTGTGCTGTTTGCTAAAAATCTCTTTAGAGTTGCATTGAGCATAGTGCTGTTGATTTTCATCTAACCACAAACAGCAAATTTGCAAAGAAGAAGTATTTTCCTCGCGCTGTAATTGGTATTCACGTCGACCCGCTAAATAAGCTTCAAACAAACCTACAACTAGTGTGGGAGGCAAAGTTGCGGAAGAAAGTAATACACGACTTCCTAGAAGACCGGCCCAATAAACTAATCTCGAAAGAGCAGGTAGATCACTTAAATCAAAATCATCAGGTTCATCTAATACAAGATCACTACTCATTAAGCGTAACATCGGAATAATTTGTCGCCCGCCACGCTTGCTTTCTGTAGCAGGCATAATATGGTCAATAGTGCAAACCAACAAAGGTGCATTTAAAAGAGCTCGCATTCGAGCATCCTTAGTTAAACGGGCAAGGAGTGGATGGTAGTTCTCGTTACTAGTCGTTGACAAAGAATCGCTGTTATTGATTTGTTCATCCCAAAGGCACTGACTTGATTCTGCGCCGAGCTTTTCTGCTTCTTGTGCATAAAACTCGAATAACTCACGATTAGCACTACCACCAACCATAATTTCTAACTGATCCTCACGAAGCTCCAACTGTTCTTGAAAAATACGACCAGTCTGCATAGTTAGCGTACGTAGTCCCAATGCAAAAATACAGCGCATACCACGTTTTGAATCTGAGAGCTCATACATTACTCTGGCATTGGCCAATGTTTTGCCGCATCCAGTTGAAGCCATATTGACAATGAACGCTCCTTGTTTTCTACTTTGTTCACGCACACTCATCGCTAGTTCAGCTGATTTGTTTTGCCAATCAAAGTAAGGCTCAGTGCTACGACGTTGTAGCTTTCGACATTTCAAAAGGCTTGGCAGATGATATTCAAAATTTGGTAAAGCATGGCAAACAATATCACTATGGCTTGCTACACCAACCAAATGCTCCCTAAGTGTTTGATTAAAATTTCCCTCTTTATCTTTATTGGCATAAAGCTCTTTAGTAAAAACTGGATCACTATTTTGACCATTAAAATGGTCTGATTGTTTTGTGAGACTAGAGTAATAGTGATCGGATAACATTAACGTCAATCTTGATAAATGCATAATATATGGAAAATCTAACCATTTTATTTTTTGATAGCGCTTTTCTAAACGTGAAGCTAATTTAGTGGCATATTTTTGCCAAACTGCATCATTAATCGGAAGGTCACAATCAAATATCCAATAGGATTTTATTTCTTGTGTTGGTGTGCTATCAAATTGCTTGCACCAATTAGGACTGTGTACATTATTCCATTTGATATCAATACGATTAAATAATTGTTCAATATAATGCATATTCACTTCGTTTTTAGATAAGAGTGGTAAGCGGTGATGTGTCAATATCAGCCAACCAATCGAAGCTGCTAAAGGTGGCAAATCAGAGAGCGGCTTGTTACTTGTCGCCTTGTCATCTACCCCATCACGTAATCCAGCTGCCTCCAACCTTTGTCTCCAGAAGCTTGGTTGCATTTCGCATGGTTTCTGGAATCTCTTTAACCAAGTGATATCGTCATCACATCCAACAAAAGCTTGGAAAAGACGCAATGATATCCACTCGTGTCTTAGCATATTGAGCGAATTTGTTGGGCTTCTCAAATTATCCTGAAAAGCCTTACATGATTTCCCTAAATCATGTAACAGTGCAGCCATTCCTGACAACAAGCGTATATCTTCACCATGCTGCCAGTCATTTTCGTCTGAGCTTCGAAGAACATTACGTTTTGTCGTGTTTGTTGGAACTGCTCCGTCACGGTTAAAACGATTTCGATCTCCAACAACCCATAGGAGTTCACTGTAATTACGCCCACGTATCCAGTGGCAGGCTACAGCAGTATTTTTTCTAGCTGACTTTCGTAATAGTTTGTGTAGCGTACTAAGCCCAGCTTCTGTAATAGGGGTCTGCCATGTTCGCTCGCCTCGCCGTTCAGCAAATTGATCAAGAATACGTCTAGTTTCCGTTAAGGCGTGTTTCGTGCATTCAGAAATTAGCAAAATATTCACGCGCCTTTCCCTCGCTGAATTGCAATGTTTTTAAGCGTATCAATCATGAAATCAAGCGATTCATTGCGCGTCAGTTCCTCAACACAGTTTTGGCGAAATGTTTGTTCATCATCTCCTTGGATAGCACTAATAAAAGCTTGGGGCAAAATAATGGCATCCTTGACCAAGTCTGCGGCATCGAATACAAGGCCACCTCTGCGAGTTTTACCGTGCAAAATTGCAAGGCCGTGAGGTAAACCAAGGACCCATGTGGCTACAGCACCAAGGCCATAAGCTAGATAGTTTCCATGATCCAAAAAACGATTGGCCGGATCACTTCCAGTACCTTGTTTTGCTCGGATAAAATCACCATAATTTACAGTACTAGCAGCCATTTGAAATAGCTTTTTAGAAAGACGAGCTTCTTCAGTCAATAAGTACATGTGATCAGGTGCAACAGCGATACTATCTGAAGATTTCTTAATTAAGTCTTCAAGCTTGCTAATCGCAGGCATAAAACCGAACTCAAGTAATTTTTTTGAGGCAGACCAGCGACGATGCAGGTATTGCAGTCGCATTAGCTGAATATCTTTAGCGGCTTGTAATCTTTTTTGGTCATCAAACCAAAACTTGACCCATAGTTGTAAATACTCTGTAGATCGATACTCACTTTGTGGTGAAAACCACACAACATCAAAATCTACCTCATTGGCACTAAATAATGGAGTTCCACCGCCGCCACAAAACCCAACCATTACACCAGCTTTTGCTAATTCCCGCATTGCAGCTTGAGTAACAGATGTGCCTGTACCTAACAAAATTGTTGTAGTATTGGCAATCGGAATATTCCAATACAACGATTGTTTGCCAGCATCTGTCAGATATTCAACTCGGCCACCATTAACAAGCACTCTGCAGTGTTCAAGATAATAGAGGTTAGCGCGTTTGGAATGAAGAATTGATTTAAGATTTTCAGGAGCAATATTCTGCATAACAATTATAAAACCTTACTAATCATAAAACTTAAGGATACCTACGGTAACCTAAAATCTATAAACCAATCTGGTGGAGACAGTCGGGATCGAACCGACGACCTCCTGCTTGCAAAGCAGGCGCTCTCCCAACTGAGCTATGCCCCCATAATACAAATATATAAGCTTCATCAATTAATGACGACGAATACTGCTTAA
>Ga0247837_1008812_pt1 | contig 12460 bp, 5 predicted proteins | sample LaCtaG_2_FD_187115 | JGI IMG/M metagenome (GOLD analysis project Ga0247837, IMG submission 187115) | Freshwater microbial communities from meromictic Lake La Cruz, Castile-La Mancha, Spain - LaCruzMarch2015_14.5m | ecosystem: Environmental > Aquatic > Freshwater > Lake | place: Spain: Castile-La...
CGAGAAATGTTGCTGGAATTCACGCAATTGGTCTTGAGAGTGATGGAAACTGGGGGCAAGAAGCAGCTTAAAGGACGATAAAGTGGATAAGGAAAAGCCTAATTGAAATGCTAATGGGCCTGATAGTTATTTGCATACTTTCGTTCGTACAACAATTACAGCTAAAACGCTGGATAGGAAGCGGAGGAGCTTAGAGAGTAAATGAGCTGGGATATGAGAAATACCTCTCTAACCCCTTGTGCTTCTATACCAATTCACTGTACTTTCGCCGTTCAAGCTATGTCCTGAAAGGAACTGTCCACCCAATTCCCTCATATTAGCCTAAGAGCTATGAGCTATTTTGGCACTGTAAGTACGTTGTAGCCAGACTAGCCTGTTAATCCCTAAAACAAGCCGCAGCAAGCATTATGCACCGCATTACGCCGGTTGCTTTCCTCCTGCCGACTCCCATCGTGCGCAGTGCCCACACAACCGGGGCACTTGTACCCGCTGTCTCGCCACTGTAGCGCGGTCTCGTAGCACTTGGAGCAGTACTTCGCTCCGCACACTACACACATTCGCTTGTCTTTTTCGTATGCTCCGCAAGCTCTGCAGGTCATTTTTGTTTAATCTATAGATTCGCGGATTGCCTGTATACTCGATGAGGAAGCTGTTTCAGAGCTTTTGTGCACACTCAAATTCTGTAATACGTCTCGGAGCGGAAACTGGGAAATGCATTAACCGAAGAACGAGGTAAAATGAGTTATTGGGAATTACTAGGCCTAGAAGATGTTGCAACGCAGTACGTTGCGATGGAAGGCTTCATTGTTAAGCCTCGGGTTGTGCTTCGTACCAACGCATCCTATGCATTTCAGCCCATTCCAGCGTGCCCTCAGAGCATCATCATAGCACTTGGAGCAGTACTTCGATCCGCACACTACGCATATACGCTTGTTCCCTTCTCTTGATCCGCAGACTGCACAAGGCATTTCGGCCAATTTCTATATTCGTAATGCTCATGCTGTCTTTTCGAGAGTTTGGAGGCAACCAGAGGCGGGATACAGCAGACTTCCTGAAGCCGTAATGAGCTGTTTCTGGACTGAAACTGGGTTGCTTTTAGCAGTTTCCCCAAGAATTCAACTGCTTTAAGGAATTACAGCTCGGAATAGCCCTATACAGCCAAAAAGCTCGATATTCGCGCTACAAGGTCACATCTCTCCAGTACTTAGCCAACACCTGAGTTCTGTGTTTCTACATATTCGCCTATTCAGCAATTAACGAACTCTGCAGGTCTCCAGCCTAATCCCCATAACCCCCTCTATTAGTCCATATAGATGTCCAGACTCAGCCTGTGACTTCCACCCAGCCGCGATTCTCTCCTCCTCTCCGCCTCAATCCTCAGTCTCGCGGAACTAGTCCTGTCCTGGCAGGAATTCGAGTAGACTCCACGCAGACAGTGCACCTACCCCTTCCACCTCTGGATGCTGGTGGCTATACTGGGCATATGCACATTACGACTTGCAGATACAGCGATTGAGCGACGCACGGAAAGCTTCTGGTGCTTCAACCTCTTCCGGCTACTGTCAAGTCAGCGATTGACTATAGTGATTTGCCTGCTGTATGGGTTGTTTTCGGTGTGGGTGCTGGTGGGAGTGTGTTGGTTCCTAATGTCGCAGGCGGAGGAGCAGTGCTTTTTGCACTTGAAGGCGAACTTCGACTACTACTTTATTTGGCTGTGGTTTTGCTACTTTTGGATGACTGTGTATACCTGCGCGTTGATGGTGTCTGCCCTTAGGTTGGCGACAGATGCGGACTTTGCGTACTTTGAAAGTCCGTTAATGCAGCCGCTGCTTGCGCCGATGGACGGACTCTCAGATCGTTCTTTGCGGGATATAGCAGTGCTGGAAGTAGAGAGAGATATGGACTTGGATGAATGCACTATATGCATTGAGCCATTCACTGTAGGGAATTCAGCCCGGAGACTAGCCTGCGGACATACCTTTCACCAGAGCTGCATTGACCCCTGGCTGATGAGAAACGCCAATTGTCCCAATTGCAAGCGCAACTTGCATAGAAATGGTTAAATTGCGCGTAATGTCCCTCGGCGTATTGCTTGAAGGGACATTATGGAACAGTCTATCCTGTAACTAGTTAATTGCTGAGACTTAGTGTATCCTATAATAAAGAAATAGTGACTTGGCGTTGAGCATGTGAGAAAGCGACAAATAGTTCTATCATGTAAATGGGCTTTGCTAAGTTTGGAAAGGCCCTTTTGAGTAATTCTTCACAAAAGCCGCTTCTGATAGCGGAAATAAATGCTCAGAACTACCTGCTGTCATGCATTAATTTAGCCCAGTAATAGACCTAAAATCCCGCCAAGTCCACACCCATGCTAGTGACTAAGCGGGAAACAGCCTTTAAGTCCTGCCAAATCAGGCGGTAAAATGGACTTTGAACCAGTCCTCAGTGCAATCCTAGCAGCCAACAACACCACCAGACGACAAGGCGAGCAGATCTTCGCTCAGTGCGTGGCCAAAGACCCTGCAGCCACTGCTCACCGCCTCTGCGCCGCAATGATGCACCCTAGTCAAGATGTAGCTGTGCTGGCAGCTGTGCTTTTCCGCGGGAAGTACTTTGAGGACCAGCTGCTGGCCAAAGTGGCCCCCAGTGAACGCCAACTCCTGCGCGCCCAGCTGCTCGCCCTCGTTTCCCCCGACCGAAGTCTGTACTATCTCAAGCGACTAGCCGACGTATTGGTAAACTTCGCAGTATCGGACGGCTGGGAAACGGACTTACTGGGCTTCATGGCGACCTGGGCTCGGTCCAGTTCCCCGGTAGTGAAGGAATTCGCCCTCCATCTCTTCGAAGAATCAGTGGAATTCAAGTCTTTATTGACTGTTTTACGAACGCATTCAGCCACTGTGATGGAAATTCTCCGCTCTGCATTGGTCGATTCCAACCTAGAAGTGGCGCTTTCCTCCGCAAAGACAATTGCGTGCTTTCTAGAAGGCAGTGAGACTGAAGATACAGCGATGGTGTGGACACAGGCGCTGCCTGCAGTGCTGACTGTAGTGCTGCACGCTGTGCAGTCCACAGTTCAGGTGGAAAGGATCAAGGACACGCTGGAAAGCTTGGCGGAGCTGACGAATTCCTATCCCTTGCTGTGGACTGAGCATCTGGCAGACCTGATATCGGCCGTTGGGACGATAGCGAAGGATAAAGGCCAAAATAACGACCTGCGGTTTGCGGCAGTTTCCCTACTTTTGACGCTTATTAACGCTTCTCCTACTTTAGTGCAGTCCAATGCCATTTTCCTGCAAGAATGCATAGTCCTGGGACTCACTCTGATGGCGGAACTGAGCAATATCCTCAGTGAAGACACTTGGAGCCAGGAAAGCGATGAAGACGACATATCCCGCAACGACATGTTTCTCCTGGGCAAAGACGTAATCTGCGCCATCGCAGCTTCAGTAGGCGGGCCGCTGCTCCTCGGCACCATGTCCCAACTCGTGCCCCGCTACTTGAAGTCAGAGGACTGGGTGCGCCAGCACACCGGCATACTGGCAATCGGACTGATAGGCGAAGGCTGCAAAGAGACCTATAAGGGAAGCATGGGAAGTCTATTGGACTTGGTACTGCCTTTTACTGCTAGTCAGTGCCAGCGGTTGAGGTGGGCTGCATTGACCTCATTGGGCTTGCTAATCGGCCAATTCCACCCACTGGTTCAGACGCAATTCGCAGAGCGGACTTTGCCGTGCATTCTGTCCTGTGTGCAGGAAGGGAACATGCTGAGAGTGATGGTGCAGGCCGCTTCTTGTCTCAACCTGTACACTTCCGGCTTCATTGAGTGTCCTGCAGCCCTGCCCAGCTTCGCTCCCTACGTGCAGCGAGTACTGCACCAACTCTCAGAAGTCCTAGGCCGAGGACTAAACATGGGCTACTGCCCCTTACTGGAAGAGGTACTTTCTACCATCGGCCACGTCGCAATTGCACTGAAAGCGGGGTTTTCTCAGTACGTAAACAGCTTCGTGCCGGGCCTAAGGCAGCTCGCAGCCTGTCCTGTGTCTTCCGAGGAGCAGAGAGATGTGCGCACCAATTGCGTCTGCTGTCTCAGTGCCATCGTGGAAAGTGTCAAAGACGACCAGAGTCACCTCCCCCTAGTCACCGAGTTACTCACCTCTTTCCTCACTAGTCGGCAGGGACTGTCTCCGGAGGACTCTTTTTCAAGTGTTATTGAGCAGTGCGTGCCTCAATTCGCTTTGTATCTCCAAGGCCATTTCCGTCCCTACATACCCTCCATCCTGCCTGACCTTCTGCAGAAAGCCAGCGCTGCAGTGGAGTCGCAACTGTGCGACGCGGAAAACTCCGGCCAATCCACTACAAATCCCAAGGAAGTAACACATACTGTGCAGTTTGAACTGAGAGGCAGGGGAGTGAAGCAGCTGATGGTGAACTCGTCTGCGCTGCTGAGTAAGGTAGGAGCGTGCAAGACGCTGATGCTGCTGGTCAGAGGCCTGGGCGAGAGCTTTGTGGACTACTTGCAGCCTGTGATTCAGGCCACTGGGCCGCTTATTCACTACCAGAAGAATGGGGCGATACGGAAGTATGCGCTTGCCACAGTTATGGAAGGATTAGAGGCTTGTTGCAGACATGAACTAATCGTGAAGGATGCAGTGGCCTTCCTTTTGCCCGAGTTCAACCAAGCCATCCACTTCTTCGCCCCGAAAAACACCTCGAAACTGAAGCGACTGCTCAATAGTCTCAACACTCTGCTGAGACTTTGCAGCCAACTGTCCGCTTTAGGCCTTTCCAGCGTTGAAGCCCTGTCCCAAACCCTGGGCAAAGAGGTGCAAATGGCGCTTCAGCGCCGAGACTCCCGCGAATGCGAGTTAGCAAAGGCCAACCAGTCTCCTTTGCACCAGTCCCTGTATACCGACCTCAAATCAGCAGACTCCATTGACGTGGAAATCACTCGCAGAAGCATGGAATTCATCGAAATCTGCTTGAAATCCTTCGGAAAGGAGTACAAATCGCTGTTTCAACAGTGCTTCCAGCCTGCGTACTTCGGGATATTCTACAAGCCCAAGCCGCATGACAATGAGATAATCAGTGCGGTGTGTGTGTTGGACCATTTGGCGGAGTTTGCGGAGGAGGTGGGGCTGTCGGGGGGCAGTTCGTTCACTATTGAGCACCTTTTGGGGTGCAGTGCGCACCCGAATGTTGATATTCGGCAGTCTGCGGTGTATGGACTGGGCGTCTGTGGCCAAGTCACAAGTCCAGAGATATACCGCAACTACGCAGACGCAATAGTGAGCAGTATCGTGAAAATGCTGCAAAACCCACTCTGTCGGACCGCAGACTACATCGTAGCAACTGAGTGCGCAGTCGGAGCTCTGGGCAAAATCGCCCTCTTCCAGCAGCGCGAACTACTGGAAATGTGGCTCCAGTGGCTGCCAATCAGTGCAGAAGTGGAAGAAGCGCAGAGCATTAATGGTCTTTTTCTCAGAAATTTGGACCTGTACAGGGGCTCTCCGCAGGTTCCCCGGGTGATTCAGTCGCTTCAAGGCCTACTTGCGGCATCGAAGCCGGTGGTGAGTCAAGCTGATATGCACTATCTTGCTTAGACTAAGACATTGGCGTTTCTAGAATAGATTGCTGATATAGAGGGAAATGGCTCATATGGGAGATTTTTATAGTCCGGACTGAAGCTTGAATATAGAATAATTGCTATTTCTCTATGAAATCAGCTTTTGTAGGAAGTTACAAAGTGGCAAACTAGCATGAAAAAGGACTAATTTGCTGATAGATATTCGAAACCCCACCCTAATCGGTAGAGACTTTCAGCTAAATACGAAGTGCGAAAGTCCTATCTTTGTGCTAAATCTTCAGTCTAGTGCTCAGTACCTTCCAAACTGCAGCCACCGACACCTTCGGCAGCATAGGCACAGCAACCACCTTGCACCCTCGACTCTCCAGCAAGGCCTTGTAAAGCCAGTAATCGCCCTGCAGCTGGTCTCCTCTGGGCAGCAGGCACTTAGGCGGGTGCAGCCAAACTGCAGTCTTGTGGGCAGGCAGGTAGAGCGGCGCTAGCGGTATTTCCGCAGAGAAGACTTGGCCTGTGGGGAGGTAGGTGTGGGCGATTTCCTGCAATTTGGGGTGGGAGAAGTCGAGGTGCTGCTTTGGGACTAATTGGCTCAATGCGTCGATTTTCCCTTTCCCTTCGTAGAACTGCTCCAGTACAAAGCGACGCACTGTCCACCCTGCTTTCCCGTCCTTGGGCAAATACTGCTGAAGAGTGGGCAGCAAGTTGGGACGCATTAAGTCGGCTCGCAGCAGGTAGGGAGCAGCTTGAAGGAAACTGAAGTGCTGTTGGCAGTGGTCGCTAGAGGCCATTTGTGCGAGGTAGCGTTGGGCCAGAGACAAGCACTGAGGGAATTGGATGAGATTGGAGTCGTGGAAGGTGTCAAGGAGGCGAGAGCCGTAGCGTCCTAGCAGGTAGTCATCACTCTGAATTGTATCGATAATAGGTGCCAGCCAGTCTGTAATCTGCGGAATTCCAATCGCTAAGCCTGCTAAAGCGCAGACTTTCTGAGGACTGTCCAGCTTCGATAGGTCTAAATACGTCCTAGCAACTTCACAGAGATCCGCGTTGTAATTGCCAGGCTCCGACATGACCTGAAAGACCTTCAAAGCCTGCTTCCTGTCTAAGACTGTGCCAGTGCTCTTCCAATAACTCGCCACTTCCTCACTTATCAGCCTGTTCAGTGGGTCTCCTTCACTGCCCTTTTCCGCCTTAGCAGCGATCAAAAGTCGGGTGATTTCCTCTACTGTCATTAGGCGAATTTGCTGGGCGCACACAGTCATATACTGCTTATCCAGCTCTTGCGGCCGGTCCGGATAGGCTCGCAGCGTTGCTACCGCGCTGAGCAGCTCTCTCATTGCGCAAGGGAACTGCAAGGCTGCGGCCTGCTGGAGGTGGGCGCTGCTGGTGGACTTTAGCTCCGGGAAAGAAGCTTGGAAGAGGGGGAAGTGGGCGAGGGGGGGAGTGGACAGGACGGATTTGAGTCTGTTGGCTTCGGAGTCAAGGAGGGTGTTGGTGGAGTAGAGGAAAGAAAGGACGCTCATAGGAGCAGTTAATTCAGAGGAGTGAAGGCTTGAAATCCTTTCCAAGTCCTCTAAAGCGCCATTCGCCAGGCTTCTAGCCAGTGCAGCCGGCACCACTACCTGCGCCCGCTCCAAAGCCTCTTCCAACCTCTCCCAAAGCATGCCAAACACTCGCTGACTATAGTAGTTCCCTGGCACAATGTCCAGCAAGTGGCTATACTGTATCCATTCCAGCTTAGACACCGTGCTTTGGGCGTGTTTTAGCAGGGTTAGCAGTACTTCTGGAGTCAAAGCTGCTTCGCACCTCGTCAAAACCTCGATTAAAGAGTCGAAATCCAGGGGAAGGCCGGTGGGTTGCAGGGCTTCGATGAGGTTCTCAGCAGAAACGGTCCTTTGTAGTTTGGATAAGGTGATTTTCGCCTCTCGCGGGTAGCGACCATAGCAAAAAGCGATATATTTGAACAGCAACTGGTCCCACAGAAGGCTGTTTCCATAGTTCCTATGCTCCAAAGGCAGCTTGCTAGGGACACAGTAGACCATAGAATAGTACAAAAAGCCCCTAAAAGCCGCCCAATCCCTCATCGTCCTCCCTATCATTTCCCTGTACTTCCCTATCAAAGCTGCAATCTGGGCCTGAGGAGTACTGGCCTGAATATGCGCTAACTGGCCTACAAACCTGCAAATCACCCTGGCGTCCACTAAGCCCTCTTCCTGTGTCAAACTGCCTAACACCTCCTGGATATATGCGGATTCGGAGCCTGTGAGGAGGGCGAGGTGCACGAGAGTGAGGGAAATGGCGGGGTTGCCGGGGTAGAGGGAGGAGTAGCGGAGGATATGGGTTAGGTCGGAGGGGGGGAGTTGGGTGTGGAGTTGGGAAAGGAGGGAGAGCAGGATTTCGGCATCGATTTCGGTGATTTCTTTGTTTTTCTCTGCTCTGTCAAGTAGTCGCAAAACTGCCTTTTCAGGGTGAATCCACTGAAAAGTCCCCGCCTGATGGTACCGAAACAAGCACTGCATCAGCCTAACCGAGGTCACCAACGACAAAATCAGTCCCTTTTCCAAGCGACCCGCTATCTCCGGCAGCAACCGCGGCGACAAACTGACCTGCTCAGGGAACATCTGCATTATTCGCTCCAGCCTCTGCATGTTTTCGTCGTCCACCAGTGCAACTCGCTTCTCCATCTCCCGCACAGTGTAGATTAGAAAGGAGCGGTGCAGCGGCATGCAGTCGTTGGCGGTTTCCGCGAGGCACTGCAGGGTCATAAGGACTAGTGGGGATTCGCAGGTTTGGAAGTAGTCCTTGCGTGTGATGTAGGCGAAGAGTCCGTTTAGCAGTTTTTCTCGCGTGATGTCGAAAAGCATGAAGAAGGTGGAAATCGCCATATGCGTTTCCGCACTGTTCAGCTCTGTATCAGGACTGTGCAGCATATCAGCTACCAAGTCTTCCAACATATCAGTGGTAAGCCGCAGTGTGCTAGCGTCGCACAGGATGTTTATCAGTTGGTTGGGACGGAAGCGGCGACTGTTGGCCAGGGCGGTCAGTCGGTCGTTGAGTCTGCCGAGACGCTCAGCGCCCAGCCACTCTAGGTTCACGTAGGACTCGTGCATCACGCGGAGCCAATACAGCACGTCACAGATTTCCTGCCTTTGCAGTTTGTCTAGACTGCAGAGTACGTCATTCTTCAGCTGGTGATATCGGTGGTCAGACATCTCACTTTTCGACCGAGTAAACTTGAAGTTCCTCGCGATTTTGCGGAGCGCTAGCGTTTTACTCTTCAGTGGAGCGGAGGAACAGCGGAAAAGCACGTCGAGGATATCAGGAGTCGAGGTGACCTGCACGAGTTCGTGGTAAGTCTCCTCGGGAGTGGACTGTCTGCCTGCAGAATCCATCTTTCCTGGCAATGGAGAGCTACAGTGGGGTAAAGGGAGAGGGAAAGGGGTGGAATTGGGGTTTATAGGGGAAGGCAGTACACTAAGCCGCTGTTTTAATGCATTTCGGTCATTAAAGTGGCAAGCAAATAATAACGGAAAAGCAGGTGCTAGGGAAATGCACTAAATATCTGCCCTTTTTCATGTCCCAATCTCATACCCTCCTCCCTGAAATGTTTTATTTAGTAACTACGGGCGACACGGCAAGCTTCCAGTCTGGCAATAGTAGGCTCCGCTCGCCTTCCTGCAGAGCTTCTCCCCAGTTGCACAGGTAATCTGAGTCTCTTCCGCCTCAGCTCTCTCCACTCCAGTGCTGGCTTCCAGCTTCTCTTGCAGAGATACGCCCGCGGCACAAAGGAGCAGTACACACAGCAGCACAGCTTTCATTATTATAATGAGACACGGCGTTAGACTAGTCAAAACGCATTTTAGTAGCGAGGGAAAGATGGAGGAAAGGCTGGTTTTTGCGTGGTTTGAAGTCGGAAAAGCTGCTTTGGAGGGGAAATCCGTCGTTTGGCTTTAGGGATTAAGAGGATCGGCCTAATGGCATGTAGTGCAGCGTTAAAAGCGTAGAAAGGGTATGAATTATCAGCTATTAGAGAAGACCTCTACACCTCCTAGACTATGCAGAACTTAGATGCTCTGTTATCACTCAACTGCTTTTGAACCTGCTCTGCACGTTTGCCCTGCTTGGCACCTGCAGCGCCCCACCTCCCTGCACTATCATTGTCAGTTCGCTGCCCAGCAGCTTGCCCGCCATTTCCCTCACCTCCGCAGTAGTCACCTTCCCCGACATCTCCAAAATATAAGGCAACGTGCGAGGCTCACCTTCAAACCTCAAGCCCATTGCATACTTATAAAGTCGGTACTCCGCACTAGTGAAATTGCTGCAGATCCAGGCTTGAAACCGCTTCTTCGCCCGGGCGACTTCAGAGTCAGTGACATTGGTGAGGTCGAGCAGCTCAGTGGAAAGTGCACTTGCGAGTTGGCTGGAGTGAGAGGAGGGTCCGGATAGGTTTAGACCCCAGTTGCTGCTGTCTGTGAAGCCGGAGTAGCAGTACTTGAGAGAGCGGATGAAGGGGTATTTCTGCAGGAAGTGGGTGTAGGCGCGAGTGGCTGTTGGTGGGGAGGTAGTATTGGCGTTGCCTACTAAATGTCTCAGGATAATGAGGGGGAAGATGGACTGGGCGCCTGCAGGCGGGCCGTGAAAGGACATGTGTACAGTGGTGATGGCCTCGTCAGAGACAGATTTCAGCTCGCCTCCTAGGTACTTTGCAGGGGCTCTGCAGGCTGTCACAGGACTGATGTGCTTGAAGTAAGGCGTGACTGCCTGTACGAACTCGTCATGGTCATTGATTCCAGCGGCCATTATGATCATACGGTCAGGAGTAGCGTTCTGCTTGCGGAACTGGTTAAGGTGGGAGTAGCCAATGCTTTGGAACTGACTGTGATAGCCACATAGCGGCATTCCTAGGCCGGTAGCGCCATACGCAGCAGTCAGCCAATTCTCCTCAATCCAGCTTTGATGTGTCCTATTCACTTCCCTCAGTTTGAAGTACTCGTCCGCTCGCCACTGCGCAGCTTCCTCGTCGATGACCGTCTTGTCGTCCAGGACCATGTCAGCCACCATCTGCAGGAAGTCGTACGTGTCATGGGCTAAACAGCTGCCTGTGTACATCATTGCCTCTTGATCGTAGTCCATACTGAACCTCGTTCCTGCCATTTGCTGCATGCAGTAGTTCAGCTGTTCATTAGTGCGGGAGTTGGTTTTGAGGTAGGTATTGTGCAGAGCGAAGGTGAGGCCGGAGTGGGTTTCGTCCTCATCGCGAGGCCCAGTGCCGATGGAGATAGAGAGGGTGATGGGAGCGGGGAACTGCGGGCTTTCCGTAAGGATGCGAATACCGTTGGGGAGAGTGGAGACTTGGATGTGAACTGGCTTTTCCTCTGTCTCTATAGGAATGTGGCTGGGGAGGGGCCGGGCGGGGGGGTATTGTCCTACCACTAGGCCTGCTGATGCGGGCGACAGCACTCCGAAAAGGTTGTGAAGCAGACCAAAGCCTCTGCTGTGCCCTCTTAGCATTTCTACTAATCGCTCTCCTAGGTCTGTAGGACATTTAAATGGCCATGCCAGCCAAGTCACCCAGCTAAAGCACTACCACCTGCGCACGTCTTTCCACCCTAACAGGGTGACTGGGCACCTCCGGCAGCTGCACCTGCCCAGTTTCCGGCTCCAGCGCCTGCAGCTCCGCCTCCAACTCCGCCTCTTCCGCCAAGTCCCTGGGCGCTAGCACTGCTGTCAGTTCAGATGCCAGCACTCGCTGGTCTTCGAAGTCCTCAGCCAGGCTTTCAACCTCTTCCAGACTTACTTGCTGCCACTTCTGACCGTTGGCGGCGGCTTTCAGGGCTGAAAAGGTGGATAAGTTGGCTTCTGCTTCTACCAGGGACAGCAGCACTGAGTCGATTTTGGTCCGCTTTTGGTATAGGTCTGCTAAGGACTTATCGAGCTGCTTTTCCTGCTTTAGCATTTCCAAAGCTTGCGTCTTTTCCTTCATCTTTAGCAGCTTTAAGACGTTTTTATGACATTTTTCCCGACTTTCCTCGACTTTCCGCACAAATTCTCCCAATTCTCGCAGTGCCAGCTGAGCTGTTAAGAAGGCCACATCCCTTTCATTCACATTTGTCTCGGCTCCAGGCCAAATTACGAACTTTACAGCTGGAATCACATGTCTCCCGGCTTGGATTTGGTGCAAAGACGCTAAGTTGCTGATTTGCAGCTGAGTCAGGACCAGTTTTAAGTCTCTTTCAGACCTGCCGTTGGATTGGAAGTGCTGGATTAGGGCGGATTCAGGTACCACTGAGGACTTATAGGTGTCCTTGACCCACTCCACAGTCCAGCGGCACAGCTCCTCCAGCACTTTACACTGATAAAAGACCTTCGAGCGGCGCTCAGGCCTGCCTCTGACCTTCCTATAAACCCACCTCCCCCACCCCATCCCTCTCTCCTCCAGCCTAGTCTGCAAGTCTTCAGCCCAGGCCACCTCCCCTGCAGCCGCCAGTGCAGTCTGTATACCCCTCACTATGAGGTTTTCCAGGCCCATCGGTCTGCTACCCTCTTTGTCCATCGCTACTGCCAGTTCCTCGGTGGAAAGCGTGAGTGTTCCGAGCTCGGCTAGAGCCCGCCGCCAGAAGTCCAGCATGAAGGCTTCGTTTCTGCGTAGGGGGCACGGGTGGAAGTCGTAGGAGCAGTAGAGGGCGTGCATTTGGCAGGGGGATTGCCACTCTGGAAGGCGTTCAAGCTTGCTTCTGTATTCTTTCCACCCCGCCATATATCTAAGGGCGGGTTTCGGCCAAAATCACCCGCTTTTCCTCGGACTTATGTATGAAGCGAGAGTTTTCATATAGGTGAAAAGAAGTACTAGAAAGGCGCTACAAGCTATTTTCTCTATTT
>Ga0247837_1008814_pt1 | contig 12459 bp, 1 predicted proteins | sample LaCtaG_2_FD_187115 | JGI IMG/M metagenome (GOLD analysis project Ga0247837, IMG submission 187115) | Freshwater microbial communities from meromictic Lake La Cruz, Castile-La Mancha, Spain - LaCruzMarch2015_14.5m | ecosystem: Environmental > Aquatic > Freshwater > Lake | place: Spain: Castile-La...
CCGAACTCACGTTGCCTGCGGCATCCTTGAAGCAGGCGACGTAGGTCTTCTGCCCGTCCGTGCTCGACAGGGTGATGCCGTTCTGAGCGAATGGCGACGTGCCGCCGAGGGCGACGTAGCCCGCGGGCGTGGCGCAATCGACGGCGCCTTCGCCATGCTTGACGGTGGTGGCGTTGCCGGCCCCGGTGGCGAACGCGAAGGAGGCGTTGACCTGGAGTCCGGTCGAGAAGCCGGCGGCGGCACCGGCGGTGGCCGAGACCAAAGCCACCGACACGGACGACGGCGGCACGGTGTCGAGGCTGATGGTGTCTGCGACCGCGACGCCACTGTTGCCTGCAGCGTCACGGAAGACCACCGACACCGACTTGCACAAGACCCCGGCGGCGCAGTCGCCAGCGGCGACGGCGGTGAGGGCCACGACACTGACGGCGACAAATGGACCACCGCCGATGCTCATGGTCGAGGCATCCGCCGGCGGCGTGATGGCCAGGCTCACGGTGGTGTTGTTGGTGACGGCCGCGCCATCGTTGATGACGACACTGCCGCCGGCAGGGGCGGCGCCGTCGAGGACGATGCTGTCGGACGATGCGCTCGTGTTGCCGGCGGCGTCACGGAAGCGCACGGCCACGGTCTTTGTTCCATCGGCACCCGCGAGGGTCACCGCCGCCGTGGCCGCGAAGGCCACGAAGGGCTCGGTGTCGGTCACGCCGTCAACGGCGATCTGCATCTCGTTGGCTCCGGTCGCTTGCAGCGCCAGCGCAACGGCGGCGCTGGTGGCGAAGGCGGCGCCGGCGTTGATGGTGACCGACACGTTCTCCGGAGGCGTGGCGTCGAGGGTGATGGTCTTCTGGGTGGCGGCGCCGACGTTGCCGGCTTGATCACGCAGTTGGACGAACACGGTCTTGGTCCCGTCGTTGGACGACAGCAAGAACGGCTGGGGCGACGACGTGAAGGTCGCGAAGGTCTGGGCGCCGCCACCAAAGGTGCTGTCCTCGCTGACCCGGAACGACGCCGTGTCTGCCGGCTGCCCGGTGACCGTCACCGAGATGAACGGCGTGCGACTGACGGTGGTGGACGGCGTCCCTGTCAAGGTGACGTTGCCTGCGGCCACCGTGGGCGCCTGGGTGTCGAACGTGATGCTCGAGAGGATGGCCGCGCTGGTGCGGTTGCCGGCGCCATCTTCAAAGCAGGCCTCGATGCACTTGAGGCCCTGGCCCGCAGCGGCACCGCCACTCAGGTTGATGGTCTTTTGGGCCTGCAGCTGGCCATTGACGAGAGTCCCCGTGAAGGATTCGTAGGTCGCGCCCGCGCAGCCGAGGGTGGCCACGGCGCAGGTGGCATTGACCGTCTCGACGATGCTGAAGCGGGAGACATCGGTGGCCATGCGGGTGGTGACCACGATGTTCTCCGACGCATCGGTGGTGAAGGCGCTGCCGTCGTTGATGACGATGGCGCCGTTTGGACCGAGCTGGTCAAGCTCGGTGGTGTCCTGCCCGGTGCTGACGTTGCCGGCGGCGTCCTTGAAGCAGGCGACCACCAGCTTGGTGCCATCGACGGGGGACAGCGGGAACGCCGCCTGGGTGATGGTCGTGACGCTCCCGATGCCGACCGGGCGCTCATAGGGCTCGCTCTGGCAGTCGGCGGTGTTCTCGCCGAGCTTGAAGGCGACGACGTCGTTGGCCGTGTTCCAGTTCAAGCGCACCGACACCCCACCGGCCACCGTCGTCAAGAACTCGTCGCCACCATCGAGGATGGTCACGCTGGCCACCGGCAGCGATGGCGGCACCGTATCGACGACGATGGAGGCCTGGGTCGCCACGCTCGAGGTGTTGCCGGCCCGGTCGCGCAAACAGGCAAAGACCTGCTTGGTCCCCTCGCCCGACGACAGTTGCAGGGACGACGCCAGCGTCAGCGGCACGTAGGTGGCGTTGGCGCACACCGGCGCGCTGCCCACCTCAACGATGGACGCAGCGACGGCGTCGGCAGGGGCGCCGACGATGGTGGCGGTGACCAGGGCATTGCTGGTGGAGCCCCCCGACGACAGCCCGTTCAGGCGCAGGCCCCCGGCGGCCAGGTTGGGCACCACCGTATCAACGGTGACGCTCAGTTCGACGTCGTCAGCGTCCCCCGTGATGTTGGTGGCGTTGTCGGCGAGCTTCACCTGGATGGTGTTGGCACCCTGGTTGAGGCTCGGCACCGTCAGCTGGCCACCGCCGACCCCGAGGGTAACGCTGGCGCCGCCGTTGCGCACCACCCGGGCGGTGGCGATGCCGCTGCCGTTTTCGATGGCGGTGACGAGCAGCCCGGTGGTCGTGGACCGTGAAAAGAGCGTGCCGTTGTCGCTGACGCAGGCGGGACAGACCACCGACGTCACCACCGGCGCGGTGTTGTCGCGGATGGTGCTGGCCTGGGCGGTCACGACGTTGGCGGCGACGTCCTTGAAGCAGACGCCCACCAGCTTCTGACCATCGCCGGCGCCGATGCCGATGGCGGTGACGTCGACGGTGTTGGCGTTGGTCGGAAGGGCGACGTAGCCGGCGGGGCTGGCGCAATCCACCAGGCCCTCCTGAACCTTCGCGAAGCGGGCATCGCCATTGGTGACCCAGTTCAAGCGCACGCTGACGGTGGTCTCGGCTTGGAGAAAGCCGTCGCCGTCGAGGATCGCCACCGGTGCCCCGGGCAACGACACCGGCACCGTGTCGAGGATGATGGACGTCGTGGTGGCCACCGCGCTGGTGTTGCCCGCCCGGTCCTTCAGACAGACGCTGACGGCCTTGGCGCCATCGGTGGCCTGCAGGGTGCGGGAGAACTCGGGGACAAAGGGCGCGTAGCTGGCGGTTGCGCAGCTGGGGATCTGGGAGCCGGTCCCCGTGCCGTCGACGACGGCCATCTGGGCGGTGTCCGCCGAAGCCCCGACGATGCTGACCGCCACCGTCCGGTTGTTGGTGGCGTTGCCGACAGCGTTGTCGCCGGCGAGCAGCACCTGGGTGAGGGCGGGCGCGGTCTGATCAACGACTATGGCGATGTCACGGGACACCGTCGACGCATTGCCCGCCCGATCCACCAGCTTGACCCGCACGGTACGGCTGCCCTGGGTCAGCCCGCTGACGCCCACGGTGCCATTGACGAGAGTGGCTGGCACTTCGGCCCCCGCATCGACGGCCACCCGCGCCGAGGCCAGCCCGCTGCCGCCCTCGTCGGAGGTCACCGCCAACACCACGTTGGCAAGGCGCGAGAACGTGGTGCCGTCGTCGCTGACGCAATCGGTGCACACCACGCTTGTCACCACCGGTGCGGTGGTGTCCCGAATGGTGGTGTCCTGGGCGGTGGCCACATTGCCCGCTCCGTCTTTCAAGCAGGCCAGCACCAGCTTGGTGCCGTCACCGGCCGAGACCGGGAAGTTGGCGATGGACGTCGACGTCACGGCGCCGACGGCGACGTAGCCGCTGGCGCTTTGGCAATCGACGGCGCCCTCGCCGACCTTGACGGCGGCCACATCGCCCGCCGTCGTCCAGCTCACCGTCAGGGCGATGGAAGCCTCGGCGTTCAAGAAGCCATCGCCGTCGACGATGCTGACCGCACCGCCAAGTGGAGCGGCACCGTCGAGGGTGATGGTGTCGGTCCCCGCGGTGGTCGACACATTGCCCGCCTGGTCCTTCAAGCAGACGAGGACGGTCTTGCTGGCATCGGCCGACGACAACAAGAACGGCACCAGGGAAGCGAACGGCTGAAAGACCAGGTTCGAAGCATTGCAGGTGATGGTGCCCTCGGCGGCGGCGAAGGCGTCGACGTCGGTGTGAACACCGGTACCGATGGCCAGGGTCACGTTGCGATTGCTGGTGGCCGCAGCGCCGTCGTTGACGACGACGGTGCCGTTGGGGACCGTTCGGTCGACGACGATCGCATCGGGCAGGGCCAGGGCCCGGTTGCCGGCGGCGTCTTCCACGCACACCTGGATGGTCTTTGTGCCATCGGCTGCAGACACCGTGAAGTCCTGGGGGCTGACGAAGGCAACGTAGCTTTGGACCGCACAGTTGACGGCGGTGGCCGACTCGACGCGCGCCATCCGGACCGCATCGGCGGCGTTGGCGATGGCGACACTGACGACGAGGTCGGTGCTGAAGAGGCTGCCGCCATCAATGACGACGGTGCCCGTCGGTGCCGACCGATCAAGGTTGGTGGTGGCCGTGGCCTGGCTGGTGTTGCCGGCGGCGTCCTTGAAGCAGGCGGCGACGCTGCGGCTACCGTCCGCAGCGGACAGCGTCAGCGACACCGACGGCGAGGCTCCACCGGGGACGGCGGCGTAGGTCTGGGTGGTCTGGCAGTCGAGTGCCCCCTCGGCCACCGCCACCTGGACCGCATCGGCAGGAAAGAGCAGGGCGACGCTGATGGTCGGCGTCGACGTCAGCGCCGGCACCGTGATGCTGACGGGGGACGGCGGCGTGCGGTCGAGGATGATGCTGTCCTGGACCTCGCGGGTGTTGCCGGCGCTGTCGCGCAGGCAGGCAAAGAGGGTCTTGGCGCTGTCGGCCCCCGTGAACGTGAACGTGCGGGCGGCGGCGAAGGCCTCAAAGCTGCCCGTGCAGAGTCCGCCACCACCAACGGTGGAGACCTCCGAGAGAGCGACGGTGACGAGTTCACCGGCACCGGCAAAGGTATTGCTCAGGGTGGCCGTGACGGTGGCGTTGTTGGTGACGGCGCCACCATTGACGAGGACGCTGCCGTCGGGGGCGAAGGTGTCGACGAAGATGGAGTCGTTGGCGGCGCGGGTCAGACCCGACGTCGTCGAGCGAACGCAGGCCGACACCGTGCGTTGGCCCTCGGCAGGGGCGGTCCCCGCCGTGAGGGCGATGGCCCTGGTGCCGTTGAACGCTTCGTAGCCACCAAGGTCGGCGCAATCGAGGGTCGGGGCCTCGGCCACCTTCATCTGGTTGAACTCCGTCGACGGTCGAAACAGCGAGACCGTCACGTTGCGGCTGCGGGTGGTGGCCGCCCCGGCGTCGATGGCGACGATGAGGGCATCGCCGGCAGCGTTTTCGAAAAAGATGCTGTCGGTGACGGTGCTGATGTTGCCCGCGGCGTCGCGCAGACATGCCGTGACGACATTGGCGGTATTGGGGAACGACAGCGTCACCTCGAAGGTGCCGCCGCCGATGGCCCCAAAGGGCGCCGTGTCACAAGCGATGGGAGACGACGTGACAAAGACAGTCACGGCCTCGCTGACCCCGGAGAGGTTGGCGCTGACGGTGGCGATGGAGGTGGTGTCGGCGCCGCCGGCCACCGTGAGCACGGCCACCGGGGCCGTGGTGTCGACGGTGATGGTGGCGGGGATGCTCGAGGACACCTGGCCAGCGGTGTCCTTCAGGCAGACGCTGACCTGCTTGACCCCGTCACCAGCCGTCAACTGGTGGGCCGACGTCGGCGTGAACGGCACATAGGACGCCGTCGCACAGTTCAGCGAGGCCACGTTGTCGATGGCGAACTGGGCGGTATCCGAAGACGCCGCAATCGACACCGTCACCGCTGATAGACGGGTGGGCGTCGCTCCGCCGTTGATGACCACGGTCCCCGTCGGTGGAATGTTGTCGAGGGTGATGGTGGCTACGGCGGGCTGGGCGCTGACGTTCAAGGCTGCGTCTCTGACGCAGACCCGGACGATGTGGGGGCCCTGGGTCGATGGCAACGTCACCGACGGCGACGACGTAAACGCCCCATAGCTGGCACCGGCGCACGACAAGGCCTGATCGACGGTGAAGGCGAGGGCAGGCACCGTTTCCGACACCGTCACCAGGGCCGTGGGCGTGGTGGTGGTGCTCAGCGCCGCACCACCGTTGAGGGTGAGGGTGGCCACGGGAGCCGTGCGGTCGACGGTGACGCTGGTGCTCTGCTGGGAGACATTGCCGGCGCCGTCGCGGAAGCAGGCAAACAGGGTGCGCTCACCGTCACCACCAGCGAGGGCCACGACGACGGTCTGGGGGGAGCCGCTGGCGGTGACGTAGGGGGTGGTGGCGGGATCACAGGTGAGTGACGCCGTCGAAACTGCCACCTGGGTGGTGTCGGCCGGGTAGCTCAAGGTCGCGTTGACGCTGGCGGCGCTCGTCAGCGTCGGGGCCGTCAAGGTGCCCGCCGGTGGCGTGCTGTCGAGGAAGATGGTGTCGCAAGCACTGCTGGCATTGCCGGCGGCGTCTTGGACCTCGACGCAGACCTGGCGGTCGCCGTCGCCGCTGGCGAAGGTGAAGAACTCCTCGCTGCGAAACGCGGTGGCATTGCCCGAGAACGACGGCGTCGCACTCAAGCGCAGGGCAGTGGCGTCGCCGGCGGGCACCGCAATCTGCACGGTGACCGGGCGGGTGTTGGTGCGGGCGGCGCCGCCTTCGATGGTGACGCTGGCGATGACGGGGCCGGTGACGTCGTGGCGCACGGCGCGGACGAAGGCAGCACCCCGGTTGCCGACGGCATCGATGGGGACGAGGGACAACGTCGACGTCGTGCTCGCCGCCACCAGCACACCGGCGATGGTGCCGCCGCTGACGGGGAAGGTCTGCAGGCCACCGGGCACTGCCGGCACCGACGAGACCTCGATGGTGGCGACGGATGTGAAGGCATCAAACGTCGTGATGGCCAGGTCGATGCGGGCGTTGGCAGCGTTGGTCAGCAGCTCAGCAAAGCCGCTGTCCACGCAGGTGGTGGAGCTGCAGCGAGCCGAATCCACCCGGGGACCCGACTGATCAAGCACAATGGTCTGTTCGACGCGGGTGACGTTGTCGACGCGGTCGAAGGCGTTCATCACGATGCGGCGAAGCCCCTCGGTGGCGGGCAGGGTCAGTCGCTCGGTCCCGACCAGGGGGAGGGTGAAGCGCTGGGGCAGGCCGCTGTCGACGACGAACTCCAAGCGCCGGGGGGCCTCGGCCCCCGGGGCAACCACCAGGGCAAAGGGCACAGACACTGACGCCGTGGGCAGGCCATTGTTGACCGTCAGCAAGGCCACTGGACCATCGGTGTCGACGAGGACACGCGCCGAGAACGCCTCCTGCGACACGTTGCCGGCGGCGTCGATCAGTTGGGCAAAGACCGTGCGCTCGGCGTCGCCAGCGGGCAACGACGGCACCACGATGTCGCTGCCGTCGCGGGTTTCGCCGGGCAGCGGGGGATCGGCAAAAGCCTGGATCGAGGCGTTCTGCAGGTTGGCCTGGTTCAGGGAGAAGCGAAAGCCGAAGACGTCGGCGACGCCGGCGGACGTCTCGTCAAGGACGGGCACGCCACCCACGGTGCGGGCGACGCCGGTGGTGATGAAACCCGCGTACAGGGGTGATGCGAGGATGGTCACGCCGCCTTCGACGACGCTGCCGTCGGCGCTGACACTGAAGGCAACGCCGTTGGCCGACGATGGCGCGGTGGTGTCGCGAATGACGAAGGTGCTTTCGGGAGCCGCACAGTTGCCGGCGACGTCGCAGGAGAATGCGAACAGGCGCAGCAGGCGTTCCTGGTTGGGCAAGGTCACGCGGCACGCCGTGCCGTGGGTACAGGCGACAAAGCCGGTGGCGGGCAACGCCGGCGCGCTGTCGGCAACCACGAGGCGGGCAGCCCCCAGGGGCGACACGACGCCAGTACCAGCATCGGCGTCGACGGTGACATCGACAGAGTCACCGTTGGTGAAGCGGGGGTCGCGGGCGAGGGGATTCGCCCGGCGGGAGACGCTGACGCCCACGGGGGCCTGGGTGTCGCGCACCACGGTGGCGCTCAGGACCTCGCTGCGGCTGCCGTCGGCCTTCTCCGCCTGCACCGACAAGACCACCTCGCCGTCGGCCAGACCGGCCACAGACACCGTGGTGCGGTTGCCGGCGCCGAGAGACAAACGCTCCAGGGCACCACCGTTGGTCCCGACGTGGACAGCGACCACATCGGTGACATCGCGGAGTTTGACGTCGACGGTATTCGCAGAGAAGAACTGGGCGGGGGCGCAGGCCGCGTCAGCGGTGCGGCAGACGTCGAAGTCGCCGCGGGCCCGGGGCAGGAGCAGGTCGGGGGCCTGGACCAGGCCGCTGTCGAGAGAGACGCTGCCGGTGGCGCTGCCGTAGTCGAGGGCCTGGGCGGACAACTCAAGGGACTCGCCAGCGAGGGTCTGGGGCACGTTGCGCAAGGCGTAGCTGCCGGCGGCGTCGGTGGTGACAGTGTCGGTAAAGGTGCGACCTGACGTCGACACCAAGCGCAGACTGACCGCAATGCCGCCGTGGGCGGTGCCGTCGCTTTCGACATCGCTGCGCAGGGCCCGGCCACGAACCTCGCCACGGGCCAGGCTCACGGCGACATCACCAAGGTCGGTGGCGGTGCCTTCAAAGATGGCGATGTTGCGCACGGTGGTGCTCGCGTGACCGGCCAGGGCGATGGCGACGGTGTAGCCGGCGCCCTCGGGCACAGCGGGGAAGGTGAAGTCGCCGGCAGCGTCGACGACGATGGGCAGGCCGACGGTGGCGGCGCGGCTGTCGCGCAGGGTCACGCTGGCGCCGACGACGCTGGGCACGATGGGGGGGACAGCATCGGAGACGACAGCGCCAGACAGGGTCCCGCGCAGATCAAGGGTGACCGTCTGGGTAATGCTCTGGCGGTTGCCGACGACGTCTTTGACGATGGCTTCGAAGGTGATGCTGGCGCCGTGGGCGAGGTTGCCCGGCAGCACGATGGTCTGCTGGCCGACGGGCCCATCATCGGCCTCGTTGACGGCACCTTCGAGACCCACCGCCACCAACAGGTTGTCCTCGTCGCCGGGGATGAGACTGGTGACCTCGACCGTGGCCACCCGGCTGCGCAGAAAGCCGTCGGCGGCGCCAAGGACGCGCAAGGCCGTGTTGGGAGCGACGGTGTCGATGGTGACGGGCAGCCGCACCACTTCGCTGCGGTTGCCGGCCCGATCTTCGGCAATGACGACCACCTCGGTCTGACCGTCGGCGCCGGCGGTCACGCTCCGCTGCAGGCGCTGACGGCCGGGGGTGGCGGTCACGTCGTCGAGAGCGGTGGGCACATCGTCGAAGGCGACACCGACGGCGTCGACGGCGCTGGTGACGTCGATGGCCTCAATGCGCAGGTTCACCGTGCGGGAGCGGGACAGCACGCCGCCAGCCCCATCGGCGTCGAGGCCAAGGGCCACCACCTCGTCGATTGTCGGCGGGGTCGTGTCCTTGGTGACGGTCACGCTGACGGTGGGGGACACGAACACGAAGGCGTTGTCAGCGCTGCGGGCCTCGAACTGGGCGAAGATCGGCGTCGCGCCATCGGCGGCTGGCAGGGAGACTGATGTCTTGGCCTGGTGGACCACGAAGGGCAGTGGGGTGCCGGTATCGTCCACGAAGTTTAACGACGTCGACAGGCGCATGCCCGTGATGCCGACTTCGGCCTGGAGTTCCTCGCTGGCCACAAACGGCAACACCAGCAGGGGCACAGCCGTCCCCCGGACAAACACCAGCCCCTCGTCGAGGATGACCGTGGGATCGACCAGGTCGGGCTGCAGCACCGAGGTGATGGGGTGCACCACCAGGGCGTCGTCGCCCGCGAACTGGTGTTGCAGGCGGGCCTCGCCCTCGTCGGTGGCCGCGACCTCGACCCCGAGGCGATAGACCGGCGTGAAGCCCTCGCTCTCGACGACGACGGCGTAGGAACCGAAGCCCAGGGCCTCGAAGGCAAACGCCCGATCGGTGATGACGGCCTTCGACAGCACCACGGTGGCGCCTCGACGCTGAAACAGCGAGACCCGGTGCTGACCTCCGGCGCCCCCCTCGGCGGTGACCTCGCCCGTGATGCGGCCGGGCCCGTCCTCGCCGCTGCCGACGAAGGTGTAGATGAGTTCGCCGATGTCGGCTTGGCCGCCGGGCAGCAAGCGCACGGTGGGCAATGAGGGGGCCTGGTAGGCGCCTGGGGCCCGGTCGATGGCGATGCCGACGGTGCCGGCGGGGAGACTGTCGAAGACGAAGCTGCCACTGGAGCGACCTTCGCCGTCGGTGGTGATGTCGACCAGGGGAAGCGACACCTCGACGCCACCGGCCTCACGACGGCGACCGTCCTCGTTGAGCAGGCCCACGCGCATCGCCGACAACGACACCTCGCGACTGGTGGGGTCGAAGGGGTCTTCCAGCACGATGCGGCCCGTCAGACTGGCCGGTGCCTGGACCTCGGGGGGCGCGTCGGGGTCGAAGGGATTGGTCGGCGTGACGACCTCGCAGGCGGCGACGAACGCGGCGACGAACGCGGCGACACAGACGGTGACGCAGGTGGCCAGGAGGCGGAGACGAAGACGAAGCATGGGGACTCCCTGACGGCGGCAAAATGATAACAGGGTCAGCCCTAGGGGTGTTGGAGAATGTGGTGCTGTGATGCGGTCCAACGAGACATGTCGATGCAGCATGGGTGCGATATAGCCCACGCGAGTATGCGACCGCCAGGGCGTAGGGTGACTCGAAGACGAGGATCGGGTAGCCGGACGCAATGCAGGGTCGAGCCTGGTACCCCCGGGGTGAGGGTTGCGATGGCCACAGTCGATGCGGCACGCGTGATTGGAGCTGCTTGCCGAGGGCGCCCTTCAGGCAGCCGATTGACCCACCGAGGCGGCCACGGTGCGGGCCTGCTTCCACGCGAGGGGCATCAACGCGGGGAGGTCACGCGTGATCGAGATCGGGCGAGCGAGCTTTGGCAGCACGTCGGCGAGGTACTGAGTCGGGTTGATGCCATTGAGCCGGCAAGTACCGAGCACGGTGTAGGCGATGGCTGCGCGGCGCGCGCCCTCGTCACTGCCGGCGAATAGATAGGCGCGCCTGCCAATCGCGGGTCGTCGATGAGCACGCTCTACGATGCCATTGTCGATGGGTAGGACGCCGTCATCGAGGAAACGGGAGAAGGCTTTTCTGTGGTTCAGCAAGTATCGTACGGCCCTGCCGAGCGACGATTTCGGCAACTCAGTTTCTCGATACGTCTCAGCCCACGCAAAAAGCGCTTCGAGTACCGGCTTCGACTCCTTCTGCCGCACGGCCTTGACCTCGTCGGGCGGCTTGCCGCGCAGCTTTTCCTCAATGTCGTACAGCACCTTGTAGGCGTTGATCGCGCGGACCGCGCGGATGTCCTTCGCATCGAGCGCCTTTATGAAGTAGCGGCGGCCGTGCATGTTGCAGCCGACCTCGAGGAGACCGCCCAGCTTGAACTGCGCGTCAAACAGGCCCGCCGCATCCGCGACGACGTTCTTGCGGCCAGTTGCTCGACGAAGGTTGAGCACCTCGTCCGGACCAAGGTCGGTGGGCACCGATGACCGCGACTTCGCGTGTCCGGTGGGCGTGTACACGTAGGCTGCACGCTGCTCATGATGGGCTTCGCCATCGACAACGCGAACTTCGACGCCGATGTATCCCCAAAGAGAGCCGGTCTTGATGCCCTTCGGGTCGTCCCTGTCGAGTACCGGCAGCGATGTGCCATCGACGTGCATCGTCTCGGACGCGACGATGTCGGCGAGCAGCGCGCTGGCGATCGGCTTCAGCAGCTCCGCGCCCCATCGAATCTGATCACCCATGGTCGCGGACGGGATGTCGAGACCCAACCGGCGAAACTGCGCCTGCTGCCGATGCAGGGGCAACCCGTCCTCGTACTTGCCCACGAGCAGCTGCGCCACGATGTTCGAGCTGTACGCGCCGCCCGCGACGACCTTGTCGCCGAGCGGCGCCGTGATGGTGTTGCCGCCACAGGGCACGCACGTGAGCACCTGGCGGCGATCCTCGCGGACAAAGACCTCGGCGGGCTTGATATCGATGATGCACGTCTTCTCGTGGCGCACACAGGTCCGCTCCCGGCCGCAGTCCGGGCACGCACGCGCGTCGTCAGCCACAACGATGAGATTGTCTTTGACAGGCAGCGCCTCAGGCGTCGCACGACGACGGGGACCGCGCTGCTTTGGCCCATGTTTCTTACCGCCGTCCGGTGGCGGCGGGGGCACGATCTCGTCGAGCTTCTCGTCGGCAGCCTTCGGACCGGGCAACTTCGAGAACGCAATGGCGAGCTGCTCCGACGTCACTCCTTCGTTTTCGAACGAGGCCTTGCCGGCGGCCGCACGCAGCTGCCTCTCGTGTGAGCCCAGCAACTTCGAGATGAGCGCGATGACATCGTCGTGTCTCCCGTCGCTGAGCAGTCGCCTTGCGACCTCGACAGGGTCTGTCGACTGCGACGAGGCAGGGGTTGGTGTGCTTTGCTCTGGCGCCGTCGACATCGTACGTGCTTCATGCGCACGCACGATGCGACGACAAGACCGTCCATCCGAATCAGTGCGGGATTTCGCTCGCCGCTGGCACCGTAAACCGTGGTGAACGCCGACCAGTGCGAGCATCGATGCCCTCGAGGAGCAGCGCGAGCTCATCGGCACCGATCGATACCGATGTCATGCCAGGCTTCACATCGGCAACGAAGGTAAAGCGACCACGCTCGAGGCGC
>Ga0247837_1008817_pt1 | contig 12454 bp, 4 predicted proteins | sample LaCtaG_2_FD_187115 | JGI IMG/M metagenome (GOLD analysis project Ga0247837, IMG submission 187115) | Freshwater microbial communities from meromictic Lake La Cruz, Castile-La Mancha, Spain - LaCruzMarch2015_14.5m | ecosystem: Environmental > Aquatic > Freshwater > Lake | place: Spain: Castile-La...
GACTGTGTTTGCCTTTGGGGGAGACGGTAGTAACGGGACAGTATGTGAAAAGTGCAGTGCTGTCCTCATGCACTACGCCATACTCAGAGGGTTCCGTGTCCCCCCTCACTGACTGCAAGCAGATGGCCCTTTGTGTCTCTGCTATAGGCAGGAGGTGCTGCAGCTACCACTCCCCTCTCATTGTGAGGACTGAGGTCTACATTGCCAATGCCAGTTGTAAACAAGCGATACCACTCCTCAATTAATACAAAGTCACATGCTTTAATCCATTAACAGAACTTAGGCATCATACAATTAGTCGAGGCACAAATTCATATATGCACTTGTAGTGGATAGCTTCTTTGTGGGATTATCTCCCCTTAATCAAACAGGCGGGCACGATTAGAGCTTCCGCAGTAATAGTCAAATGGAAAGCAAGAAGAAGGCGGTTACCTCAGGCCGCAACAACCCCCGCCTTTCTCAAGCCGCTTTGCCTTCAGACGTGGTATATCTATGCAGCTAGACGACCTCCGCATCGCCTTCAGCATCTACGAGATAGAGAAGACCGGCACCATCCTCCTCTCCAACCTGCGCGTGCTCCTGTGGAACTTCGGCTACTGGCGAATTTCGAAAAAGGACATGGAGAAGCTGCTGAAGAGCGTCGACTTCGACCTGCGCAGAACTACAATCGAGTGGAAGGATGTATTGGGACTGATTGCCCGGAAGTACGCAGGGAGCTGGACACAGCAAGAGACTCATGATACCTTTGTGGCTTTGGACCGCAGAGACCGCGGCAGTGTCACACAGGTGGAGTTGAAGGCTCGCTTGCAGGGCTTGCTGGAAATCACAGTGTCGGATGCAGACCTTGCAGAGCTCTACAACCTGGCGGAGACGGAGCCAGGCGCCCCACTGCACCAAGAAGACATGGAGCGCATGTGAGTTCTAGACAGCTTACGCAGACTGCAGTAACTAGCTATGGAGGAATGGGTCCATATGCTGCCTAACTGCATGCTCGAGGGCAGGGCGACCTTTGTCACTATAGACGAACTACTGCTTTCGTGAATTCCGTCATTCTGCGGGATCAAGGAAGCTCTGAGTTGCAGGGAAGTGGCTAGTGCCAGGACTCTGATGGAACTGTGGCTGTGATGAGAAGTGACTGAGTTGAGGGGAAGCAAGCAGAGGTGCGAGTTTTTGGAGTGGACGACACCCGTGAGAGTGGCGGGTATGCGCGAACTAAAGGTTTGGGCTCTCTGGTGGTGAAAAGCCTTACAAACACCATCAAGTCTGCTCGAATGCTCCTCGAAATTGACGAAATCGTAAGTGGATTTGAGCCCACTGGAGCTCCGGCTTCAGTAGAGTGAGACAGGGAGTTATTTCCATGCTGCGGAAGTGTCTAGCAGTTCCCTATTTTCAAATCCCCAGTCCTCAGCGTAGTGCTTACTAGGCTATATAGATGGACCCAGCGAGTTACCGCAGGACTCAGCTGGCAATTGCTAGCGCTCAAAACGCACAGGTGCAGGCAGCAGCCCGCGAGAAAGAAGCCCAAGCGCGAGAGCAGCGTATTTCCGCCCTCCAAGTGGCTATGCTGAGTGCTGTGTCCTGCAGAGAGTCGGCAGTAGCTGCGCTAGGAAGCCTGCTGCTGGTTCCCCTCTGTAGGTCGCTGGTAGTGGCTCCAGTTGCCTTCACGAGCTACTGCGTGCTGCAGACTTATCGATCTCTCAATAGAGCCTAAAGCCCCTTCAGTACAAGTGTCTTCTTTAGCATAGGGAAAACTCACAGAAATCCATGATCACACCTTAGCTTGCATAGAGGCTACGACCCTAGCATTCCCCTGCTGATTGTTTAATCTCAGATGCAGACATAGCTATGGGCAAATATTAATGATGAAAGCAGAGCCAAGCATCCACCCTGCAGTGCGAAGAGTGCTGGAGCAGTACCTCCAAGGGTTGACTCCTCCTATGAAGGTGCGGGATCTGATGCAGCCCAAGTTTGGCTCTTTGTCTCCTTGCTCTCCTGCTCAGAAGGTGCTGTCTGCCTACTGCAGTCAGCCTTCACACCAGGCTCCAGAGCACCCGCAGACTGAGAAGAAGTAAGTAGGTGTCAGTTGCTTAACAGGGAAAAGCAGGTCGGGACTATAAGTGTTAAACCATTTTGTGGTCTAGAGAGTGGCCGTTGCACAGACAGACTTTGCACCATTCACACGGGATTATAGACTACTCCTCTAGCCGCGAGTTCCCCCTTGACTCTGGCGAAGTAGCCTTCGTCCGGGTAGCCGAAGTTGGTGGGGCCGCCTTCAGGACTGGTCTTGTGGTGAATGCCGCTCCACACCACTGTGTTGCTCGCACCTGTCGTCACACTCGTCCCCACAGCGAATGAAACTCTTCGGTAGAAGGCGCAAATCAATAATCTGAGGACTTCCCGGCCTTCCACAGTATTGGGCACAAACGCCTCCCTGGTCGTGCCTTTATAAGGCATGTTGTCTTTCAGTCCATCAGGGAAGAAGTAGTAGATGATCCAAGTGCCGTAGTTGAACCCATCACATTGGAGAGCGCGTTCGTAGGTGACGCCCATCACGCCAGCAGGCATAGCGCCCACTTGCTCTCCATAGCAAGTGCCGCAGACTGGACACTTGACGCTCGAGGAACTGCCGAAGGCTTGACTGATGCAGGCTTTGTGGAAGTAGTGCGCCTTGCAGCGGCCCAGACACACGACTTCGCCCTCCTCAGTCGCTTCGAAGGCGCACATGCAGATCACGCATTGCTCGGGCTCGGAGCCGCTGGAGGACTGGATCAGAGACCAAGGTACGTCTCGCCACTGCGTCACTTCCTGTGGGGAAACGGCTTGATAGGGCTCGGGCTGACCTATTTCCACGTGAAAGCCTGGAGATAGGCGCAGTTCTTGGCCATAGAAGGCTGGGTACAACTCAGGCTCTTTGCCTGTCAGGCACCAATGCAGGAAGCAGCTGTCTTCCAGCACTCCGCCTGTGCACTTCGCTAAGCGCTCCGCCTGCTGCTCCGTCACTCCACATATCGTCCTGAGCGCCTCTATGTCCATTGAAGAGTCTATTAAGGACCTAAGAAGGAAGAAATGCATACGCTAAGCCCTCCAGTGGAGAGAATCATCCAAGCAGATAAAAGTCTTTGCCTGTTTTGCCACTTTTAGTAGAAACAGTGGTGAAAGTCTGTAGGAAGCAATGGCAAATAGCTGCTACTTGGTGCAGATTGAGAGCTAAGATCTCCAGAATGGGGTATAGAAGTAGATAACAATGGGAGAGGAATCACGGTGTGAAGAAGTGTGCAGGGCCTTGTGTGAGGAACAGCTGTGTGAAGCAAGTTGCGAAGAGCAGTTCTGTTCAAGCTCGGACTCTCTCTTGGCCTATATCTTCTTTCTCCTGCTGGCCCTGCTTATTTTAGGCGCTATCGTGAAGATACTGTGGCCGAAGGCGACTTATCAGACTTCTCGGCCTGGGCAAGACTATCATAGTCTATAATATCGAGTCGAATACACTGCCTCTGCAGTATCTCTCTTTCTGAAGTCTAGAGCCATCGTCTATTACAGCTAAAGCAGGTTTGCACGCTGGGCCTTGGCGATGCGAAGACGACTGAACTCCTCAGGCGTGAGTTTGATGCGGAACAGCACTTCCTTCCACTCACTGTCTTTGCTGGGCAGAGGAGTCGTTTCCCTGCTCTGCTGCTGCTTGCGGAGAGTGGTTTTGACGAGCAGTTCTGTGGAGATGCTGTCGGGCTGGGGACTGGGTGCGCTTGGGTAGACAGCTGGCGGCTTGGGGGGAGCTTTGGGGTGCAGCAGCTTCCGTAGACGCAGTTTCTGCTTTTCAAAGTATCCGATCCTGTCATCCAGTGCATTTTCCTCATAGAACTGTTCGAACTCCTCAATCCTTCCACGTATCGAAGCCTGGAACATCGCCAGCTCCTTGGTCTTCTGCTTGTCCCCGCCTCTCGCTTCGATTTCCAGCAAGTTGTACAGCTCTAGAGCTCTGGTAACCTCTTGCGCAATGCACGGGATCATGTCCAGTTTGAGTCGCAGCCACATCATTTTAGACTACCTGACACTCGCAGCTCTTCGTGGACACAGGGTCGCTAGGAGGGGTGGGCTTGCGACTCACACGAGGACGAGGTCGAGCTGCCTCACTGTCTGCTTCCGGACCTAGGGGACTGATGGGGATTGCAGGGGCGGGCTGCTTATTAGCACGCAGAGGGTCTTCGCTGGAGTGGGAAGTGGGGACCAGCACTGGGGCTTCAGACTTGGGAGCGGGAGGCTGGAAGTCGACCTCACAGTCCATTTGAGGCAAAGAGGACGGGAGAGTGACGGCTCCAGGAGGTCGGACTGGGGGTGGAGAACAGTACGGGTCGTCTAGCGGGTCATAGGCAGCAGGCTTGAAGGCAGGCTTCGACATCACGTATATAATGATGGAGTCCTGGTGTCGTCCGCAATGCTTCCTCGACCTGAAAGACGCAGGAGAGAAGTGGCAAGCCGCCTACGTCCGAAGTGTGAGTGACCAAGAACTCGAAGTGCAGCCGGAAACAGGAGGCCGTGAGTTGTGGCTGCCCCTGCACTCCTCCAGACTCGCACCTTTCCGCAGGTACTCCGCTGGCTCGCACAGGTCTTCCTTCAGTGCCTTATGGCCGGTTACGCAGACTGACCTCGAGACCTTTCAGCGGAAAATCGCAGCTATGGACTCTGCAGAGGCCTTCTACATTACGCAGTTCTACAGGGGCGAGATGCTGTACCGACTGCTGGGAGCGCTGGACAGAGGCTACGACTGTGGCAGGGAGGAGCTGGAGTTGATAGTGACGAAGGTCATCATGCCCTGCACTCACATAGTGCATATGTGGCTGTCCGGCCTCAAAAAAATCTACTCCGGCCTGAACCAAGCCCAGTCCAACCCTGAATCCGTGCAAACGGACCCTCTAGTGGCCTACGCCACTTCTTTCCCGGAACTCGCTCTCTGTCTGCGTGAACTACTGGGGGAAGACAAGGAGACAGTCACAGCTCTGCGCAGACTGGACGAGTGCTGGCAAGACATGAACCGTTCCTCTGCCAAGCACAGGAGTCTCGACCTGGTGCTGATGCAGGAACTCATGGCGGGGTTCCAGAAGAGCGGGGGGTTTGAACAACTGGTGGAGATGATTCGGGACGAAGGGGAAAGGATGCCGCTGGAACTGCTGGGGGCTTTGCCCTTGCTTTCGCTCTTCCAGTACTGCTCCTCCACCGACACTATCAAACACGCCTTTGAGGCCGTCAAAGCTCGTCTGACTGCCCTAAGCGACAGAGATGTTAGAGACTACGACCAAAACGTGCGCAAATCCCTCATTTCCAACCTCCTAGACCTGCAGAAGCACCTTCGAATGGACGACATTGAAAGCATCCGCTTCCTGGAACTCGATATCAGTCTCAAACTGCTGAAGTCCAGCTACCTGGAGAAACGCATCCGCGGACTAAACGATATAAAGGATGTAATCGAGGAGTCGCAGCGGAACAGGGCGCAGGGCTTTTGGAGCAAAAACCAGTACTTGGACACGAACCAAATGGTGGACTGGCTGCAAAGGGAAAATGTAGTCGAACTCCTCACTGGGGAGCACACGCATGTGGAGCTGTTGAAGCGAGCTGCGGATATTTTTGAACTGCTGTGCAGGAAGAAGAAGCTGACGAGTGTGCACCTGCAGGCAGTGTGGCGGAGTGCGCAGGCCAAGCATGAGACGTATGTGAGGGGGGTGTACGACCTAGTGGCGCACTTGCCTGCCTGGCTCCCTTCCGTAGACACCAAGGCTTTGTTTGAACTCATCCTGAAAGAGCGTCCCGAGGTGGACGAGAAGTTCCTCACGCTGCTAAAGAACTTCACAAAAGCCGCATTTGACACAGAAAGGAAGCGCGGACAGGCCGAGATAGAGGACCTGGGCGCAGCCGAGCTCATGAACATGGCTCTCTTCGAGAAAAACGAGCAGGCGTTAACTACGCTGGTGGAGCTGCTCACAGAGTGCCAGTACACTATGCGCAAATCAGGGTACTGTGAAAAGGCTTTGAAGCTGTTTGTCGAGGGAACTGCAGCTCCGCAAGCCCTGCAGTTGGGTTTACTGCTACTGGAGTCTATGGAACCCTACACGAGAGATGACATTTTCCGTAAGTTTAACTACAAGTCTTCCTTAATCGCAGACACTGCGGCTTCAATCGTGATCTACGAAGACTCTGTGCGGGGCTCGAACCTCAGAGAAGACTGCGTGACAGCAGACAGCACTCTTCACTCGAAGCACATATCTCTGCGTTTCCGCCTGCTGAGTCTGCTCACTAAGGCACAGCAGAGATTGGACTTGGAAAGCTTCGAAGGACTGTGGGGGGCGCTGGCCCTCGCCCCTGTGCTGGACTCAGACGCTGGGCAGTTCTTTACTTGGCTGGTGGAGGCTGTGCCGCTGAAGACTGTGGACGCCCAGAGAGTCATGGGGTGCTACAAGAACTGGGACGTTTCCAAGGCCTCTGCGGCAGCTTTCACCGCCTTCAAGTGCGCTTTGTTCACTTCCAGCAAAATCAACCAGCGCCTCGACATCCGCGGACAGCAAATCGTCCGCCGTTGGAAGGCGGACTTGCCAGGCTTCGACACCGCCCTTGCCTTCGTACTAGAGGCCAGCAACCCTCAGGTAAACTCCCTCGCCACAGCACTAGTCACCGAGTGCCTGGTTTTGCTGAGTCATGATGTCAGTGTGGATGCAGTGTGGCGGCCCTTCCTGCGAGTGGTCCTGCAGGAGTTGCAGCGCACTGAGTGGAACAGGGTGAGTAGAGTGCTGCAGCTTTGCCATGCTTTGGTGGAGCCGAAGAGTGAGCCGATGCTTTTCCAGTCCAGCGCTCCTCGTGTCACGTTCCAAGTGAGTCTGCCTCAGCGGCGCATGGAGAAAATCTCTGTGCCAAACGATGCCCCTCTATGCTACTTGCGTCAGAAAGTCGCGGCACTGCTTAAAACCCACCCTTCCAAAGTGACTCTGCAGGCTTCCTACCGCCTGCTGGACTTCGAGGAAGACGACAAGTCAGTATCCAAAGCACTTGCGCACACAGTCTACATCACTGCGGAAATCTCCAATTCTCTAGCGGAAACTGTGCGTCCGAAGGAGCTGTTTGCAGCCGTTGAAGAACTCTACGAAGAGCTGTTCCGCCTGGCTGCAGAGGCCACTACTTCCCAACTGGCCTGGGAACTGCTGATGAAACTGCCCACCAGTAAAGTGCTGAAAAGGCAGTTGGAAGTGATGAATCGAGATGCACTCGCCCCACCATCTGTTTCCACCTTCCACCGTTCTCTCTACTCCCTCGTGCTAATTGCGGAACTGTGTCAGAAAGAAAGCTACTCAGACCGCTTGCTAGCCAACAAGGACGGCCAAGTGCTCATCAAGTCCGTCTTCGAAGCAAAGACTGCGGACTACAGTGGACTGCTCATTGCGAAGTTCACCGAAGTGGTGTGTCAGCTCTCCTCCAAACTACTACGACGTCAGCCCACCATGCTGAAAGCCTCCCTAGTGCTGCACCAAAGCGTCAACTACCTCCACAGTCTCATGCAGAAGCCTACTCCGGGCAGTGAAGTGGCAGTTGCGGAGGTGAAGCGGCTGCTGGAAGTGTGTCCTGCGGATACAGCTCTGGTCGTTTCCTGCTTCGCAACGCACCCTAGACTCAAAGAAGTGTTGGTCGGAGGCCTTATTCGATGCGAATACAGGGAAATCCGCAAAGCAGTTTCGGAGTTTCTCCTGTCGTTGTGTCAGTCTCCCTTCAACTTAGAGCAAATTCTGCTGCAGAAGATGCTGGCAATACTGCCAGCTGCACTGTCCTCCGCCACCTCTCTGCACTACTTCGAAACTCTGAGTGAACTGGTGGGCAAGGCAGGAATCTTCTTCCTTGAGGAACTGGAAGCGTGCAAAAGAGCCCTGTTCGTGTCGTTCGGCAGCAGGGCGGAGAAGAACTCTATGGAACTTGACGAGGGACTGCTAGGCGGACTACTGCTGGCCTGCAGTATTGTGAAGACTCAACAGCAGGAAAGCGCTCCCACCGACTTGCAGTTCGTGCTGCAGGACTGTCTGCTGAGCACTGCCCCTCTGTGCCGGCACTCCCAAACCCGGGCACAGGCGCTGCAGCTGCTGGGGGAAATGCTGGCGCGCAGTCCCTCTGCTCTCCCCGGTCTGTCTCCGCAACTGCTTCCGCTGTTCCTCGACCCTCGTGGCAGGTCGGGGAGATATGCGGACTGGGAAGTGAGTGCTGAGGCGGGGGAACGGGCTGCTTGCGGCTTCACTGGCATTCGCAACACAGGGTGTATTTGCTACATGATCTCCGTCCTGCAGCAGCTCTTTATGCTACGCAGTTTCCGCTCGCAACTGCTTTCTCTCCCTATCAGTCATCACGACCAAACGAAGGACAACATGTTGCAAGTCTGTCAGCGCATCTTCATCGGCTTGATGCACAGCAACAAACAGTACATCAGCATCAAACGACTCTGCGAGGCTCTCAAAGGCTCCAGTGCAGTTCAAGTCAACGAACAAATGGACGTCGAGGAGTTCCTCAACGCCTTCATGGACAAACTCGAGGGGAAGCTAGGCCCGCACAGAGCGGTGATCAATAACCACTTCGCAGGACAGCTGGCGACTGAAATCATTGGCAAGGCTGGATGCTGTCACTCCAGTGAGCGAGTTGAGCAGTTCTTAACTCTGCCGCTAGAGCTCAAGACCAAGAAAAGTCTGCAGGAAAGTCTCGAAAGTCTGGTGCAAGGGGAAACTTTGGAGGGGGATAACGCATATCAGTGCGATTGGTGTGGTGCCAGAGTGACTGCGCAGAGACGTGTGGGCATTCGTCACCTTCCCAATGTACTGCTGCTGGCATTACGCAGATTCGACTATGACCTGGACTCGATGCGGCGTGTGAAGATCAATGACTACTATGAGTTTCCCTGGGAGCTGGACCTGGAGCCTTACACTATCGAGGGACTGCATAGAAAGGACCAGCGCACTGAGGCGGACAAAGAGGAAGTTGCCCACTCCGAAGCCGTGCTTCCCGCCGACTACTACCAATTCCGCCTGCGAGGCATAGTGATCCACATGGGCAGTGCAGAGGGCGGGCACTACTACTGCTTCATCCAAGACCGAGACTCAGGCAAGTGGCTCGAGTTCAACGACACCCTAGTCAGAGAAGTAGACCAGGCGGACATCCCTGCAGAGGCATATGGCGGCGAGGAGCAGTTCAGTGTGTCGTCGTATTACGGAGATGTCACGGAAGTGCAGGAAAAGGTCAGTAGCGCTTATTTGCTGCTGTATGAGCGGGCGGGACAGTATGCGGTCAGGGACCCGGCTGATAAGGAGGTCAAAAGGACTGTGCTAGCGCAGGACTTGCCTGCTTCTGAGTCAGTCAAGGCGCTAATTGACCAGGTAACTGAGAAAAACTGGAAGTTTTGGAGTCGAAAAAACGTATTCGCCCACGAATTCGCAGATTTTGTGCTGAGACTGATCCAGTCCCAAGCCTCTGACCTGGACACACTCAAGCTCGGCACTAGCTTTTTCCTTACTGTCGTAATCCGCGCCAAGGACAAGTACGCCCTGCCTAGCTACGTGAAGGCGCTGAAAGCCGCCTTGCTAGGGAGTGCCGAGGCCTGCAAGTGGGTGGTGGAGGTGTTGGCCGTGCCTGCAGTGGTGCAGGAGCTGTTCCTCGCCTGTCCGCAGCCTCACATCCGCAGACTTGTGCTAAGTCTCGTGAAGACTGCAGTGGGGAGTGTGGAGGAAGACAAGCGTGTGGGTGCGTTGGAAAGAGTGCTGTCAGTACTGCCGAAAGTCAAAGATTCGCTGCACTTCACGCAGTACTTCGAGCTGATTTACACACTGTCCAAGGGCTGTATCCTACCCCGAAATCTGGACCTGTCCACCAGACTTCTCGACTTCATGTTGGAAAGGCCAATGTCTGACTATGCTCTGCCCCCAGCACCCATACACCCTGACTTTGTATTAGGCTACCACGACTTTACACCTTCTGACTTCCATTTCAAGTCCGAACCGCCCTCCCAAAGTCCCTCCATCACCTACCTCCTCGCCACTCTCGCCGCTGTGGAACTCACTGAAGAGGAGAAGGAACTGGTGCTTTCTCCAGCCTGCGTCAAAGTGTGTGTACGGAAACTAGAGGGCAAGGCAGGTGCGAGACAGGCTGCTGCGCTGTATAAAGGACTGATTAGGGACAGCGACAAGCAGGGGAGACAGCTGCTGAGTGCACTGCTGGACTGCTTCACTGAAGAACTCAAAGACCGCAAGAAACTCATTTTGAGAGTGATTTCGCAGCTGCTTGCGCTTGAAGACGATTTCAGTGATAACCGGGTTTTGCAGGTGATTTCAGATCTATGCGGCCGCATGAAAGCCGCTAGCACCCTCAAAGACCGGTCCATAGTGGAGTTACTGGGCCTGTTCCTATTCAAACTCTCTATTCATAATGAACATGCCTGTGTCTGGGCCAGTCAGGCTCACAGGCCTTTAGCCTGGCTGGATGAGTGGATCAGACGCTGGTCCTACCCTTACTACTCCGCAGATGCACTGGACGTGACGATAGCCAAGAAATTGCGGGGACTGGCGGCGGGCAAGGCCAGCGTGTCTACGGAGGAGTGGGATTCGGACGAGGACGTGAAGTTCAGTTCTATTGCGAGAGTCAAGCTGTACCGAGCCATTACGGATGCGTATGAGTATGTCGCAGTTACTGAGGACTTGGGGGAGGTGGCGAGAGGGAAGGCGGAAAACAGGGATGCGGCGGTGTGGCTGGAAACCGACTCAGACGATATCACTCCTCTTAAGTACTAGAAATGGCTATAGGAGGTTTCTCCCAATATGAGTGGATACGCAGGAAATTAGTAGACTACGGAGTCTTTGTGAAGAGGACTGGGACTACCACGCCAGTGGCCAGCGCTTTGTCGAGCTCAGTAGTGAGAAATAGCATTGTTCCGAAACAAGCTATTGCCTTTCTTTGGGTCTGTTCATAGCTGCGGAGAGTATTTGGCCTACTCTCTTCTTTGTGCACCTGTCCCTTCTTAGGCTTCCGCAGTTTCCTGACGTTGGAGTAAAAGCGGTTTTTGATCGAGTTTTCAGAACTGATTGGAGGTTACCGGCCAGACATGATAGAGGCAATGTGACTCCACTTCGGACCATTCATAGAGTGCAAGTGGAAGATTTGAGCGTCCTCTTCCCTGGTCCACTTTCCATGGGTCAAGGAGGGGTCTAGGCTGTTATTCCATCTTTCCCTGCACTGCTTCCCATTTCTCCCGGCTATTACCAAAGCACATTTCGCCCAGCACCGGGAACCATGTAGCTGTACCCACTCCCTCAGTAACAGGTCTTCCTCCTGACTCCAGGCTCCCTTGATCAAGCCGGGCTTCAATATCTTCGTCCAGCGATGCAAGCATTGGACGGAAGTACGCCCTGGGACATACCCCGCAATCACCCGCCACCTCTTTTCCCCCCAAGTCTGGATAGCTGTCCGCAACTGTGCGTCCTCTTCCGGCTTCCACTTCTTCCCCTTTCTCTGCTGCACACTGGGCATTTGGAAGGCGGAGTGAGCACTCGAATTCATAGGATCCAGAACGGTCGCAACTTGTGGTGCACTGAAAGCCATTTTACAGGAACGGTACGCTTGCTCGGAGACCTAAATTTGCCTGGTAGAAATAATACAATCAGGGATTAATTCGTCACCAGGGGAAGCTACCAAAGCTCAGCTTCATGGGAACGTGAATAAGGCTTGCAGAAGATTGAAACTAAGAGAAAGGCTATAGATAGAGTACCAGACAAAGGAGGTAGCAGTTCCCAGCCACAGTCCCTGCCTATAGGAAACTGCGAGGAAGCTGGAATTATTGTATGGACACAGAGACCTCCAGGGCTTGGTACTACTAAAGGTAGAGTCTCTAGTGCTTTCTGTACTTACTCATAGCTGCAAAGACCCGTACAATATTCTTAACTTTGGCTGGAGAAGCAGCCGCTACTCTCTAAGCCTCCGATTCGTCTAAACTAATCAAGCTCTTGCGACCAGTTAGCCGGTATTGGGCTCTCCAGGCAATTGAACTATAAACGAGATATACTGAAGGGACTGGACCACAGCCTCACTATACCCCACAGTCCTTGTATTCCTACAGTCCGATAGACTTATTAGCATTACACCAGGCCTAAGGCACGCTCCGCTGCACTACGAGTGAAAACGGTCCAATAGGCCGCAATGTGTAGCCTGCCGCGTTTTCATGCTGCACACAAAACTCCTGCAGCAGCAAGTGTATTTCATGATAGCACTGTCTGGCCCGCACACTCAGCCTTGTCAATAAGGCGGAAATCGAGAGTGCTAGGACTGCTGCACCTGCACAGACAGGCCCAACTACGTCCACACTACTCACTCCTGCGACTAGCGTAAAAATGCCCCATAGCAGCATCACGACACTGAGCAAGGCGAAGTACTTGGTGCGAGTCTGGCAAATGAGTTG
>Ga0247837_1008819_pt1 | contig 12447 bp, 7 predicted proteins | sample LaCtaG_2_FD_187115 | JGI IMG/M metagenome (GOLD analysis project Ga0247837, IMG submission 187115) | Freshwater microbial communities from meromictic Lake La Cruz, Castile-La Mancha, Spain - LaCruzMarch2015_14.5m | ecosystem: Environmental > Aquatic > Freshwater > Lake | place: Spain: Castile-La...
GCAGTAGTTACCGGAGCTAAAAAAACCAAGCGGACAGCTGCTACTACTTTTTTCTATCGCCCCACGGGTATTACCGCTAGTAGAAGGAACGCAATAATTACCGGAGCTGTAGTAACCCAAAGGGCAACTACCAGTTTTTGTAATCGGCCGTATTGGTTGCTGCGCGTAGCTAGTGGAGCACAAAAATGCAGAAGATACAGCGAACAAAAATAGAAAGGGGATACGTGGCATCTTTTAACTAGTTTTGAGATTTTAATAGTATCTTTAAATTTAGATTACTAGTTAATAGTTTTGAAAGTCAAATTATGATTTATGTGATCATATTGCAATTGCACAATAAAATTATTCTTCTTGCATAATTTTATTGTACGTGTAGGCTTAAATAACAACAGTATTTTAGCGCTTGGACTTCCGCCAGCTCTTCAAGCTCCGCCTGCTGGTGGCGGCCCTAGGCGAGACCCAGCGGCTGGGCTGGTGGAACAGTGGCGTACTGACGGGCACAGGGGAGTTCCTGTTCCAGCAGGGCTTTCCGCGCTCCTCCCCTTTCGCGCAGACCAGGGCTGGCTTCCGGGTGGCCCAGCTGGCCTGCGACGAGACCTTGGGGATTCAGCCCAGCCCGGGAGGAGCAATCACCTGTCATTTATTTCGGCTGACGCCCCAGCTGGAAGACGCCTACGAGAACGAGCGCAACCGCTGGCTGGATGCACCCCAGGAGTGGGCGGACTGCTTCCAGGCGGCCTGGGCCCTAAGCGCTGAGCAGTGGCCCCAGGCACTGGTCGAGCTGGCGGAGCTGGATTCGGAGGCGCTCGACTGGGCCCGGAACCAGACCCCACAAACCGCTAAGGCCCTGCGCCTGGACTCTCCCTTTGAGATCAATCAGGGGCACATCGAGCGGCTGGCAGCTGGGTTCGTGTGTGGCCAACACAGCCAGCTGGTGGTGCCTTACCTACAGGTGACGGGCTAATGACGACGGCTACCAAGAACAGATATCAGCAGGCTGCAACGTCTACTCCAAAGCCATCGTCGTCGTCGGACATGCCTTCCACCACGGGCAAGCCTCCTGCCAACAAAGTTACCCACCATGCAGACGCCAAGACCCAGTCCCAGCTGAGAAAAAAGGGTAGGGCCAGGCCCAAAACGTCTGCCAAAACCCTTTACAGACACTACGGGCTGATCAGGGGAACCCTAATCAGCACGAGCCTGCACTTGTTCCAAGGTGGGGATCTTAAATCGAGTAAACAGAGCAACCTAGACGCCAATAAAGGAGGTGAAAAGTGAAAATACAAATTCTGGCAAGACTCGGAATGCTCGAAAGCGAGCTAAGAACTATTCAGTCACTAGGACAAGCATTACCAGAGCACTGGAAAGCTTACTGCGGGATAGAACTTATACTGCCAAGGCAGAAAATGCGAGAAATTGATATGCTAATTGTTGCAGACGATCGCATTATTGTAACTGAAATCAAAGAATGGAATGGAGATAGCATTACCTCAGATGGCAAATCCTGGTTTACCTCTAGACAAAACTCAGTAAGTGGCCCAAAAACGCACGGGGTCAATCAAGTTACTGGAGCATGGAAAATGTTAATGAATAGAATTAGAGAAAAAACTAATGGCGAGCATATCTATATCGATAAGTGCGTTGTTCAAGCCGGAACCGCAAGTATTTCATCTCTACCCGAAGAAGAGCAAGAAAACGTATTGTGCCTAGAAGATATGAAGAAAATCGGGAATAAAGAAGTATTTAGAAAGTTTTTTAAGAATCAACCTGCAATGGCAAGTTCAAGGATAACCCGCGAACAAGCCGTCCAGGATCTTGACAGGCTACTCACGAATCCAAATTTCGCTCAAGGGAAAAAGATAAGGGTTGGTGGATTCACTGCAGATGAATTACCCATACTATCTGGCCCTGGTTATGGATTTTGGGAGTATAGAGGGTCAAAAGACGAAGGCAGTTCGAACGTTATTGCACTAATGAGGAGATGGCGATTCTCAAGCGTATGCCTATCAAGCTCAATCGTTACCGAAAAAGAAAGGAGTAAAATTCTATACAATGAATCAAGAATCCAAAGAATTCAACGCGATGATTTTAGCGAATTCAGCTTTAATACTCTACATGAGGCATACACATCCGAGGAAGCGTGTGATGACGCTTTTGAGATTTTTGAGATTCCAAAGAAATACACACGTGTTAGCTCTTTAGTCACAAGCCAAGTTGTCTTAGAGATTGACGATATACTCACATTGTTAAAAAATATTTACTCGGAAATACGGAAATTTCATTCTGCAGGCTTTGTCATCGGCGATCTGACTTCAAATAGCTTTTGGTGCTCGCCAAAGTTTGGCATAAAAATCTCGAATCTTTATCATTCATATCTAGATAAAGACAACATTAATGATGATATGATCATACCATCAGATGCAACGTGTATTTCTTCAGCACATAACAAACTCCTTAAAGAATCACGAGATGGTCTAAAGCTTTTCTCCATCCGCTCAGACTTGAGCTTGGCCGCAGAAATAGCAAAACAAATTATACTGAAAAACTACCAGCTCGGGGCAGAGGAGCCGAATTCCCCTTTAGCGCACAAGAAGATTGTCCAAGATCTATACAATTGGATCGGCCTACATGAAGACAATCAGGGGGAAGTTACACGTTTTCAATCAATAGATTATGCTTTGCAATCCTTGATTGAAATTAGCAAGAAAAATGGGACCAAAGGAATAAGTAGCATAGAGCAATTTATTGCAAACGAAAATATATGGACTAAATTTCAAATACGCACAACTGAACAGTTGCCTGGAGGTTGCACTCGAATTTACACTACAGACAATAAACTTGTCGACACATGGACTAATATTGTTTCAGAAAAAGGCAACGACTCAAATTTAAAACTTGCTGGGTTTCTCCATAATGCCAACTCCCTTCTTAATATAGACATTCCAGCGATACACTTGCCAATCGAAATAGGATTCTGCAAATCAACAAATACCGTATATCTTGTATACAAGATAGAAGTCGCACAAGAGGAAGCATGTCCAGAAACTCGTGGCTTTGAACTTATTGCTAACGTCGATGATGCCAAAAACTTCGTCGCGGATTTGCTCGGAACAATTATCAAGCTTCATCAATTAAATATTAGCCTTGGCAGCTTAGAGTATGAAATGATATACGCATTTAAGGATGGTAAACACATAAAATGCAAGATTATCGCTCCATTTAGATATTCAAATACATCTAGAGAAGAGTATCAGCATCTCTACGAGAATAATAACGAAGAGCCGATTAGTGAAAAGAGGGCAGATTTATTGCTATGCATGGACATCGCTAAGCAAGTAATTTCTAGCCATCAAAATACGAACGATTTAGTTGAGAAGGCAAATGAGATCATAGAGGATCCTCAAAGCGATATCTCAGCTTTAAGGAAATATATCAAAGACTTGGAAGACCATGGATCGGAGTTGCTTGAACATAAAGGCACCATCTCGATTCCAGCAATGAATAGAATTGATCAAGCGAAGATATACTCGGATGAGGGTAAGATCTATTGTGAGAGTAGTGCAAATGGCAAAATAGTATACTTGTTCGGAAGCGTAGACATTGCAACTGTTAGGCTCGACCAACAAGGTAAGCAGGCGATAGTAACAGCAGTCAACAAGTTATCACATTTGGAATACCTTAGGAAGAAGAAAAGATGTAATATTATTGAGTGTGGCGACATTTTTCTAACCAATCAGGATGAGTCCCATGCAGGCCAGCAAGCCTATGAATTACTGGAACAACATAACAATATTGACAATAAAGAATTAGGAAAAGCAAGCAGATCTCTAACAGGTAAGGGTCAAAAAGAACAGGTTAATTTTAGAAACGAAGCTGCCAGAAACCTATGGGAGGCCCTGATGGCTGCAGAAGAAAAGTTATTGCCCCGTTTTAAAGTATTAAACGATATCAGGCTTACCTATGGATCGACACAGGGACTTGAGGTTCAAGATCTATCAAGTGAAGATGGTGATGAATCAGCTTTCTCTACTAGTGGCATCAATGAGGTCGAGGTCCTATCAAGAGGGGAATGGGTAAGCATCGGTCAGCTGCTATCGATAACCAAGCAAAAGTTCTTGATAAAACCACGCCATAGAAATGGCTGGACGATCAAAGCTGGACAGGAAATAAGGGTTGATAATGTTCTAAGCCGCTCTAGTAGACAAAAGCGCCAAGTGGCTCTTGATGATGTCTTGGAAGGTAAGTCAGTGATCGGAGGTATTCATGAATACTTCCTTGGAAACTCGTCCAATTCAATTGGAGAGGGCAATTTAGTCTCGACTAATAAATTCGGATATAGTGCACCTGAAAGCTTAAATGAATCTCAGCGAAAGGCATTTATTGGAATTCTGCAGAGTCGAGATCCTATATCTATAGTACAAGGCCCACCAGGAACAGGCAAGACCTTTTTTATTGCGACATTGATTGGTGAAATATTGAGAGATAATCCTAGTAGTCGAATTTTAATTAGCGGTCAGTCTCATGAATCGGTAAATAACTGCATTGAGAAGACGCTGGCTACTAATCCAGTTCTTGCATCCGCACTGAGAGTCATCCGGCTAGGAGACGAAGCTCAACTGCCAAAAATTCTTCTTGAGTATTCAGAGGAGGAGATACAGGATTATTATCTAAACACATTCGAATCGGAGTTTAATTACCGCGTCTCGCAAGCAGTCAACAGACTTCCGGTACCAACTGATGCCATCAAAGATATTGTCGAAGTATCACGTTTGCTGTATGAGATTCAGAAACTCAGGCTCTCTTTAAGCAGAGCCAAGGAGAAACAGGTCAAGGAAGCTGAGATTGCCAGAAGAATAGAGAAGATGATTCGCACGACTCAAAATATAATTGGAAATGCTGGTGATGATCAATTTACTAGTAATCTTGAGGAAATTACCAATACAGACAAAAACGGTGCCAAAAATATTCTAGCAAGTGTAATTGCCGATAAGTATCAGCTCCATGACATACGCGCCATTCACAAGGTTTTCAATATTGTCTCTATTTCCTATGAATGGTGCCAATCTCTAAGAGTAAGTAGACGAGCATTTCAGGAACATTTGACCAGCACAAGAAACCTAGTTTGCGGTACCTGTGTAGGTGTTGCACGTAGCCATTATGAAATGGATGAGAGTGTCTTTGACTGGGTAATTGTTGATGAAGCAGGAAGAGCATCCTTTACTGAGTTATGCATACCCATGAGATATGGAAAGAAGATTGTTCTTATTGGTGACGAGAAGCAACTGCCACCACAAATTGACAGCGAGATCATACAATATATTGAATCTGAGCAAAAAATGTACAGTAGAGATGAAATCAAAAAGTCAGACTTTGAAAGGATTATAAGTACAGGTTATGGACAGGAAAATACATATCAATTACTTGAACAGTACAGGATGAGTGGAAGCATAGGAGATCTCTGTTCTACGGTTTTTTATGACAAGCTTTTAGCGAACAAAGCTAACGCGCTAGAAGCAAGTAATATCATTGAATATCAAGGACATAGCTTGTCTGGGCTAGCATGGATAGATACATCATGCTTAGGTGAAGAATCATATGAGGAAAAAGGCGAATCAACAAGTTTTACAAATAGAACTGAAGCTAATATCATTATTGAAATAGTTGTCTCCCTGCTTAAGCATGAAGGCCATCACGATGCAACAATCGGAGCTATTTGTATGTATAAAGATCAGGTTCGATTAATCGAAGAGAATATGAATAAGGTTCCTGTCTGCAGAGAAGCGTTAAAGGCAGGACAGCTAGAAATAGGCACTGTAGACAGTTTTCAAGGAAGAGAACGGGACATCGTTTTCTTATCGCTTGTCCGCAGCAATAGAGATAATAGTGCAGGATTTCTGAAGGTGTCCAATAGAATCAACGTGGCAATATCTCGAGCCAGGCAGCATTTGTTGATCATTGGCAATTCCGGAATTGCCACCTCTCAAGCATCAGATTCAGCAATTGGCAAGGTCTATAGTTACATTCAGGCTAATTCTAGTCAGAATGATTGCAGTCTAATTAACGAGATATCGATGGATTCTCGTAATGAGGAGATCTGGCTATGAAGTTAAAAATTATGGATATCGACTTACTAGTTCCTTGTAGGCGTTTCTCTATTGACTACTCATTTACTGACAAGCGTCAATTGCCTATTCTTAGTGAATATGCCTTGAAGCTTTGCTACGAGCTGGAGACTCTAAGTAGCTCAACGATTTGTAATTTCTTTGGTGTTTCACAATTTGAAGCCAGTATTTTAATTGATAAATTACTGAAGGATTCACTCGTCAGATTCAATAATGAATTTATCGAGCTAACACCATATTGTCGGCAACGCTTTGACCAAGCCGGTGGTGATACGACTAGATTCTTCGAGTATAAGGATGATTCCGCGGTGATTGCCATGGATCTAAATAACTATGGCATCCTGCCTCCTTCATGCAAGTATATAAGCGACTCTTTAGTATATGGATTGCCAGTTATTGATCCCGAAGCTCTTGTTGATGTGAACAAAAAGGCTACGGCCGGATTTTCGAAAAACTATAGCTACTTCTTAAAGGAATATAAATCAGAGGAAAGTTTGACCACTCAAAATGAGTTGTATAAAGTTGGCAGTATTTCAGTGATGGTAGATGGACTATCTCAGGTCGGAGCACAAGTATCTATTGACTCGAGGAACTTCATGCTGTCAACTGAGGTAAGCAATGTTGAAATTTATGAAAACATTGATACGGACTACTTATGCGATCAACTCAACCAGCGCACTATAATAGATAGTCATGGCGGGGGCGAGTACAAAGACGATTTGATAAATCATTGCGATGTTTTTGACGATGCCTTTATTGGTGAGTTTACTAGGCCAAATATGCAGTTCGATCTAGGAAAAGCATTGAAGGAGTATGTTGGCAAATGGATTTATCCAGACCGGTTAACTACTACGATTATTGGGTATCACTACAATGACGATAACCAGCTACGGATAATGTCCTTGCTGGAAAGCCTCAATAAAGATATTCCATTAGATCATAATGTTGATACAGTTGATAGCCTAATGCTACTCAATCGCTATTCTGCTTTGTGGGGAAAAAGCAGTATGATGTATGAGTTTGGCAAGCGGGTCACCTGCCCACGCTATTCGCTTCTTGGAAATCTAGAGACCAGTCAGGTTAACGAAGCAAAACAATTTTTCTACAGCTTTTCGCGGCCGGTGAACATAAATAAGTATGTATTCTCTAATCGGACATTTTGCTTATTGGCCCCCGGTAGATTCGCAGTCGCACAGTATTACTTCCCTCATCCAGGCACAGGCAAGCTGCATATCCCTATTGGTTACGCAACAACAAATCCCGATAAGCTAAGTAAGATTTCGAAGGCGTTGTGCGCGGAACTTGAAAAAACAAACAGGCTTGGGAATGAGCTCGTAAAAAATAATGAGAGAGATTCGTTTGATTCGGAACAAATCCAAAAGGGTATTCGCGATTGGTTGTCAAATCAATCGTCTAAAAGAGTTGTCCAAGGAGGTAGCCAGTGAGATTTGGCAGACCCCTGGAGCTAGCTATGCTAAACGCCGCAACCAAAGAGATCGCCTACCAGATCTATTTTTACACCAGCTTACTGATTTTAACAGGTAAGTTTCTGTGGCAGCAGACTAAGGCCTCCAATTACTTGCGCTTCGAAGATCCTTTAAAAATCAAAAAGGGTTATTTAGAGACGATGGCGGTCGGCTTCCTCACTAGCCAGCCAGCCCAGCTGGTGGTGCCTTACCTGCAGGTGGCGAGCTGATGGCAGCGGCAGCCAAGACCGGGCGCAAGCCGGCGGCAGCAGCTGCTCCCGTCACCGAGAAGAAGGCGGCTGCTCTAGCAAAGCCAGCGGCCCCCAATCCGGCACGTAAAGCCAACGCCAAAACATCTGTCCAGTCGAAGGCCGAACCCCACCAGCCCAAGCCAGCGGCACCAGCAGCCAAGACCAGGCCCAAAGCCTCCAATGGCACGGCCAAGGCGAAAGCCAAAACCCCCGCTATCCCCCCCTACCGAAGCGATGGCCTCATCCGCGGTCCCTTAGTTAGCGACACCCTGCAGGCGCTGCAGGGCTGGGAGCTGGAGGCCAGCAAGCGCGCCAACCTCGAGCAGCTGCGCCAGACCAACAGCATCGGCGCCCCCACCCAGGCCTGGCTTAAGAAGGTCTGCAGTGCCCTCAGTTCCCGCTTCGAGCCAGCGGGGCGTGATCTGGCCCTGGTGCTGGCGGCGCGGACGGAAACCGGCCAACGCCACTGGAAATCGCTGCTACTCTGGCACCTGGCCAACAGCGAGCAGCTGCTCGGCGACGGGCTGCGCTGGAGCGCCCAGGTGCATCGCGACGGTGCTGACTTAATTCAAACCGCCCAGGTGCTCACCTGGCTTGAAAGCACTGGCACGCAGGGCCATCCCGAAGTGGCGGCCTGGAGCGAGGCCACTCGCAAGCGCGTCGCCGGCGGGCTGCTCAAGGCGGGAGTGGATCTTGGGCTGCTGCAGGGCCGCGTTAAACGCCGCTTCACGGCCTACTACCTGGCTGATGAACCCCTGCTCTATGTGCTGCTGCAGGCCCTGGCCAGCAACCGCACCACCGCAGCTGCCCTGGCTGATCCGCGCTGGCTGTGGTTCCGGCTGCCGGAGGCGGAGCTGGAGCACCGCTTGCTGCTGCTGCACCAGGCGAAGGTGATCAGCTACTACCGCGCTGGCTCAGTGGTGGATCTAAAGCTGCCGGCCAGCAGCGCCGAGGCCCTGGTGCAGGAGGTGTGGTCATGAGCCAGACGCTGGGAACTCGCGGTGCAGGAATGAAGGAGTGGCAGCGCTGCCTGCAGCAGCAACTTGAGCCCGTACTTACTGCTGCTGACTCCGGGGCAGGGCTAAGCACCTACACCGACATGCCATTCGGGATCTTCCTGTATCCACCGGAAGATGAATGGGAGCTCAGAGCTGAGCTGCGCGATCTCACCATCCGGCTGGAGAACGCGGGCAAGACAGTGCAGCGGCTTTCGCTGGCTGCCCTGCTGGAGCAGGCGATCAAAGCCGCCGGCCTGTCGCTGGAGGAGATCGCCGAGGCGGAAGCCTCGCTGGGGCCAGAACTGGTGCGCGACACCCTGCGGGATGTGCTCAGCGGCAAGGCTGCCGGTGCGGTGCCCTTGGATGAGCTGGTGGCGCAAGCGGTGGATATCTCCAAGCCCACCAGCAGCCACCTCGTCTTCTTGGAGCGGGTGGGGGCGCTCTTTGACCTGCACCGGCCGTCGGCGTTGCTGGAGAATCTGCACCACAAAGTGAGCCATCCGGTGGTGCTCTTCTACCCCGGCCAGCGGGATGGTCCGGCCGGGCTGCGCTTCATGGATGAAGCAGATGCCGACCACAACTACCGCCCAAAACTGTTCGCCTGACCATGACCTTCCAAACCATTCGCGAACTCTTCTCCGGCGAGATCGATCGCAAGATCGAAGAAGTGATCAAGGTCGATCAAGACGATGTGGCGATCGTGCGCCAGGAGATCGATGAATACATCCTCACCGAATCGATTGAAAGCAGCATGCTCAAGGTGCTGGAGGGTTACCGCCAGTCGGTGAATCAACCCAGCGAAGCGATTGCGATCTGGGTGGCGGGCTTCTTCGGGGCAGGTAAGTCGAGCTTTGCCAAATATGTGGGCCTGGCGATCAGCAACCGGGACCTAGGCGGCGTCAGCGCAGGCGACCTACTGGCGCAGCGAGCGAATAATCAGACGATCAAGGCCCTGCTTGGTGCGATCAAGGAGCAGATCCCCACAGAAGCAATCATCTTTGACGTCTCGGCCGATCGCAACGTCAATGCCAGCGAAGATCTCACCAAGATCTTCTATCGCAAGCTGCTCGATCACCTCGGCTACTCCAGCAGCCTGGAGGTGGCTGAACTAGAAATCGAGCTGGAAGAGCAGGGCCAGCTGCAGGCCTTCCTTGCTGCCTTTGCTGAGCTCTACCCAGGAGAAGACTGGGCGATCGCCAAGACCCGCCTGCTGCAGGCAATGCCTAGGGCCAGTGCCGTGATGCAGGCCATAGAACCGCAGACCTACGCCGAGAAAGACAGCTGGCTTAAAAATGCACGCGACCAAAACGTGCCGATCACACCAGCCAGCCTGGCGGAGCGCACCATCGAGCTGATGGAGCGCAAGCATCCGGTTAAGCAGCTGATGTTTGTGGTGGATGAGGTGGGCCAGTACGTGGCCCGCGACATCCAGAAGATGCTTGATCTACAGGCGATCGTGCAGCAGCTGGGCATCAAGGGCCGCGGCAGGGTGTGGGTGATGGTCACCTCCCAGGAGAAGCTCTCCGATGTGGTGGGTTTCCTCGATGACAACCGAACCGAGCTGGCGCGTCTGCAAGATCGCTTCCCTTACAAGCCGGTGCTGGAGCCTTCCGACATCGCCGAGGTGACCAGCCGGCGGGTGCTGGGCAAGAGCGCCCAGGGAGAGGTGACCCTCACCGAGCTATTCCAGCAGCACCAGGGCCGCCTGGCCACCCACACCAAGCTCGACACCAAGATTCGCTTGCCTGAGCTGGGCGCCAAAGGCTTTGCAGCCCTCTACCCCCTGCTGCCGTATCAGATCGAGCTGATCATTCAGGTGGTGTCTGGTCTGCGTCTCTCCGGCGGCGCCAGCAAGCAGTTTGGCGGTGCCAACCGGGCGATCATCAAGCTGGCCCAGGAGCTGCTCACCAATCCCCAGAGCGGGCTGGCTGACAAGCAGGTGGGCTCGCTTGTGACCCTGGATCGGGTGTTTGATCTTCAGAGCAACAACATCGATTCGCAGTACCGCGGCAAGATCGTCGACATCGCCAGCAAGGCCGATCATCCGCTGGCGGTGCCGGTGGCCAAGGCGATCTGCCTGCTGCAATTCGTCGATCAGGTGCCGGCCACGGAGCGCAATGTGGCCGTGGTGCTGCACCCAGCTATCGATGCCGATTCACTCGAATCCCAGGTGCAGGAGGCCTGCCGGCACCTAGCTGAACGCAACCTGATCCGTAAGGCGGCCGACGGCACCTACAAGATCCCCACCGCGCAAGAGGAGGACTGGGAGCAGACCCGCAACCAGCAGGCACCCTCAGTTCCAGAGCGCGCTGGGCTGCTGGCTGAGGCCCTCAAGCTGATCTGGGAGCCGGTGCCAAGCTCCGCCCTAGGTAGTGGCGTCAAGAGCTTTAAGGCTGCCCTCAACTTCCGTGGCAGCGAGCTGGTGAAAGGTGATGTGTCCGTGAAGGTGGAGCAAGTTGCTAGCAGCGAGGTGCAAGAAGAGCGGGTGGAGCAGCTGCGCCAGACCAGCCAGCAGGAGACCAATACCTTTTTCTGGGCGATGCGCGCCAGCCTGGAGCTGGATCGGGCCTTGGGCGAGTGGTTCCGCTCCCAGAAGGTGATCGATCTCAAAGGCAAGGGCGCCAGCGACAAGGGTCAGGTGCAGCTGGTCAGCGAGGAGCGCCGCAAGTTAGATGGCTTCCGTAAAGAAGCTTGCCGGCTACTGGAGCAAACCCTGATCCACGGCAAGATCCTGCTCAATGGCGGCATCTGTGAGCTTCCAGCCAATCCCGCTAGCGCCGTTGATGCGATGCGCGAGGCGCTCAAGGAGGGGTTGGCCAAGATTTACGCCCGCTTTAGCGAGGCGGAGGTGAGCCCCAGCAGCGAGGAGCTCACCAAGCTGCTCAGCGCCGACAACCTCAAGGGCCTCACCGGTTCAATCGAAAAGCTGCGGCTCTGCAAGGAGGAGGGCGGCCAGTGGGTGATCGACACCAACCGCCCAGCTCTGCAGGCGGTGCTCAACCGCAGCCAGGTGAAGAGTGCCGGCTGGAGCGGCAAGGAGCTGGCCGATCACTTTGGTGCTGCTCCTTACGGCTGGACCCTCGATGCGGTGAGGTTTCTGGTGGCGGCCCTGCAGGTGGCAGGCAAGTTCAAGTCCACCCACAACGCCCAGAGCTTTGTGGGCACCGCCAACCCCCAGGTGCGGCCCCTATTTACAAACAACAGCACCTTCCGCGCCACGCTTTTTGTCGCCCACGCCGGCAAGCTGAAGCCAGAAGATGTGCTGCAAGCCAGCCAGCTGTTCCAGAAGTTTGCGGGCAAAACCGTCGCTGGCGTGCAGCCAGGCCCCCTAGCCCGTGAGATCCGCGTGGTGGCGGTGGGCGTCAATGCCGAGCTAAACAGTGCCAGCCGGGCGCTGGCACCGCTGCAGCTGCCGGGAATTGAGGCGCTGGAGCAGGCCAGCGAGCAGGTTTCCACCTGGCAGGACAACAACGATGAGGAGGTAGTGCTGGCGTTCAAGAGCAGCGCAGAAGCCGTCAAGGAGGCCTGGCAGAAGGCCAAGGGAATCCAAGAGACGCTCGCTAGCCGCAGCACCGACCTGCAACGTGCTCGAAAAGCGCTGAGCGCTGAG
>Ga0247837_1008820_pt1 | contig 12447 bp, 7 predicted proteins | sample LaCtaG_2_FD_187115 | JGI IMG/M metagenome (GOLD analysis project Ga0247837, IMG submission 187115) | Freshwater microbial communities from meromictic Lake La Cruz, Castile-La Mancha, Spain - LaCruzMarch2015_14.5m | ecosystem: Environmental > Aquatic > Freshwater > Lake | place: Spain: Castile-La...
ACGATTTTTTACTTAGCCAAGGTATAAATACAAGTACTCTTGATGAAGTAAAAAATAATACCATCACTGAAGTTCGTGCGGCTTTAGAACGAGCGCGTTCAGGCACTAACCCACTGACGTTTTCAGCAGCAGAAAGAGAGCTTCCTGAGGATTTGAAAGCGAGCGCAACAGAATATCGCGGCGACTTTAATAGCGAAGAACGCTTAACTATGCTTGAAGCCATGCGTCGAGTTTTCAACCATCAATTAGCCAGCAATCCAAATGTTTGTATCTTAGGCGAAGATATCGAAGACGGCAAAGGAGATGTATTTGGTGTCACACGTGGATTATCAACACAGTTTCCTGGTCGAGTTGAAAATAGCGCTTTGAGTGAATCAACTATTACTGGTTTAGCGATTGGAATGGCACTAGCTGGTAAGCAACCTGTTGCATTTATTCAATTTGCCGATTTTCTACCATGTGCATATAATCAGATTTTTTCTGAATTAGCAACCATGTATTGGCGCACTAATGGTGGTTGGCAATCACCAGTTATCGTATTTGCTGCCTGTGGCGCTTATCGCCCAGGCTTGGGTCCATTTCATTCACAAACTAATGAAGCAACTTTTGCTCACATTCCAGGTTTAGATGTTTATATGCCATCAAATGCAGCGGATGCCGTAGGAATGCTCAATGCAGCATTTAAATCTCAGCGCCCGAGCTTATTCTTATACCCTAAAAAACTTTTAAATAATGGAAGTATTGAGGACACTACCTCATATGATGTTAGTAAGCAATTAATTCCAGTTGGTAAAGCTCGGATTGCAAAATCAGGCAATGATATAACTCTAGTTGGCTGGGGTAACACCGTTGCTCTTTGTCTACAAGTTGCAGAAAGCTTAGAAAATGTCGGGGTTGCCGCAGAAGTAATTGATTTACGCACCATTAAGCCCTATGACCTAGCCACAATTTTAAGCTCAGTTGAAAAAACTCAAAACTTAGTAGTGGTGCACGAAGATAATTTAACCTGTGGGCTTGGCGGTGATATTATGGCCAGTGTGGCTGAGCATGCCAAAGCATTCGTAAAAATGCGTCGCATTGCTCGCGCAGATACCTATACACCATGTAATTTTGCCAACCAGCTAGAGATTTTACCATCTTATGAAAAAATTCTAACCGCTGCAGCTGAGATGCTTGAATTAAACTTAGCTTGGGAAAATGAGGCGGAACAAGATCCATCGATATATACGATTGATGTTATTGGCGCAAGCCCCTCAGATGAAACAGTTTTGATTAATGTAATCCATGTAAAAATTGGCGATGAAATAAACCCAGGTGATGTTTTGGTTGATATTGAAGCCAGTAAATCTGCTGGTGAAATACTAGCCCCTTGCAAAGGTATTATTGAGGAAATATGCGTTGAACTCGAAGAAAAAGCGGTTGTCGGCAAGCCGTTACTTAGAATTCGCTTGCCACATGGCGTTGTAAAAGTCGCACAAATAAAACCACGTAAAGCTCTATTGAGCCGCATGTCTCAAACGATAAATCTGAATAATATTCCAACAACAGTACCTACAACTAATGCTATTACCACTGTCGGAATAAATACACCACATTTTAAAACTGGGTCACGAATTGTTAGCAACAATGAAATCCTCAGCAACTTCCCTGAATTCACTAATGAGGATATCATTCAACGCACAGGAATCAAGCAACGCTGCTGGTTAGCAGAGGGTGAGAGCATCGTTGATTTGGCCGTAGCAAGCGCTAATGAGGCATTGATTGCTCAAAAAATTACATTACAAGAAATTGATTTAATAATTTGCGCTACCTGTAGTCCAGAAAAATATCAATCCCCTGCGTTATCATGTTTAGTTTTAAACGATTTAAATAAAATCTATGGCACGCGGAATATCCCTGCCTATGATTTAAACGCAGCCTGCAGTGGCTATATTTTCGCTCTACAATCAGCACAAGATTTTCTATGCACACGCCCAAATGCTCGAGTCTTATTAATTACCGCTGAATCTTTATCGCGTAGAATTAAACCCGATGATTTTGAAACCGCATTTTTGTTTGCTGATGCCGCTAGCACAACAATTTTATGTGGTCAACAACATGTTAATGAATGCGTTGCAGAATTAAAGCAAATCTATCTTGGAACAGATGCAGAAGATGGCAGTATATTAAATATACCAACACAAGTTGAAGCAGGTATTACCATGCAAGGTAAAAAACTATTTAGCATCGCGGTAAAAACTATGTCAATGGCAATTCATAAATGTTGCCAATTAGCCGATGTTGAAGTTAATACCATTAATTTAGCCGTGCCACATCAAGCCAATCAAAGAATATTAAGTGCTGTTGAAAGTCGCTTAAAATTACCTGCTGGAATAATGTTTAGCAACATTGCTAATTATGGCAACACTTCATCATGCACTATTCCGATTGCTTTGGCTCAAGCATTAGCTGAAAACAAGCATCAGAAAAATATTGCACTCTGTGCTTTTGGTGGTGGCTTTACATCAGGTGCGGCACTCTTAGTACAACGTTAATTGTATAAACAAAGCCCTAGTCAATAACGACTAGGGCTTAATAAACTAAAAACACTGAGCAATTAATATGGATTTGGTTGAGTATTTAAATCACTATGATAGCATTGACTAATTTTCTCATACATATACTTTGATAACTCTTCACGACTAGCAAAATCTGCCGCATTAACCGAATCCAAAATATCAATTTTAATTATAAGACCTTTCAACCGTAACGTGCTCCAGACTGATTCCATCCAACCTTTTTTTGCAAAAGTAACTTCAGTTGAAGGTAATCCATTTGGGTGACGATAGCGAATTACAACTGGAACAACACGGCTTTTAGCAATCATCGCTGATTCAAAAATCGAAGCATGGAATGGTGCAACCGTCGTACCTATACTAGTTGTACCTTCTGGAAATAGCCCCATCGCCCAACCATCTTGCATAACTTTAGCAATTCTCTTATTTGCCAAAACCAATTCGCGCTTATTCTTACGATCAATAAACACAGTGCCACCAGATTTAATAATGTTACGCAGTAAGCGCCATCTTAACATTTCAATTTTACCAACGTAATTCGTACAATAAACACTTGACATCACGGTTGTATCTAACCACGAAATGTGATTTTGTACAAACATTGTATTAGGCTGAATATAATCATCGCCAATTGAACCAGTTATCTCTAGTTTGGCACCAACAGCCCAAATTAAAGCTCTAGTCCAAGGCTTATGAAAATACTTACGCCACCATGCCATTGGTATAAAAGGGTAACATAGATAGGATGCCGTAACTAAATAAACCATTAATAGAATGCAAATAGCAAATCTAAACCAAGATATAATCTTACGCATTAAATTTCAACCTCTATAATATTTAACTCAACTATGCGCCTCTCACTTGCGACAATTGATAAAACTTTAACTAACAAATAACTCTAACAAATAACTAATAAAACTTCAATATGCTACACGAATTTTGTCAAACTGGGATTTAACTTATTTTTACATGCGCATTCAATTCCATTAAGAAAATACTAGCTTAACCGACTATTTATTTACGCGTAATATTTCAATAAAACAAGCTGAATCTACCCCAAGTCTTGAAAGAGTTCTAATAGCTCACATGGATGTTGAATAACTACATGCGCACCATTTGCCCTAAGTTCCTCAGCGGAGCGAAAGCCCCATGCGGCACCGACGGCATACGTTCCTGAATTAACTGCAGTTTGCATATCAATGTCGGTATCACCAAGGTACACAATCTCACTTGGTTGTAAAGCCATGATTTCAGCAATTTCAAGTACTGAATACGGATCAGGCTTCCTTGGTAAGCCATAGCGCGCGCCCAAAACCACTGCAAAATTCCATTTTGAGAAATAATTACTCACAACCTCATCCATAAACTCATCGGCTTTATTTGATAAGATTGCAAAAGGAACATCTAATTGAGTTAACCCATCAAGTAAATCCACCACCCCAGAATAAGGTGCGGTAAATTTATTCAAATGAAGAGCGTACTCCTGAAAAACTTCTTCAACCAGTTTAGAGTATTTGACACTTTCACTAACTTCACTGGGTAATGAGCGTTCAACTAATTTAGCAATTCCACTGCCAATGAAAAAGCGATAACTATCTAAATCATGCGTTGGGAAATTATAACGCTGCAAGACAGTATTCATTGCATTCGCTATGTCTTGAATGGTATCTAGCAACGTTCCATCCAAATCAAAAATGACGCCCTTAAATCTTTGCATGCACTACAATCCTTTTAATCAACTTTAACATAATAAAACCAAACTCAACTAGATTGCTTCATTTTTTATGCGTAAATCCTTGATCTTTTAAGGTTGTAACTACATTTGGAAAATAAACATTTTGATAGATTGAAGAGGTATGTTTACTCCAATTAACTTCTTCACTACGATTAATTTGCTTTAAATAACTAACCATTTGTTTATCATAATCCTGAATATCTTCAACTAAATTAGCTCGTTGATATTTCTCATAATGAATAAACGTTGCAAATGGCAAACGAGGCTTTTGTTGCGACAAGTCCACAGGATATCCAATACATAACCCATTAACAGGAAATGTATATTTCGGGAGTCCAAGTAGATCAATTACAGCCTGAGCTTCTTTGCGAATTCCGCCAATCGGAACAATCCCTAAACCCAAAGACTCTGCGGCTATGATCATTCCACCCATTGCTATACCACAATCCAAGAATCCAACTAATTCACCCTCAGCACTTTCATGAATGACTTGTTTCACTTTATTTAAATCTGCTGCCAAACTAGTTTTATAGAAATCAGCCACAAACAAAACAAACACCGCGGCTTTAGCAACCCACGGTTGCCCGCCACAAAGGCGCGCTAAATTAAGTCGAGTCTCTTTATCACGAACGACTACTAACGAAACTTGTTGCCCGTTAATCGAAGTTGGCATCGCATGTGCTGCTTCCAAAATAGTTTGCAAGACATCCTCAGGAATATCTTTTTCTAAATAATTACGAATAGAGCGATGATTTTTTATTATTTGAATCGTAGAATTCATCCTTAAATCCTTTAAAATTTTAAGCATTATATCATAGCTCAAAACTCTAATCAAATATGTTATTATAACGTGCTAGAGCATACTATTCTAAAAAGGAATTTTTCGTGATAAACCTATTCTCTCCAATTCAACTTGGAAGCCTTAAACTTAAAAATCGCATTATCATGGCACCGCTTACCCGCTGCAGAGCTGGTATCAATCGTGTTCCAACCCCATTAATGGTTGAGTATTATACTCAGCGAGCCAGCGCAGGACTAATTATTAGCGAAGCTACTTCAATTAGCCCGATGGCCGTTGGTTATCCAAACACACCTGGAATTTGGTCGCAAGAACAAATTGAAGGTTGGCAACACGTCACTAATTCCGTACACCAAGCAGACGGTAAAATTATTTTACAATTATGGCATGTTGGGCGTTTATCTGACCCAAGTTTCCTTAATGGTGCGACACCGGTTTCGGCGAGCGCCATTGCTGCCGATGGACATCCAAGCCATGTTCGCCCAATTAAACCTTATGACGTACCACATGCATTAAATATTGATGAAATTCAACAAATTATCCTTGATTATCGTCAAGCGGCAATTAATGCCAAGCACGCTGGATTTGACGGCGTAGAAATTCATGGTGCCAATGGCTATTTATTAGATCAATTTTTACAAGACAATAGCAATTTACGCACGGACTGTTATGGTGGATCACTAGAAAATCGTGCACGTTTATTATTCGAGGTTACCAAGACGGTTTGTGAGGTTTGGGGTGCAGATCGAGTTGGCGTTCATCTTGCTCCACGCTGTGATGCACAATCAATGGGCGACTCAAATCCTTTGGCAACCTTTAGTTATGTAGCTCGGGAATTAGCTAAATTAAACCTCGCATTTATTTTTTCACGTGCGATCATTAGTGAAGATAATCTAGCCACCAAGCTTAAACAAGAGTTTGGAGGCAACTACATAATAAACCAAAACCTCAGTCAAAACGACGCAAACCTAGCTATCCAACAAGGTTATGCCGATGCTGCTGCATGGGGCCAATTATTTATAGCTAACCCAGATTTAGTTACACGTTTTCTAAATAATACCGAATTAAATCAAGCTAATCCTGAAACTTTTTACACAGCTGGCAGCAAAGGTTATACCGACTACCCTGCCCTTGACTAAATTTTAAGCCTAGTCAAAACTAGGCTTATTAATTCAAACACTTGGCTTTTTTTCATGATTAATTATGTCACGAAGTTGCTTAGTTACTGCCGTTAAATGTTCGTGTACGCATAATAAATAAATATCTTCAGCTTGAGCCTGAGCCAACACGTTATTCACAGCATCAATTTCGTTGGCAACTATTTTAATATTTGCAGCTGGAAATCCTTGCTTGATTAATTCATTATAAAATAGCTCAGGCATTTCACCAACCTCACTGCCACGCAAAGCAGTTTGAAACTCCTTAATCGTAAGTTCCTCCACTTTATGACTAATAATCAGTGCGACAATTTCTGGAATTGTGTCACGCCGATCTGCTGTAATACCGTACAATAATCCAAATTTACCGGTTAATCCTTTTAATGCTCGAAAGCCTTGTGCTAAATCCAAAATATTCGCAAGCCCAGCAGGATTATGCGCAATATCCACAACCAAATGCCCATATTTAATCGAGGTATAATGATTCCAACGCCCAAAGTTGGATTTTTCATCAGCTCCAAACTTACTTAACCCACGACTAATTTGCTGAGGAGTAAGACCAAGCGCAAAACATAGACTAACGGCATGAAGAATATTTTCATTATTATAATGTGCCAGACCATGAATAGTCACGGGAAGCAAATTAATTTTATTTAGATAGAATTTATCTAACCAAGTTTTAAGTATAATATAACCATTTTCTAAAAACACCACAAAATTTTCAGAATTAAGGTAAATACTGATTTCAGGTTCGCTCAATTTAGTTGACAAATAAGCCTTACGAATACCTGGTGTAGATAGCTCGCGGATATATTCATCGTCTAAATTAATTACCGCTATACCACTAGGATTAATTGCACGATAAACGATTCCTTTTGCCTCAGCCAAATCACTTAAATTTTCAATACCATTTTGTCCGATATGATCATAAGATATATTTGTAACCGTTGCAGCAGTAACATAATTGGGTAATAAACCACGCTTAACTAAGCCACCACGAGCAACTTCCAAAATAGCTACCTCAACTTGAGGATGCATTAAAACCTGTTGATGTCCACTTGGACCTGACAAATCACCTTCAACGACTCTCTTACCGTTGACCATTACCCAATCCGAAGAACAATAACCCGATTTAAGTTTGGCACGCCGACAAATAAATTCTGTTAAGCGAGTAGTTGTCGTCTTACCATTAGTGCCAGTAATCAAAACACAGGGTACATTGGCAATTTTACGCCATGGAATATCACTAATTTTAGTGATGGAACTTAATGCAACCCTAAATTGCGTAACACCACTCCCCAAAATCAAGCAATCTTTCTCAACAAAGAAGCTTAATTTCTGTTTATTCGCGCGCTGATAAATTTTGCGCAATAATAGCTGTTGATGTTCTTTAATCATTCGAACAAAGCGACGCTTAGAACGGGCTAAATTGAATGGCAATTGCTTATCAAACCAATCGACGACATCATACCAAACCCAATCAAGTATTTCACAAGCAACCATAAGTAAATCATAAGGATATGAGATTGCAATATTTATACCACTGTTAAAAACCTTAACTTTAACCACATAGTTTTTAACTGGTAAAAGCGCTAATAATTTACTTAACTCCACTTGGTATAACTCAGCAATTTCTTGATTGTTGCCCTGCCATGAAATATCCATTACCGCACCAGGTTCATCAAAGAACCTATTTTGCCCAAGCAATCTTGAAGAAAAAAATTCTGCATCGTATAAGCGCGTCAAGATAAGTCTCCTCAACTGTAAAATAAATTTTAGAATTATAGCATATAATTCATCAATCTCTGACACAAACTAAGCATAAAAAAACCTCCATAAAAATGGAGGTTTTAGCATAAAATCAAAACAGCTAAAGGCTATTCTTCATCTAACATATCATCATCAAATTCTTCTTCATTAACTTCAACATCCAAATTCTCTAATTCGTTGAAACTATCTAAAAAGCTCTTCAATTTATCCGCACGATTGGGTTGGCGTAATTTTCGAATTGCTTTAGCCTCGATTTGACGAATCCGCTCACGGGTAACATCAAATTGACGTCCAACTTCCTCTAAGGTGTGATCCGTTAAAGTATCAATGCCAAAACGCATGCACAAAACTTTTGCCTCGCGTGGAGAAAGCGTATCTAAAACTTCACGGACGGTTTTCTTCAAACTATAGTCAATTCCATGTTCTGATGGAATAACGGTTGATTTATCTTCAATAAAATCACCATAACTTGCATCATCTTCATCTCCAATTGGCGCATCCATCGAAATTGAATCATAAGCAACTTGATAAATTTTCCGAACTTTATCTTCAGTAATTTCCATCCGTTCAGCCAATTCTTTGGTTAATGGTTCACCTGATTTTTCTTGCAGTAATTTACGATGCTCTTTACTCATTTTATTAATAGTTTCAATCATATGCACCGGGATACGAATCGTACGCCCCTGATCGGCAATTGCACGCGTAATTGCTTGACGAATCCACCAGGTTGCATAAGTTGAAAATTTAAATCCTTTGCGGTATTGGAATTTATCAATCGCTTTAATCAAGCCAATATTACCTTCTTGAATTAAATCCAAAAAGTGTAATCCGCGATTAGTATATTTTTTTGCAATTGAAATAACCAAACGTAAATTTGATTCAACCATATCAGTACGAGATTTTTTCTGCTCTTTTTCAGCACGCATTAAACGTTTGAATAAGTTTTTAATTACCGAAACAGAAATTTGTAAATCAATTGAAACTTCTTTAATTTTTTCTTGATGTTCAACAATGTCAAACTTCATGCTTTCAAATAACTCTGCATATTTTTTAGCTGGCATATGTGACTCAACCCAAGCACATTCATTGCCAATAAATTCTTTGCGGAATTTATCTTCAGGTATCTTCACCACTTCACAGGCAATATGGAAAATATCATTCTCATGCTGCTTGATTATTTTATGCGCACTACGCAATACTTCACAAAAAACTTCAATTTGCTTATTAGTAAAGCGAATTTTTTCTAATTGGCTGGTTAACTCAACTAAGATTTGCTGATACTGCTCTGATTCAGAACCATATTTTTTTATAATTATGTTTTGTTGTTCAACTAGCTTATCAAAATCAAGGAAAAACTCCGCCGTTCCAACCCGTAATTTTTCCAACAAGAACGCTGGCAAATTGTCTTCCTCGTCATCAAAAGAACCTGCTACAGGCATTGGTAACATTGGCGTCTCAATTTCTTCACCATTGAGTAATTCATCTACAAAATTCTCAATTTTTATTTTACCAGCTAAAACATCCTGATATGCTACCGAAATTAAATTTACAATTTTAGGACAATCAGCGATAGTAGCAATCATATCCTGAATACTAACCTCTAACTTACGCGCAATCTCTGCCTCATCTGTTTTATCCAGTAAGTCATAAGTACCAATTTCACGCATATACATCCGCACAGGATCCGTCGTACGACCAAATTCATTGGATGCTGCCGTACTAGTTAGAATTTTCTCTGCTTCTTCAACAGCAAAATCATCATCATTCACGCTCGCGGATGAAGTTCCTGAAATTAATAACTCTTCTTGACTTGGTTCATATTCATAAACCTTAATTCCAATCGTTTCAATCATCATAACAATTTGTTCGATGATTTCTGGATCAATAATGTGATCAGGCAAATTGTCGTTAATTTCAACATTAGTTACATAACCACGCTCTTTACCTTTGCCAAGTAAATAATGTAGCTTAGTTTTTTGCTCTTCAAGTTTACGTAATTCCTCCGCGCTAAGATTTTCAATCCCAACTTCGACCAAGCGCATGAGATTTTTTACTTCACTAACATCTTCTTTGCCTAATTTGCGTGGTCCACGACTCTTACGGCTTTTGCCACGTTCCAACGAATCACTACTAATTACAACGCTGCCAAGGTTGTCAAAATCTGCTTTTTTACGCCCCACTGCTGGTTTTGCCACAGCTGCGCCAGTTTCGCTTAAAACTTTTTGAGTGATTTTAGTCATCCAGTAATTTTCCCAGTAATTAAATTAATTATTAAAATGTTTTTTTGCTTGATCTAAATAATAGAACATTGACACCACAGTTAAAATCACCGCTGCAAGCATAAATAAATTACCAATCAAATTAGCATCTATTCCATATCCGCGATAATCAAACAACAAAAATCCGATCGCGATCATTTGAAAAGCCGTCTTAAGTTTGCCCAAATAAGCAACTGCAACGCTTTTAACCTCACCCAATTGAGCCATCCACTCACGCAAAGCTGAAATTGCAATTTCGCGCACAATGATGATAATTGCAGCAAACACAAAAGTTCGATGCAAATTGACTAACACCACAAGGCTCGCGGCAACCAAAGCTTTGTCAGCAACAGGATCCAAAAATGCACCAAACTTAGATTCTAGATTCATTTTACGCGCTAAGTAACCATCCAAATAATCTGTAATTGCAGCAAACAAAAAAATCACTGTTGCAGTAATATTTTTATTCGGCATAGCTAACAAAGAATCAGGAAGATAATAAACCCCAACGAAAAAAGGAACTAAAATGATACGAAACCAAGTTAACATGGTTGGTAGCGGGATTTTTTTGGCCATAATCAAATGTAAACTTTACTAGAGAGGTTGTTTTAAATGAAAGATTTAACGATGAAAGTGTTTATAAATCGAGTTTGCCAACTCACCACCAACGCCATCAACCTGTTGTAGTTGCTCGATGCCAGCATTTGCAACTGCAGTCGCACTACCAAAAAAAGCAATCAACGCCTTACGTTTACTTGCGCCAATGCCAGCGATATCTTCTAATTGTGAGGTTTGCATGCGCTGTTGCTGTTTTTTTCGATGTCCCGTTATTGCAAAGCGATGCGCTTCATCACGTAACGTTTGCAACAATTTAAATAGTAATGGTTCATCTAAAAACGTCAACTCAGTTGTCGTGTCAATAATAACTTTATCAAATTCAGCCTTACGCTGCTCGCCTTTAAATATGGCAATAAGCTTTATTTTATCACAAAACCCCAACTCATCAATTAGCTTTTTACTGATTGCTAACTGCGTTTTACCACCATCAACTAAAATAACCTCTGGTACAGGCAGTTCTTTATTGGCTAAACGCCGTTTTAAAACAGTTTCCAAAGCCAGTAAATCATCACCATTAATCGAGTCATTTAAATTAAATTTACGGTACAAGCTATGATCAATTTTCCCATTGGCATATACCGTCATGGCAGCAACAGCACTACTGCCATGATTATGACTAGTGTCATAGCATTCAATTCGATTTACTCGCTCCACCTTTAATAACGTTGCTAATTTACTGCAAGCATCAATATATATGTTATCTAAATGTGAATTTTCAATAACCTTCTCTAAATTTTTGCGCCCCATTAAGGCTAGCTCTGCAAGCCGACCTTTAAAACCATAAACTAACTTTAATCCATAAATTTTATAAAAATACTCATTAAAGTCAGAATTTAAAGCTTGATCTAAATAAATTAAACGCGTCAGTTGTTCGTTACGGTAATAACTTTCTAAAAAAGCCTCGAGAATAAGCTCTTTACTATCCACCAAACGTTGTGCAAAATGTTTATCACCCACGTATAAACCATTGCGGATAATAATCAAATAGATAAATAATTGCTGATTATATTCGCGAGTTAAAAGAATATCGGCATTAATCGGAAGATTACTGTCACTAACAATTTGCTTATGCTGTAATTCGCGAATTAAACCAATCTTATCGCGTAAACTACTCGCTTGTTCAAACTCAAGCTGCTCGGCAAATTGATACATCTGTTGGCTTAATTTGGTGACTAACTCATTAAAACTACCACGCAGAAAATCTTTGGCATATTTTACGTATTCAGCATATTCAACAGGACTAACTTTTTCCACACATGGTGCACAGCATAAATTTACCTGATATAACATACAAGGTCGTGAACGATTGGCAAAGGAACCATCCGTGCAGGTGCGTAATTTAAATAAACGCTGTAATAAATCTAGATTTTCCCGCACCACATATGGATTCGGATAAGGGCCAAACAAAGTATCTCGCGCTTGAGGTTTGCCACGAAAATATTCAATTAACGGGTATTGATGCGTTGAAATTTTAATATACGGATAACTTTTATCATCGCGAAAAATAATGTTATATTTTGGCTTAAGACTTTTAATTAAATTGCTCTCCAGTAAC
>Ga0247837_1008826_pt1 | contig 12429 bp, 11 predicted proteins | sample LaCtaG_2_FD_187115 | JGI IMG/M metagenome (GOLD analysis project Ga0247837, IMG submission 187115) | Freshwater microbial communities from meromictic Lake La Cruz, Castile-La Mancha, Spain - LaCruzMarch2015_14.5m | ecosystem: Environmental > Aquatic > Freshwater > Lake | place: Spain: Castile-La...
TTAAGCAGTATTCGTCGTCATTAATTGATGAAGCTTATATATTTGTATTATGGGGGCATAGCTCAGTTGGGAGAGCGCCTGCTTTGCAAGCAGGAGGTCGTCGGTTCGATCCCGACTGTCTCCACCATGAATAATATTTACCTAATGTATTTTTTGATGTTCCCACCTTTGCAATATATACTGCATTATGCTGCACTGATTTGTTGGTTGCTTTAATTAAGGTGTTGTTCATATTCCATAGAATTGGAGAATTTTTATGAAAACAATAAAAGACGAGAAAGTATCTTATCAAGGTGATTGTTTGGTGGATAAGCCAGTAGATGGTGATTTCCTTGCGATTGTTCAAACAGGACCAGGATCGCATCCTCGTTTGCAGGCAGCCGCACCGTTGAATTTAGCGAAAATAATTGGGGATTTCTAATTTTTTTCTTTAAATTTTTTTAAACTAAAACCCGTTCAAAAACGGGTTTTTATTTTGTTGAGTGAAGCATGAAAACGTTGCGAATTGTTGGTGCTGGCATGATTGGGATAGACCAAATTTCCGAAGAAGCAAAGGAAATAATTCGCTTGTCTAATAAAGTCCTATGGATTGGTTTTATTCAAAATATTGAAAACATGCTATTAAAAACTAATAGCGTAGCGCTGAATGAGGATATCACCTATTTATATATTGACGGCGCCTTAGATGAAGATAATTATGAAAGAATTATTCAAAAATTATTACACGATTTATCGTGTTTTAAAAACATTTGTTTAGTTGTGCCTGGGTATCCTAGACTTGGTTTGTCTTTCGTGCAAAAGTTACAAATAATCTCTAAAGATACACATCAATTCGAACTTAAAACCTATTCTGGTATATCCAGTTTTGATTCTATGATTAACGAATTAGAGCTTGATCCTTTGGAGGAAGGAACGTGCATAGTAGATGCAAACCGTCTGATTTTATATGACTATATGATGGATCCAGCGTTAAATTATTTTGTTTACCATGTTTGTGCAATTGGAAACAGAAAAACGGATTACAGTAATCCGGTTCTCAATAATAAAGTGTGTTTTTTAAAAGAAAAGCTTTTAAAGCATTATTCAGCTACTCACAATATTTTTTTAGTTAGCGCCACTGTATCAACTAACTCCAACATAATTGTTTTACAGAATTCTTTGGAAAAATTAGAATTTTTATTATCGGAAGTTAGTTATTCGCACTCTCTCTTTATTCCCTGTGTCTTGCCAAAAAAAGAAAATATAAATTGGCAATTCCTTAAATTATTACGCAAATAATTTTTTGTATTTTTCTAGAGAAATGATATGTGTTTAATAATTGATAGCAGAAAGTCCTTGATTAAAAAATATAGAGAAAAGTCTACCTCTATTGAGGATTTTATTCTACTGGATAAACTTTGGCCGTCTACTTGCGCAAGAATCAGAGATGCTAGTTTGTTTGCTAAACAACCATTTTATTTTGATGATAAACAAATTTCTCAGTTTAGATTTGGTTCTTATAATTTGGGATGGACTAACAATATATTGGGGCAAACTTTAATTAATCTAGTAGATTTGAATGGTCTTGAGCTGCAGGCGATCTCAATATGCAAAAATCGTAAAAAATTTATTTCTAATTCTATAAAAATCTATGAAAGTATTTTTGAGAGTGAATTAAAATTCATCAATGAGTATACTTCTGTGATTGTTTGGGTTATTCCAACAAAAAAGAACACTAATTTTTGTAATGCAGCTTTTTATGATATTCCTCATGTTACTTTTGTATCTGATGGTACTTTATTTTTTGTGCCGCCATTCACGCAAGTCCCCAAAGAATTTGCTGGCTATGCATTTATCGAAAATATGTATCATGAGGCTCTGCATCAAAAAGTCCACGCACATTGTGCTTTGACAAAATCGTCTTATTGCAGACCTGGAGTTGCTTCTCCGGGAGATTTATTATTTTTCCCTCAAAGACAGGATAGAAGCTTCACAATTTCGCAGGCTATAAACGCTTGTTTAGTGTATCGAAATATAACTTTACTGAGAAATAAGATGCACCAAAATTCGTACCAAGCTAATGGACAAAAAAAATTATACTGGCTTACCGAAGCTTTGAATGATGCTCTATATATGTGGTACATGCTTTCTAATATGCTGTTTCAAGAAAGAAGTAAACTTTTATTTCCTTGGAATGAAATGGTTTTAAATTGGACAGAAGAGGTAAAAAATTGGATTGATCAGCACAAAATTACCTTAAAAGAAATTGAAATAAAATTTGTAGAATTACATTCATTTATTTGAATGAGCTTTAAATTTTTTTCTATTATTTTGGCGTCATGATTTGACCTTAGCGTCTACTGATTGACGTTGCGTTTTTAATTAAATTTCGCGTATTGCTTTTATTCCTAGCTGAAGATTGTTATAAATATGTTCATGATTTTTTTTAAAGCATTTCAAACTCATTATTGGCTCCGAATTTTATTTTCAGCTTTTGCTCTAAGTACAGTAGGTAGTGGATTAACATTTGTAGTGGTGTTTGCCGAATTAATTGCTTTACAAGCATCTCCTTCGTCACTTGCGTTAGCTTTTGTTTTGTCAACTGTACCGGGAATATTCGGTACATTTTTTGGAAGCAGATTTTTAAGAAAATTTGATGCGGCTTTTTGCATTTTATTGACTGAATTCCTAAGTTTGGTAGGTCTTATAGTGCCATTACTAGGTGTTGTATGGCACAATATGGTTTTATTACAGATGGCTGAGTTGGTTTCTTCTATTGTCGGTGGTTTTGCGATTCCGGCAATGAGTCATTATATGAAAGTAAAATTGCATGATAATGAGTTAGCAGCCGGTTCATTAATGAGTACATTGGTATTTGGGTGCCATGTTTTATTGGGTGTTGGTCTCGGTGTATGTATATACCCTTGGGTCAATAACCCCTATGTTTTTTTATTGATTGATGGGTTAAGTTATGGGTTATCAATAGGTATTTTGATGTTACTCCCTAAGCTTTACACAGGCTATAGCGAAGTTAAGATAGAATCACTACCCATCAAACTTTCTTTGATACAAAAAATAAGTTTAAATTTGCTACCGCTACTTGCATCAGTTGGTTCACCTGCTATGGCTCTTTTACCTGCATTGATTCCATCAGCAATGAATCCTAAGGAAACCGCTCTTCCTATACTTTTTGCGCGGTCATTAGGTCAGCTAGTTGGCCCTGTTTTTATTAGAGAATCTCATTTAAAAAAACCACCTATGACACTAATTGCTTTATGTATGGTAGGTTTTTTGGTGTGCTATCAAACTGTTACTTTATCAACTTGGTTTTTGCTCTCGTTTTGTTTAATTTTTTTTGCGCATATTCTTTCTAATATAGTGGCGAATTTGGGTAACTATGGTCTTTTGAAATATTTTAACTCAGAACATGTTGCAGCCGCTAGTATCAATAGCTATAGGAAACAACTGACAGTAATGGCTATAACAGGTAGTCTTGCGGGTTTATTGGCTGACTATATAGGGGGACAAAAAGCGTTATTAATTTGTTCTGGAGTTGGATTATTATTATCAATACTTGTTCTGTTTTGGTTACAGCGTACCGATATAAATGAAGAATAGTCAAATAACTGTCAAACAGAAAATAATCTATGATACTTCTTTTTAATGGGTCGACTTAAGTAAGCGTCTGCGAGAGATTTTTATTTCTTAAATTAGAGATATGTACGTCAATCTCAAAAGTTATTTGTTATGGTTTTGTATCATACAGTTATTAATCAAGTTTTTTGCTAGAATGGAAAGCGCCAAACCGAGAAACGAATTTAGCAATAAATCTTTTCTAAATCCAGAAAATTCTTTGATACTGCTAGCGATTTAATGGCAAATCTACATACAGAAGATTAGGTGTCCCACTATTTTTAAGTATGATTTTAGACATATTTAACAAACTAGCACTATATCAATTTTATTGATAACCTAATCTACTCTAAATCTACCAAAAATCTGCTAATGAAATGCTGCGTCTTTTTAATTGAGTCTTTCGCAATGATTTTTTTAGATCAAATGTACCTTCATATTGCCAAAAAATTGTGAGCTTAAAGGTAATTTATTGAGAAGATATCCATAAAAAATCTTATGAATTGTACAAATGAATATCTGTTTTCAGCTTGTTATCTCTTTGCTAAAATAAGTTATTGCTGATCAGATCCAATTGAATAAAGCTGGATTACTAGAGTATTGTAGATTCTTCAGGAGTTAAGCTGAAATTATTCGGATAAACAGGTCGGTTTGACTTTTGCAATTATGAGGCAATAGTTCGTTTTTATTCCAAAGTCTACCATGATGAATACAGATGCTGCGTATTCCTCAGAGATGATGAAGACCCAAGTTTTAATATCCATCTATCTAAGCGATATAGGATCACAAAAGCACAATGAGTCGGTATTATTCATAGCTCAACAGTTTATTTGATTTTTGTCTGTTTCAATGTGGCAGTTTTTTTTATTGGCTGAATAGCAGAGTAAGCGAGTTTCTTGGAAAGATTTTGTTTTGCTTTTTGTGCGTCAGACAATCTATCTTGTAAAGACTGAATAAATGGTTTGGATTTTTTCATAAAGTAATATTAGGTTGAGATTTTTTTAAAATAGCTATTTTTTTGTGGCCAATTTTTTGTTTTTACATCCATAGTTCTTAAAGAATTGTAAACTAAGTCACGCAATAAATTAAAATTGTTTTTTTAAGAGCAAACAATCTTAAGAATCAACAATAGGGCTTTTTTAGTTATAGAGTCGCCATCATTAATTATTTGCGATGTTTTTTTAAAAATCTTTTGCAATCAAAGCAGTGATTCATTGGTGATATCATCCCACTTTGTCAATTTTTACCTAATCCATTGATTACAAGGAACTTAATTGCCGTGTCCAATACTAATCTTTCCAATGAAGATCTGTTACCAACGAGTCAACAGGCACGCACATGGCGTTGGTATCACTTTGCCGCATTATGGATAGGGATGGTGATGAGTATTGCTGTTTATACACTCGCATCCGGTTTAATTAAATCAGGTATGTCGTGGTATCAGTCTGTCTTTACTATCTTTTTAGGTAATGCCATTGCGCTTATACCCATGCTTTTGATTGGTCACCCGGGTGTTAAGTATGGTATTCCTGCTGCTGTGTTGATGCGCGCTTCATTTGGAACCATTGGTGGACGATTACCTGCTTTTTTAAGAGCGATTGTTGCTTGTGGTTGGTATGGTATCCAAACATGGTTCGGTGGGAAGATGATTTATACTTTAGGCGGTATTATTGTAGGGCAGTCCTTAGGCGGTGAGCCACTTCCTTTTTTGGATATCAATTTAGCAGAATTGCTTTGCTTTTTGTTGTTTTGGGGTGTACAGCTTTGGTTTGTAATTCATGGTATTCATTCTATCAGAAAGCTCGAGACCTATACCGCACCCATTAAAATCATTATTTGTTTTGTTTTGCTTTATTGGGTTTACCAAAAAGCCGGTGGTTTTGGACCTATCTTAGTGCAACCCTCACAGTTTGTTACAGGTGGACCCAAAGCAGGGCAATTTTGGCAGGTGTTTTGGCCATCACTAACTGCTATGGTGGGTTTTCAGGCAACGCTGGCACTGAATATTCCAGACTTTACCCGTTTTGCTAAAACTCAACGAGACCAAATCATTGGTCAAACAGTTGGCTTGCCAATACCCATGGCTTTGCTTTCTTTGCTAGCCGTGTTGGTTACTTCGGGTACGGTTGTGATCTATGGGGAAGCCATTTGGGATCCAGTTTCTTTATCTAGCCGTATGACCGGTGCTGCTGTCTTAATTGCCCTGATTGTGCTTGTGATTGACACCATCAGTGTGAACCTGGCAGCGAACCTTGTAGGCCCAAGTTATGATTTTTCTTCACTGAATCCAAATCGCATTTCTTATAAAGCAGGAGGTTATATTACAGCCGCTTTAGCGATTGTCATTATGCCCTGGAAACTACTTGCCTCGGCAGAAGGTTATATCTTTACATGGCTGATTGGTTATTCGGCACTTTTAGGGCCCATTGCTGGGATTATGATGGTGGACTATTTTGTGATTCGACGAACGAAACTGAATATCCAAGATCTTTATCGCAATCAGGGTGACTATCAATATACCCATGGATGGAACAAAATAGCCTTGGTCGCTTTTTTGGTGGGTGTATTACCCAATATCCCAGGGTTTTTAAATGTTGCCTTTGCAGAGACTTTTGCCAATGTCCCCTCTATTTTTAAAACGCTCTACACCTATGCTTGGTTTTTGGGACTATTTATTTCTTCTGTGGTTTATTGGGTGGGAATGAAATATCGCAAAAAATAAATTACTATTGATTTTGATAGTTTTATTCGAAAGCACTCTTAATGCTCCTTATTACTAGAAAAGCTCAATTAGTTGCTACTTATTTTAGTTTTTGTGTGCTGTTGGCCTTTAAGTGGGTTGTGTGATTATTTGAAATCCAAAGATCCTGTAGATATTTAATTTGATGGGTGCATTAAGCCAGTAGATAAAAAAAGCTAAATATTTAATACTGATCATTTTATAATTCATCAAATTGCTACACAGTTGTTTTTGATAGCTACACTATTTCAATTTTTTGATATGTTAATCATGGTATTTTTAAGTTATGGATACTAAGCGCTTATACAAAACTATTCGCATAATTTGTTCATTGTTGATCCTGAGATGCTATATCCCAAAATAGTTCTACGTTCCATTTGGCTGTTTCATAACCATGGAGAACCAAGCAATTAAATTCTTTTTTTGTCATGCTTTTAAGATCGGTATCATGATCCCTTGCTCTGCTTACCTTCTGTTCTGACAGCCACTTTTCTTTTTCCAGTTTTTCTGCAGCTATCTTGTTTATTGTAGTATTTTTTTCTCTGAAATTTTGGAGAGAAGATTTAAAATTTTTTCCAATTCCGACATATACACCGGAATTGGGATTGTTTTGCAAAAAATTAACAAATGATCTTATGCGTAATCCATGAACTTGATCCATAATGATATTCATTATGCGATATGGAGTTATTTTATCCACAATAATATGAATTATGCGATATAGAGTTATATCTTTGATAAAAAATCGTTTTGGTTTTTTCTCAAAAATTGCTCCCCCATCAGAGAAGAGTAGGTAATTAATTTTTTGATTAAAAGCTTTTATAGTTTGTTCTCCCGCATCAAATAAAGGTTCCATACCAAGATTATCGTAAATACCTCCATCATATAGATGCAGACAAGTAAACGATGACGGATCGTCTTTATCTATTACTGGTCGCTTTTTTGATTTTTTCCATACCAGTTGACTTGTTTTAAAACGCATTGGCCCAAGAACAAATGGTACAGAGGCTGAGATCGCCATAGCTTTTGCGAGAAGAAATTGCGGGGCATTGGTATATTGAGTTTCATAGTCACCGATTTCTATTCCTTTAAAACGAAAACGACGACCTGTTTCAGTAGAAGTAGCATTAATTGACCAAACTGGAAAGTCTGGTAGCTGACTGAGAGTAGCTTTAATATCCCACGATCGGCTGATTACTTGGGAAAGCGCATTAGATTTTGTATATCGAAACCGATAACTTATTGTAATTAGAACAATTACAACTGCCACTAAAGCAATATTGCTGTTTACACAATCTAAGTATAATAAAACCAATATCAAACCAACCAATCTCAAATTATACCAGTGGCTTATCCACTTTCTGAATGTTTGACACTGCAAAGATTTAGAAGTAAATATTTGACCTATATTTGGCAGTACATTCTTTATGTACTCATTTGAAGTAGGCCACTTATATTGTCCTAACCGAAAAACCAAACCTGTAAAAAGACTGCCACCTGATACAGATGAGATATGAGCAACATTTTCTAGAAGGTTCTGTTCTGCTAAATATTTCAACACGCCCGCATGAAAAGCAGCGGCGCGCATACCTCCACCAGATAGCGCAAGACCAATTAGTTTTTGTTTGAGAGTTGCCGTTTGACTCATAATGCGTCCTAAAAAATTAGTTTACCATGCCAACTGAATTAACCTAATTTGGATCTACTATGATTTATTTTTTAGTTTATATTGTATCTATAATCGTCGCAATGACGGGAGCTTTCATTTATTGTGCCAATAGAAACAGTCATGTTATTGAATGCATGAGAGAAGATGGATGCGATGATGATACTTGTCAATAAATTTTACAAAGATCTGTGGTGGCTTACATTGGTAGGCGTTATATTGAACGGGATAGTTGTCGGCGGCATTACCGGAACCCTCATCGGTATTGTTATTTGGATATTTATTTGGATATTTAATTAAATCCTAATATCGCTTAACCAATGATTTGATAGCTTATTATTTAATTTTTTAGACTGTTTAGAACGTCAAAAATTTTGAAAGTGTACTGATTGATTTAGTTGTGGGAGCAAGTAGCAAAAAAACTTTGTGCATTACCGAGCATATAATCTATGCCATAATGCGACTCAGCATTGACATCCAAGCCTCTTGCAAGACAATGGTTAGGCAGTGCGTGACATGTCTAAATTGTTATTATCATAGAATGAATATTTTTCCGCTATAGGATTTTTGATGACTATTTTAGTTTATAGCTATCATGAGTGGTTTTGAATATTGCGCTTAAATATTCGTATTATCTTAAATGCAATTGGCATTTATACTGGCATACCTACCTATTGTAGATACCGTTATTGCTGCATGGGGAGCTATGCAATACCCGTGGGGTTGGTCTTGGACAAATGCTATATTACTTTTTACTGTGCCATTAATTTTTCTCTTATTATTGCTAATAGTCAGTAACGTACTCCAAAAATGTAGACTCCCTAATCTATATGAACTTGGACTAATCCACTATTAAAAAATAGTACCCTCTTCTTTACCCCCCCATTTTCTCCCCCTCTTACCAATTTTAGTATATACTTCCCTTCCCCCTGATTTTGAACCATCTGTTTTTTTTAAACGATCTGAATGAATCAGGACTGCTCTTTAACAATTGAGAAGCCGAAATAAATATCATACCGTTCTTCCCAAGAATGGTATGTAAGGGTAGAAGATTGCAATGTCTAAGTAACTTTAGACACAGTATGATAGTAATAGTAGTAGCACTTCAGATTATTGAAGTGATCGTATCAAGCGACAAAGTGCATCAGGTGGATGCCTTGGCGATCACAGGCGATGAAGGACGTGTAAGTCTGCGAAAAGCGTAGGGGAGCTGACAATAGCGCATTGATCCTACGATGTCCGAATGGGGAAACCCACTCCGTAAGGAGTATCCCACCCTGAATACATAGGGGTGCGGAAGCGAACCTGGCGAACTGAAACATCTAAGTAGCCAGAGGAAAAGAAATCAACCGAGATTGCGCAAGTAGTGGTGAGCGAACGCGCATCAGCCGGTACGTTTTAGCCATGCCGTTATAAGAATAACCTGGAAAGGTTAGCCAGAGTGGGTGATAGCCCCGTATTTTAAAACAGCGTGGTAGAACTAAGCGTACGACAAGTAGGGCGGGACACGTGAAATCCTGTCTGAAGATGGGGGGACCATCCTCCAAGGCTAAATACTCGTGATCGACCGATAGTGAACAAGTACCGTGAGGGAAAGGCGAAAAGAACCCCGGGAGGGGAGTGAAATAGATCCTGAAACCGGATGCATACAAACAGTAGGAGCTCCAGCCTCAATGGCATTGGCAACAGTCTCATTGAGGCTGGGGTGACTGCGTACCTTTTGTATAATGGGTCAGCGACTTACATTCAGTAGCAAGCTTAACCGAATAGGGGAGGCGAAGGGAAACCGAGTCCGAATAGGGCGTCTTAGTTGCTGTGTGTAGACCCGAAACCGAGTGATCTATCCATGGCCAGGTTGAAGGTGCGGTAACACGCACTGGAGGACCGAACCCACTAATGTTGCAAAATTAGGGGATGAGCTGTGGATAGGGGTGAAAGGCTAATCAAACTCGGAGATAGCTGGTTCTCCCCGAAAACTATTTAGGTAGTGCCTTGTGATACACTTGCGGGGGTAAAGCACTGTTATGGCTAGGGGATCATCACGATTTACCAAACCATGGCAAACTCAGAATACCGCAAAGTGGTTTCACAGGAGACAGACATCGGGTGCTAACGTCCGGTGTCAAGAGGGAAACAACCCAGACCGCCAGCTAAGGTCCCGAATAATCAACTCAGTGGTAAACGAAGTGGGAAGGCTAAGACAGCCAGGATGTTGGCTTAGAAGCAGCCATCATTTAAAGAAAGCGTAATAGCTCACTGGTTAAGTCGTCCTGCGCGGAAGATGTAACGGGGCTTAAGTTGATAACCGAAGCTGCGGATAGTGTCGCAAGACACTATGGTAGGGGAGCGTTCTGTAGGTCTGCGAAGGTGTGCCGTAAGGCATGCTGGAGATATCAGAAGTGCGAATGCTGACATGAGTAGCGTTAAAGCGGGTGAAAAGCCCGCTCGCCGTAAGCCCAAGGATTCCTACGCAACGTTCATCGGCGTAGGGTGAGTCGGCCCCTAAGGCAAGGCTGAAAAGCGTAGTCGATGGGAAACAGGTTAATATTCCTGTACGAGGAGTCAGTGCGATGTGGGGACGAAGAAAGTTAGGTCAGCGGCCTGTTGGATGGCCGTTTAAGCGTGTAGAGGGACTGCTTTGGTAAATCCGGGCGGTCTTAACCTTAAGGCGTGATGACGAGGATCTACGGATCTGAAGTGACTAATACTCAGCTTCCAGGAAAAGCCACTAAGCTTCAGCTGACGATTCACCGTACCGCAAACCAACACTGGTGGGCAGGATGAAAATTCTAAGGCGCTTGAGAGAACTCAGGAGAAGGAACTCGGCAAATTGATACCGTAACTTCGGGAGAAGGTATGCCTCATTAGCGTTCAAGAGCTTGCCTCTGAAGCGCGAGGAGGCCGCAGAGAATCGGTGGCTGCGACTGTTTAATAAAAACATAGCACTGTGCTAACACGTAAGTGGACGTATACGGTGTGACGCCTGCCCGGTGCTGGAAGGTTAAATGAAGGGGTGCAAGCTCCGGATTGAAGCCCCAGTAAACGGCGGCCGTAACTATAACGGTCCTAAGGTAGCGAAATTCCTTGTCGGGTAAGTTCCGACCCGCACGAATGGCGTAACGATGGCCACGCTGTCTCCTCCTGAGACTCAGCGAAGTTGAAATGGTTGTGAAGATGCAATCTACCCGCTGCTAGACGGAAAGACCCCGTGAACCTTTACTGTAGCTTTGCATTGGAATTTGAATAAACTTGTGTAGGATAGGTGGGAGGCATCGAAGCTGGGACGCTAGTTTCAGTGGAGCCACCCTTGAAATACCACCCTGGTGTGTTTGGATTTCTAACCTTGATTCGTGAATCCGGATTGGGGACAGTGCATGGTAGGCAGTTTGACTGGGGCGGTCTCCTCCCAAATTGTAACGGAGGAGTTCGAAGGTTACCTAGGTACGGTCGGAAATCGTACTGATAGTGCAATGGCATAAGGTAGCTTAACTGCGAGACTGACAAGTCGAGCAGATGCGAAAGCAGGACATAGTGATCCGGTGGTTCTGTATGGAAGGGCCATCGCTCAACGGATAAAAGGTACTCCGGGGATAACAGGCTAATTCCGCCCAAGAGTTCATATCGACGGCGGCGTTTGGCACCTCGATGTCGGCTCATCACATCCCGGGGCTGTAGTCGGTCCCAAGGGTATGGCTGTTCGCCATTTAAAGTGGTACGTGAGCTGGGTTTAAAACGTCGTGAGACAGTTTGGTCCCTATCTGCAGTGGGCGTTGGAAGTTTGACGGGGGCTGCTCCTAGTACGAGAGGACCGGAGTGGACGTACCGCTGGTGCACCGGTTGTAACGCCAGTTGCATAGCCGGGTAGCTAAGTACGGAAAAGATAACCGCTGAAAGCATCTAAGCGGGAAACTTGCCTGAAGATGAGACTTCCCTGGGGACGCGATCCCCCTGAAGAGCCGTGGTAGACCACCACGTTGATAGGCTGGGTGTGTAAGCGCTGTGAAGCGTTCAGCTAACCAGTACTAATGACTCGTGAGGCTTGATACGATCAGTTGAATAATTTGAAGTCCCCTATTTCGGCTTCTTACTCCTTTTATGTCTGGCGGCAATAGCTAGGTGGCCCCACCCCTTCCCATTCCGAACAGGACGGTGAAACGCTTTAGCGCTGATGATAGTGCGGATACCCGTGTGAAAGTAAGTCACTGCCAGACACCCTTTGAAACCCTATTTCATGTATGATGAAATAGGGTTTATTTATGGGGGAATTGTTGGTTTATGGTGGATATTGAATGATGGGGAATACTCATTCCCTGCTCGATGGGTTAAATCCCCAACAAATGCAAGCGGTTTGCTTAGCGTCAGGCAACATGCTTATTCTAGCCGGTGCAGGAAGTGGCAAAACACGGGTGTT
>Ga0247837_1008827_pt1 | contig 12429 bp, 13 predicted proteins | sample LaCtaG_2_FD_187115 | JGI IMG/M metagenome (GOLD analysis project Ga0247837, IMG submission 187115) | Freshwater microbial communities from meromictic Lake La Cruz, Castile-La Mancha, Spain - LaCruzMarch2015_14.5m | ecosystem: Environmental > Aquatic > Freshwater > Lake | place: Spain: Castile-La...
ATCCTTTTGACGTATGGCGTGCTCGTTCTTATTGGCGCAAGCCAAGGCCACAGCAACCCATTAGAGCCCTTGGTGCGAAGCAATACCATCACTCCTTTGCAAGATAGCAATGAAATTGTGGTTAACACCCTAGCCGATGCTCAAAGCAGCATCACCAAAGCCAAAGGAAAGCCTATTTTAATTGATTTTTATGCTGATTGGTGTACGGCCTGTAAAATCATGGCAAAAACCACGCTCCAAGATGAGGGTGTAAAAACTGCATTAAATGGCTTTTTGGTTTTAAAAGTGGATGTTACGAAAAACAATACACAATCCAAATTACTTTTGAATTATTTTAATGTAGTAGCACCCCCTACGTTTATTTTTTATGATGCAGAAGGGCATGAGTTACCGATATTGAGAATCGTAGGGGAAGCCTCAGCAGCAACCTTTACCTCTCGGTTAAATAAAACCAAAGGCACCTGACCACTTGGCATTTGTAGAAAACCAGAACTACTATATAAAAGGAGACGTTCATAGAAAGCTAGTTGTGATAACAGGAGTGCATACAATGAAAGCGACCAAAATTTTACTCATTCTAGCCATCAGCACAGCAAGCCTCAGCGCAAATGCAACATGGTTATGCAGTGTTCATAATGCTCGAGATCAGGCATGGAACGGCAAAGGCCAAACGCGAGCTATCGCTTTAGAAAAAGCCATGGGGGTTTGTTCACAAAATTCCGAATACGCCCGTAATTGCGTTGTAAAAAACTGCGCCAAATTATTATACTAACTTTGCTAAATAACCATTGCCTCGCGTATCAGCTTGTGCGTGGCAATGGGAGATCTTCCTCACTACTCTCTAAGTTACAAAGGTTATCTGCTCTTAGGCCAACTGAATTGTCCCACAGTTTCAAAACGCGTGATGAAGGTTGGACAAAACGCCCCTGATCCTCTTATAATTCGCCCACTTTTTTAACAGATAGAGTCCGATGAATCATAAAGTAGGTTTTGTAAGTTTAGGATGTCCCAAGGCATTGGTGGATTCAGAACGCATCATCACGCAACTGCGTGCTCAAGGCTACTCACTGGTTTCTACTTACAAGGATGCCGGCGTAGTTGTGATTAATACCTGTGGTTTTATTGACGCCGCAGTTAAAGAATCAATCGATACAATTCGTGAGGCAATGGCTGAAAATGGGCGTGTCATTGTTACCGGCTGCTTGGGTGCTAAAGCCGAGATGATTCGTGAGGCGTGCCCTGATGTCTTACACATTAGTGGTGCTCACGCTTATGAGGAAGTGGTCCGTGCGGTGCATCGTCATTTACCACCACCGATTGACCCCTTCACACAACTGTTGCCACCACAAGGCATTAAACTTACGCCACGTCACTATGGTTATTTAAAAATATCGGAAGGCTGCAATCAAAAGTGTACTTTTTGTATTATTCCTACCATGCGTGGCAAATTACAAAGCTACCCCATGGCGCAAGTTCTAACAGAAGCTCGTCATCTTAAGGATGCGGGCGTCAAAGAACTACTCGTCATCTCTCAAGACACGAGCGCTTATGGTATTGATACACGTTATCAGCCGATTGAATGGCAAGGGAAAACCATTAACACACGTTTTTATGATTTATGTGAGCAGTTAGGCGAACTGGGTATTTGGGTGCGCTTGCATTATGTTTACCCCTACCCTCATGTGGATGACATTATCCCCTTGATGCGCGATAAGCGTATTTTGCCTTACTTAGACATACCGTTGCAGCATGCGAGCACGCGCGTGCTCAAAGCCATGAAGCGTCCCGCCAGCAGTGAAAACACATTGGCTCGCATTGCCTCTTGGCGTGATATTTGCCCAGACATCACGCTTCGCTCAACCTTTATTGTCGGTTTTCCTGGTGAAACAGAGGCTGAATTTGAAGAGCTGCTCACCTTCTTACAACTGGCTAAACTGGACAGAGTCGGGTGTTTTCAATATTCGCCAGTGAATGGTGCTAAGGCAAATGAATTAGCCAATCCAGTCCCTGATGACGTCAAAGAAGAGCGTTTCCATCGGTTTATGGAAGTACAGGCTGAGATTAGCCGGAACAAGTTGGCTTCTAAAATAGGTACACAACAGAGCGTGCTGGTTGATGCTATTACGGATGAACATATCATTGCTCGGAGCATGAGTGATGCGCCTGAAATTGATGGTTTGGTTTATTTACCCCCCAACAATGACATCCAAGTGGGGGCACTGATAAATGTACGCATAAACGATAGCGATGATTATGATCTTTATGCAGATTATGAAGATAAATAACATTTGCTAATAGCTACAACATTCGCCTGATGCTCGTCACTGATGATGCACTCTGATGTCAATAATCCACGATGCAGCAGGCGATGATAATGTTGATGAGCCTGCTTTAAATGGGCAAATTGAACATCAGTAATGGTGTTTTGAGCTTGCAATTGTTCTAATTGTTGCAGCGTATTGGTTAAACGTACAAAGTGCACTGAGGGATAAGCCAGTATTAAAAACTGCACTAAAAATTCAAGATCTAACAATCCTCCGCGAACATATTTAACACCATTCCCCTCTATATGCTCACCAATTTTTTTTCGAATCTTAAGAATATCGCCTTTCACCACCGCTACATCTCGAGGCAAATGCAGAATATCTCGTTTCAATTGTCGAAGCACCCTTTGAATGTGCTGATGAGCAAACAAAAGCCTAGCCCGCAAAATGGCTTGATGCTCCCATGTCCATGCATTTGTCTTTTGGTAACGGGTAAAGGCATCAAGATGACTTACCAAGAGCCCTGCCGCACCGGAGGGCCTAAGTCGCGTGTCGACCGCGTAGAGAATACCTGTTTGCGTACGTGTGGTTAATTTATGTAGAATTTTTTGAGTCAAGCGTGTCACTAAACCTTCATCTTTAAAAGACACTGTATGTAAAAAAACCAAATCAAGATCGGAATCATAATTCATTTCACGACTGCCCAACTTCCCATACACAAGAACCGCAAACCTGGATTTGACGTCCCTTATTTCGGGATAGTGGGTCTCTAACTCTATGCAAGCTTTTGCAAGTACTTCTTCTAAAATAACCTCAGCCACATCAGCTAAAAACTTTCCAATGCGTAACGGCGCACTTTTATCATATAATTCAGCCCGTGCCCCTGATAACCAACACGTCAATTTAAATTGTCGAAGAATGTCTCCATGACGTTCTTCATCCACGCACTGCAATAATTGTTCTTGCAATAATTGCTTTAGCTTCTGCCGTGATGGTGGTTGCCAAGAAAGCCCCTGATCAATAAGCACTTCTAATAAAAAGGGCTGATGAATCATTAAAGACGTAATAAAAGGACTATGGGCAAACCAATGTAAAACCTCTTGTAAAACACTTGGATTCTCCGACAACAACGCCAAATAAGCGCTACGACCAACTATATTTTCCAATAGGTTTAATACCTGCACCAAGACTATTGCCGTTTCTCCAACGGAACAAAGATTGCTGAGCAACAACACCATAAAACGATCAAGACGCATGCGTACAGCTTGTGATAAACGACGACATCTTGGTGAGTGTCTAAAAACGTACAACATCTGAAAACACCGTTCGGCGTCTTTAAAATGAAGGCCTTGTAAAAGATGCACGGCCATTCTCTCTTCAACATGGCCTTGCCATATGCTCATGAGTTGGCTTGGCACTAATTTTTTTTCATCTTGATACACCTCCACCTGACCTAAAATGGCACTAAAAGCACGATTAATAATGCGTTGGTATTGCCTTAATTTCTCTACCACATCATCCCATGTTTCATAGCCCATCAAGAGTGATACCTGCGCTTTTTTGGTGGTTTCAAGCGGTAAAGAATGTGTTTGTTGATCATTTTGCAGTTGCAATGCATTTTCTAACTGACGTAAGAACAAATAAGCTTGCTTCAAGGCACCCGCGTGATTGAGCAGGCCGGCCTCGTGCAAAGCACTCATGGCAAGCAATGCATTCTGCGTTTGAATATGAGGTAGCCTTCCCCCACGAATCAGTTGAATACATTGAACAATAAATTCAACCTCACGAATCCCACCTTTCCCTCGCTTTATATCATCCAACATGGGATTTAACTGCACTTCTCGTTCAATCATCCCCTTCATGCTTCGCAACGATTCAATGACACTAAAATCCACGTAACGACGGTACACAAAAGGCATGATTAAGCGCTGAAACCACGGCGGATTCTCCATGATGTTAGTGCCCACAGGACGTGCTTTCACCATGGCATAGCGCTCCCAATCACGCCCTTGCTCTTGATAGTAAGTTTCCATTGCAGCCAATGGATAGACCAATGGGCCGCTATCACCATTAGGCCGAAGACGCAGATCGACACGAAACACAAACCCATCAACAGTTTTGTTTTGGAACAATGACACCATTTTTTGAATGACTTTGCTAAAATACTGCTGATTACTAATAGACTCTTTTCCGTCAGTATTGCCCTCCCTTGAATATGCAAAAATTAAATCAATATCAGAGGAAAAATTAAGCTCTCTGCCCCCTAATTTACCCATGGCTAAAATATAAAGGCTGGACTTCTCTTGGGATTTATCCCGAGGATAACCATAACGTTCGGTCATACTTTGTTCACAGTAATAAAGTGTGTGCAACAAGAGAGCATCCGCACAATCAGACCATGCGCTTATTGTTTCTGCAGTGCTTGAAAATCCTGCGCACTCTCGTAAAACCAAACGTAAAAGGTGGCGGTGGCGAAAAAAACGTAATTGCTCTGCGAACACAGTAGACGTTGAGTCCAGCGATATACTCAAAACCAATCGTTGATAATCGATAAAAGAGAGACATGAATGACAATCATCCTGCTCTAATAGCGCACGCAAGTGCTTAAATTGTCGCCCTGCATAGTCACTGCCACACAGTATGCGACGCACGGCACGAGCCAAATGAGGATGAAGGTGCAAAAAGCGCTTTGTAAACAATGCTAATTTTGACTGTAAACTATCGGAAATATCCATAGGACACGAAGTAAAAACATCTACTTTAAACCATCGAGCTAAGAATTGTTAGAGCGAAAACAAGCACGTGAGTGGTCAATAAAATGCAGAGAGATTTGTCATTGATTGATTTGGCTTTACTTTAAACATCCTATGGCATGTCCGCAGGATACAGGAATCTCGCCTGATTGCTGGATACCTCGCATAAAGGGAGGTAAGTTGGCGACTAGACTATAAAATTTAATCGCGTAAATGGCCTCTATCATGTACCTTTTATTCTATACTAGAATTATCAAGTCACTGAAAGCAGGTTAAATTGGGAATAAGAATGAAACACTTCTGCGCGATTGCACTTCTTTTAAGCACCCTTTTTTCACCAGCACATGCGGACGTTCTTCCTTTGAAGATTGCCGTTGTTAGTTATACATCGCCGTTTGTGATGCAGGGCAACAACCAATTTTATGGCTTCGACATTGCAATGATGACCTATATTTGCCCGATAATTCAGCGTTCTTGCGAATACCAAGTGATGGAGTTTAGTGAGTTACTTCCAGCCGTTGCAGCCAATAAAGTAGATATAGCCATCAGTGGCATCACCATCACACCGAGCCGAGCAAAAATCGTGAACTTCTCTATTCCTTATTTGGTCAGTGAGACTCGATTTCTTGGAAGAAGCGCGCTCGCAGCATTCCCTTTTTCTTTAAGTATGCTCCAAAAAAGCAAATTTGGTGTTCAAACAGGAACAGTATTCAATGAGGAAATATTAAGCCTGGGCTTAGAAAACCCATCCATTTCGAACTTTCAAGAAGAGAGTGATTTAATTGAAGCCGTCACAGACGGCACAGTGGACATTGTCCTTGTCGACCAAGCAACGGCGATGTATTGGCAAGGCCATTCTGCAGGCAAGTTAGTGGCATTGGGCCAACCCATTCCCTATGGTTATGGGTTTGGCATTGCCGTTAGTGGAAATGAACCCGAACTATTAAAATCCATCAACCAAGCCGTTGTTCAATATCAAAACAGTAATGATTTTAAAACAAACATACTTATGTACATGAAGTATTTTTAATGCAAGGTTTGCCCTTGTGTTAAACACCGGCTAATCACAAGTCGTGTGACTTGCTCACCTTGACAGGTACCATACATTTTATTAAACCGCTCGGCTAAGACAAGCACCCAACGCGATAACTGAAAATCCATTCGCTTTTCATCTTGATCCACAACCAATTCAAACAATCCTAGCGTTTCACTGTTTTGTTTATAAGCGTGCTCTTCCATGATCGATTGCGCAATATGAATGTCTTTTTCTTTTGTAGGCCAATTTTGATTCACTATAACCCCTCATACTTCATTTCAAAGCAATATTTTTAGTCACTATCTATTAAATGCAAGATATGGTCATAAAAAAATCATTTTCGCACATTTTGACGCTTTTCTCAAAAGAGGTGAGATTTACTCAACGTGGGGTGATGACCATCCTGTGACTCGTACCATAAGGTAATAAACAACACCATAATAATAGGCCCAACGAACAAGCCCAATAATCCTAACGTTTCAACACCACCTAAAATACCAAATAGCACGGCAAGAAAGGGTAATTGAATAGCGCCACCTATCAAGACAGGTTTAATAAAATGATCAGCGACAAACATGACAAGCGTGCCCCAAACCAACACAATAATAGCGGAAATCATGCTGCCACTAAAAAACAATATAAGGGCTACAAAAATAAACACGACAGGAACTACAAATGGAATCATGGCAGCAAGAGCTGTAATAAAACCCATCAAGGTGGGTCCTGGGAACCCCACTAGACCATAACAAACACCCATCAAAACACCGACACCAATGCCCACAACAATCGTTCCATTCACTGTTGCGCGCAAAGCCGAAGGCAGCCTTTTTGCATATTTAAACCAGCGAGAACCAAGACAAAGTTCACCGATATAATTAATTTGTTCAAATAATTTGTCCCCATCTCGAAAAAAGAAGAACACGCATAACAACGTAAATCCCAATTGAAACCCGCGATGAGCAATGCTTGCGCCAATTTGCTTGATGTAATAACTGGTGGGTGTAAGAGAGACATGCAAGTTAGACAAAAAGTACTTTAAGCTCCCCGGTTGACCTATATTAGCATCCCAGTAACGGATCAATTCAGTTCCTGCCATGGGAATATCGCCAAGAATAGCAGGTGCTTGCCCCCCATCTCTATTAATCAGCTGTAGATAGTTAATAAATACTTGAAGCTCCTTGACCAGAACAGTAACCAGCCAACTGACAGGAATAATCAATAATAGAGCCAACATTGAGGTGAATAAAATCGCTGAGATATTTTGATACCGTCCAAAACACCCGCGCCAGCGGCGATATAAAGGATATGTAGCAATAACAATAACAGCTGCCCATATCAGCGAAGGAATAAAACGGTGAATAATAAACCCCGTCAATGCAACGATGGCAATGGTTAATCCCATGCTCATTAATTCTTTATGACTTTCGTTCATAAGACCTCAAATAATTATGCAAAACCATGAATGAGCAGTTGCAGAATAGCCCACGCAGGAATGGCCGCTAATACATCATCCACCATAATACCCAAACCACCATGAACATGCTGGTCAACGTATTTAATGGGCTGTGGCTTTAAAATATCAAATAAGCGGAATAATAAAAATCCTATAACTATCCATTTGAGATGCAAGGGGGCTAAAAACATCGTCAGTAGATAGCCCACCACTTCATCCCAAACAATCCCTGAATAATCATGAACCCCTAGTTCCGCAGATACCTTATTACATACACCAACACCTAAAACAAAAGCCGCAAGAGTGATTACAAGATAGATTTGCCAACTCGTGCCTACTATTAATAAATAAACAGGAATCGCGGCGAGTGTGCCCCATGTTCCTGGAGCCTTAGGCATCAACCCACTACCAAAACCAAACGCAATAAAATAAATAGGATTTTGCCAGACTTTATTGGATAGCTTAACCATACTCGTGTCTACTCCATCAAAAATGCTTATAACCACCTGGGTCTAAAGAGTCCATTTGACCTTCAGAGGTTTTTAACCGTAAACCTGGCTCTTTTTCAATAACGCCAATGGGGTAACAACTTAACCCCGCCGTTGCAAGAAGGGCTTTAAATTGTGGTTCGTCCTTTGCGGCTAGAGTGAAACATAACTCATAATCATCCCCCCCGTGCAAAGCAAAATCAAGGGCCGCACCACGCTCATAGTGTTTAACCAAAGGATGTAACGGAATGGCATCTGCATTTAAGCACGCACCAACACCACTCGCACTGCACACATGATTAAGGTCGGAACTTAACCCATCTGATATATCAATAGCGGCTGTTGCAAAGGCTTGAAGAAAAGGTTGTAAATCAGTTCGAGGGTTGGGATGAAAGAGCTTTTTCATTAAAAGCGTGTGGTCTGGCTCAGGGATGGGCGGGCCTGCTAGAACATCAACAGCAAGTGCTGCAGCCCCTAGCTCGCCACTTATATAAATTTTATCACCTACTGAAGCACCACGTCGTTTTATCGCGCGCCCCTTTTCAACCAACCCATGAATGGTTAATGTAATACTCAGCGGTCCACGGGTGGTGTCCCCCCCTATTAACGCAATGTTATAGCGAGCAAAGGAATCATGAAGTCCCTCTGAAAAAGATTTAAGCCATGCTTCATCGTAAGTGGGAAGCGTAAGTGCCAAGGTCGCCCAACAAGGCGTACCACCCATTGCAGCAATATCACTTACATTGACCATGACCGCTCTACAGGCAATATTATAAGCACCCCAGTCAGACTTAAAATGAACATCCTCAACCAAGGTGTCACAACTCACCAATAAATGCATACCGGGAGGAACATCAAGGCACGCCGCATCATCCCCTATCCCAAAAATAACATCGGGACGATGATGCGAAATTGACTTAAAAAACGTATTGATTAATGAAAACTCATCCATTAATTTCTACGTCTCTGGTTTTTTGGGCTAAATTATTTAACACCCCATTCACATAACGATGCCCATCTTGAGAACCAAACTCTTTGGTGAGGGAAATTGACTCATCTAGAACGACGCGGTAAGGAATTTCTGGGCAATGAAATAACTCAAATGCGCCAATCCGTAACACCGTCAATTCGATTGGATTTAAACCTTGTATTGGCCTGTCTAAAAAAGGAATCAATGCGTCTTCCAGTGCGTTTACATGTTCTGGAACACCATGCAGCAGACGGCAGAAATACTCTTGGTCCACTTTTTCCATGTTATTGGCCACACGAAATTGTGCTTCAATTTCATAAAGCTCACTGCCTGACATAAGCCACTGATAAAGTGCTTGCACAACTAATTTTCTGGCGCGACGTTTACCTTTGATTGTTTGCTTTTCCAAAATAACCTCATGATGGTTGATCATCGTTCATTTGATCGATGGTTTGCCTAAATTCGCTAACGTCTTTAAAGCGCTTGTATACAGATGCAAAACGCACATAAGCGACATGATCCAGTCGATATAATTGCTCCATGACCCACTCACCCACTTGACGCGCCTCGACTTCGCGCTCGCCCCCTCGTCTTATCTTCTGCATGATAGCGACAATAGCCTCTTCAAGGGCATCGACACTAACTGGGCGCTTTTCTAAAGCCCTTAACATTCCGGCTCGTAAATTATCAATACTAAATGCCTCACGACGTCCATCACGCTTGATGATTAACGGCATGATCAATTCAGCAATTTCATAGGTTGTGAAACGCTCATGACATAAAAGGCATTGCCGCCTTCTACGAACCTGCGCTCCTTCTGCAACCAGGCGTGAATCAATGACCTTGGTTTCTTCAGCGTGGCAAAATGGACAATACATGTTGATACACCGGAAATTCACTACACAATTGTAGCACTTGCGTTTTTACACGAGCGATTGTTGCCGCATCACCCAACTGATCAAGTACATCAGCTATCCAGCCTGTTAAAAGCGTTATTTCTTTTTCTTTAAATCCCCGCGTGGTCACGGCAGGTGTCCCCAATCGCAAGCCACTGGTCACAAAAGGCGAACGAGGGTCATTCGGTACTGTATTTTTATTAACCGTAATATTAGCACACCCTAAGGCTTGATCGGCGTCTTTTCCTGTTATATTTTTATCAATAAGGTCAACCAAAATAAGATGATTTTCAGTGCCACCAGAAACCAACCGATAACCACGCGCCAAAAGCACCTTCGCCATGGCTTTTGCATTGGTTAACACTTGTTGTTGATAAGATTTAAAATCAGGCTGTAAGGCCTCAGCAAAAGCCACGGCTTTAGCGGCTATCACATGCATCAAAGGCCCGCCTTGAGTGCCAGGGAAAACAGCTGAATTCAATTTTTTTTCAATGGCCTCATTGGCTTTGGCCAAGATAAGCCCGCCCCGTGGGCCACGCAAGGTTTTATGGGTAGTGGTGGTGACTACGTCAGCATAAGGCAATGGAGAGGGGTACAATCCTGCAGCAACTAAACCCGCAACATGGGCCATGTCGGCCATTAAATAGGCGCCCACTTCATCAGCAATAGCTCGGAATCGCTCCCAATCAATCATTTGAGAATAGGCAGAAAAACCCGCAATGATCATTTTAGGTTTATGTTTTCGAGCCAAAGCCGCCACTGTATCATAGTCAATTAAACCCGTGTTAAGGTCTACACCGTATTGAATACTTTGATACAATTGTCCTGAAAAATTAACAGGCGAACCATGTGTTAAGTGCCCACCTTCTGAGAGCGACATTCCGAGCACCAAATCCCCCGGACGAAGCAATGCCATCATGACAGCTGCATTGGCTTGTGAACCAGAATGCGGTTGCACGTTGGCATAATCCGCGGAAAAAAGCTCTTTAGCCCGAGAGATGGCTAACGTTTCAACGATATCAACGAACTCACACCCACCATAATAGCGTTTGCCTGGGTATCCTTCAGCGTATTTATTGGTCAAAATAGACCCCTGTGCCAAAAGAACACGTGGACTTACATAATTTTCTGAAGCAATCAATTCGATGTGATCTTCTTGGCGACGAGCTTCAGCTTCAATGGCCTTTTCTAAAACCTCATCAAATCCTGCTATTGTGAAACGCTCATCGAACATAACCCATCCTTATTTTATTTGACGATCAAATCATTACGAACGCTTTTGACATCAATCGTGTTAGCAGCAATATTGCCCGCACGTCGCTTAATCATCGCATTATCAACAAAACCGCTCAGTTGAACTTCATCTTTGTAAGTTATAACTTTAATTCCAAAACTTTGAGTGCCCAATTGATCCACCAAATTGGCTTTTACTTTCACTGTAATGCCTGAGCTATCAATATATTGACCAGTGCTTTCCATTTTAGAGGCAGGGCTGCACCCCAAAAGAAGCGTTAAAAAAAACATCAGCAGATATGAATTGAGTGTTTTTAACATGAGTCGTCCTTGTTTTTAACCCACCTGGGCCTAATTACGAATTAAACCGAACACCAACCGCGTGAACAACTACGTATCCCCTCGTCAGCGCCCACGTGCCACGCTTTATCCCCTACGTACCGCACATTATCCCCACGTACCGCGGCTTGTCCGCGGTATCCAGTTATAGCTCCAGACACCTGGATCCTGCGGACAAGCCGCAGGACGTAGACGTCAGGCTTTATTCCTACGTACCGCGCTTTATCCCTACGTACCACACATTACCCCTACGTACCGCGGCTTGCCCGCGGTATCTAGAGCCTGTAAAGTAAATTAACAGTCCATAGTCACATACGCTTTCGCCAGGCTACCTATTGCGGGCTTAGCAATTTTAAAGCCACCAAGAGTAGCACAAAATCACCCTATTTCGTACTAACATCCACTTTTGGTTGATGATTGAGATAAGGCAAAATGCGAATACTTCTTCGCCGAGGGGTGTAACCCGCATAAAGTGGATAACCGCGCCACGTATCAATATATAAATCCATGCCATAATGGCAATACCCATAAAAATTCAAAGAAATATAATGAGGCGCTTCAAAACTATAAATAATAAAAGGCTCTAACGGGACACCATCATCAAACTCGCCATAAACACGAACATCTTCATAACTTCTATTAATGATTTCAATTTCACAATATCCAAGCCAAGAAAAATCTTTAACAGCAGGAGAATTTTCAGGGGGATTTTCTTCAGAATGACGGTGTTGATTGTCTGCAAACACGGTGAAGCAAAAACTCAAACCAAACGCTAAAATCAATGATTTCAACTTCATATCCATCCCAAAGATAGGGTAAAAATCAGATGGTAGCAAAGTGTGCAATTTAGTCAACAGGTTTTATTTGTTACCATTATAATGATGGATATGCCTTTTTAGGGCGTGTTGACAATTGCACCCCCCGCCTACGTGCCTCGGCTTGTCCGAGGCATCCAGGAGATGCTCAAGTTAAAAACAAAGCTAAATTAAGAGCATTA
>Ga0247837_1008835_pt1 | contig 12419 bp, 8 predicted proteins | sample LaCtaG_2_FD_187115 | JGI IMG/M metagenome (GOLD analysis project Ga0247837, IMG submission 187115) | Freshwater microbial communities from meromictic Lake La Cruz, Castile-La Mancha, Spain - LaCruzMarch2015_14.5m | ecosystem: Environmental > Aquatic > Freshwater > Lake | place: Spain: Castile-La...
AATCTGCCATTGTCGGTCAGATAATGAATGTCGGCACTATATACCGTGATTTTTATTTCCAATTTTCAGTCAGTATTTTTTTTGTAAAATCTGCCATAAAGAGTGGTATATTCATTAAATTACCATCGCGTTTTAGGTTTTTGAGTGAATAGCGAATTCGATAGTTGGGCGCATATTGCTTATCGTAAATGGTGAGGCTTTTCCCCGTTACGTTTGTGTCGGCCTTCACTTCAATGGGTATAATCTCATTTTGATGTTGGATTATAAAATCAACTTCGGCCTGATTGCCTGATGTCCAATAGTGTGGCGTTTGTTCAAACTGTAAAAGTAAACTTTGAAGTATATAATTCTCGGTTAATGCGCCTTTAAACTCTGTAAACAATCTATTTCCTTCTCGGATTGCAATTGGGTCTAACAATGATAGCCGACGGAGCAATCCCACATCGGAAAGATAGATTTTAAATGCCGATAAGTCGGTGTAGGCAGAAAGTGGCAATGAAGGTTTATTGCAAAGTGAAATACGATATATTAATCCTGCCTGTTCGAGCCAAAGTAGCGCATCTTCGTATTCGCGGGCTCTTGCACCCTGTTTTACAAGTTGATACACAAACTTTTTATTCTCGCGGGCCAACTGTGATGGTATTGAGTTGTAGATATAGGTCAGTTTCGGAACTAACTGATTCTCGGTATGTTTCGAAAAATCAAGGCGGTAAGCATTTAAAATATTATGCAGAACAACCTGTGTCAGCTCAACGTCCTGCTCTTCGAGTAAAGCTACAATTGCTTCTGGCATTCCTCCTGAGATAAAATACATTTTAAATTTTTCGTTCAGCTGATTGAAAAACAAGTCGGGAATAGCTTCGAAGCTTTTAATAGATTGTAAGTAATATAGCAAATTACTGTCAGTTGCTCCCAGAAATTCGGTAAACGATACCGGATAAATTGTCAGAGAATCTACTTTACCAACCGGAAAAGATGCACCTCTGTTGAGTGCTATCCCCAACAATGACCCCGCACAAACCACTGCATATTCTTTTGCATTCTCGTTGAAATATTTCAAAGCATTCAATGCTTCGTTACACTCCTGAATTTCATCAAAAATGAGTAAAGTTTTTTCGGGTAAAATGGCTTTCCCATGTATGAGTGATAGCTGCTGCAATAGTCGTTTCACATCTTTTGTTTGTGTAAAATACTGTTTAAACTCATTATTTTCATCAAAGTTAAAATAGGCTACGTTATCAAAATACAGATTCCCAAATTGTTTCAATATCCATGTTTTGCCTACTTGTCGAGCTCCTTGTAAAATAAGCGGTTTCCGGAAGGCCGATTGTTTCCATTTTACGAGAGCTTGTATTATATCCCTTTCTATATTCATGTTTTCTGAAATGAATTTATTTATATAGTGCAAATGTAATAATAATCATTTAATAAATCATGTGTAATCACACATATTGTGCCAATAATGTGATTATAAACACAAATATAGCATAATTAATGTGTGGTTGTATGAGTAAATGAGTTGGTAAAAAAATCAACCGCCCCCTTTTCACTCAGAAAAAGAAGACGGTTGATAGTATTAAATTGCTAGCTAACTAGCGTTTTTTTTACTTCACAAACTTAGTGGCTTTGCCATCGATACGGATAATGTATATACCAGCATTCAAATTGCGTGAATAAGTGCCATTTACGCGTGCATTGTCAATCAACATGCCATTAATGGTGTACAGTTCGATATTTGCTTCGCGATCGAGTTGTACTTCAATGCCGCTAGAAGTACGAATTATGCGAGCAGTTACATTTTTAGGATTGATATTCTCATTAATAAGGAATGCTTGAGCTTGATGTGCACCTGCGTAAGTATAGTAATCTCTGTCTGTTCCAAAGATATCTTTAGGTACATAGTCAGTTAAACGTACTACTTGTAGATTTGCATCCTGATATGAAGCAGAAGCTATGCGAAGATCGCCTGTAGCGGCGTTTTCAAAAGAAACATCCACAGATTTAGATGCAGCATCCTGACTTGAAGCAGTGCGCCAAGCAGCTAAATCGGCTGCATCTGAAGCATTGAAAAATCCTGTAAAATTATTAGTTGTTGCAGCATAAATGATATTATTGTCTGAAACAAAATTTGCACCTGTACCTACACGACGAATACCCCAAACTTTCATTGTGGTTTCATTGGAAATAATAATATTGTTTTTTACAGTAGTAATACCTCCTGTTGTTGCAGGACCAGCTTCAGTAGTGGCAGCAGTAGCAAAGACAATACCTGCAATATAAGATGAGCCAAATGCAGTCATATTGGTCATTTCAGGTATTAAAATTGTATTGTTGAAGATATTACATGTAGATGTTGATGTGCTACGAATACCATAAATTTTTGAGTTAGTTGTAGCAGCATTACCAACAGCAAATCCCGATAACATATTATTGTAGATATTCACAATTTTAGGCGTAACGCATTGGTTATCAATTCCTATTACTCCATTGTTTGCGCCGGCAGTTACATTTATTGTTGAAATAGTAGTAATCTTATTATTAGCAATATTAAAAGTACCGGCAGTTCCAAAATTTGTTTGTAATGTAATAGCAGCTGAGCCCTGACTTGTTTGACTTATTTCAGATATGGTATTACCTGTAATGTCGCCATCATTGGTATATGAAATAAACATAGCTCGTACACGCCCGTTCATTACATTATTCTTCACTTTCAATGCAGTTAAACCTACTGTTGGACTTCCTGATTGTGAAATGTGCACACATGCAGCACCATTTCCATCTACATTTGTTAAGGTATTATTTTCAATAATTAATCTGTCTGGAATAAATCCAGCTGTTCCATTGTGATAATTTGTTACATGTACACAACCATTATTATTTCCACTTGTGTTTTTTCCGGTAATTATACAATTCTTAATTGTAATATCATCACAATTCCCAAAAATGCGAATAACACCACGAGCAACACTAGAGGCCGAACCAACAAAAGTTAAGTCTTTTGTTGTTCCGTTTACAATATTTGAACCATCGATTGTAACGTTATTTGTTGGTATCAGACTTGCCGAATTAGCACTTGGCGAACCAATTACAAAATGTCCATCTATATTAACAGAGGATCCTGTATTTGTAAATGTAACAGTAGGAGTAGTTGTTGCAGCTGGTTTAATTGTAAGTTTGTAAGCACCTGTATTTACACCAAGACTTAAGTCTGTTTCTATAAGACTTGTTGCAATTTCAAATAAAATATCTCCCCCAACACCATACATATTCACAGCATTTATAACCGCACTTAATGAATTAAAATCTGCATTTCCAACATCACCTACTTTATAAGTTCCAGACATAGGTGCAGTTGAAGCGGGCATTTTCATAAATGTAGCCACATAATTGGCACTGTTATTTGTCAACCAACTATCTCCCTGTCCTCCTTCGCCACTCCAGCTTTTTGCCCAAACGTGTAACTGATATGCTCCTGATGGCAAGCCAGCTAAAAGATTAATTGTGGTTGTCTTTGTTCCCTGATAATCGTTACCTCCTAACGAAACCTGATCCATAATTATCTCAGTGGCAGGTACAAAATTAAATGTATTGGAAGCATTTGTAATTTTATAATAAAATGCAGCTCCTGTACGATCTTGAGAATCGCTCCAATATTTCATATCTGCTCCTGTAATTTCGAGCGAAGTAACTAACCCAAATGCTTTTCCTTGTAATGCAGTTGCACCAGAAGCAGGAGTAGCATCAGACAGAAAATAATTATTAGGTGTACTTGCACCATTTGTGCTAATAGTCAGAAAATCATTAAACCAACCTGTAGCCGCGAAAGAGAAAGTGGAAATCAGCACTAAGATGGCCGAAAAAGTAATTTTTCTCATAACATTTAATTTTAAATTGTGAATAAATTGATTGTTTTTTTATCTGAGCAGCGCGGTGACTGCTCAGAAAGTTGTTTTTTTATCTTTTAATAATACGATTGTTTGTAATGCCTTTATCGGTTCTAATTTTTAAAAGGTAAATTCCTTTTTGTAATTGATCTATTGATAGTTGAATTTTGTTTTCGTTAGCATTTACGCTTCTCAATAAACGTCCGCCAAAGTCATAAAGTTCAACTTGTTGCAAAGTATTTTCGGATTCGATGCATATAAATTCGGAAGCCGGATTTGGATATACTTTCACAAAATTTTTAGCGCCTTCTATCAGTTCTATTCCAGCTCTTATTACTGAGATTCTGTATTTGGATGGAGCTGGAGTGGTGAAACTATTATCCGATTTTGGCATTGCCCAAACTCCCAAACGCTCAGTGGTATTGGATATTACATATAAATTTTCGGCACGATCGAAGGCTAAGCCTACCGTTTTTATTCCCATTGCAGGCTTAATTGAGTGCAATAGTTTAATGGATGGTACGCCCTGATTATCAAACATAATCTCAAAAACTTTTACTTCGTCGGAACAACCCATAGCTATTTTATTTCCATCTACATTTACGGCCATACCACCTTCTTGCGAATTACCAATTAACAAAGGTGTTTTGCCTGAATTGAATGATACTAATCCATCGGGCTTTACGTGAATAAGTGATGGTATTCCAACGGCATCTTCAGCGCGATATTGCGAAATCCACCAGCCGCCACGACCATCGGGAGCAATACATGAATTATAGTTTTGCTGCAAATTACCGTTTAATCCATCGTTGTATACGATAGCACTTGGAGCAGTTTGCCATGCTGATTCAAGATTACCAATATTATATTGCAGCAAATTACCTCTGTTCGATGCAGTAGCGTCTGTGTAATATTTATCAAACGTATAGAGTTTGGTATTTACACCTGTTCCAGTTGACCAACAATGCGAAATAGCACCATGTACATTTACGCCGTTTTTACTTGCTAAACCTGTGGCTAGAGTTAGGCCGCTAAACACAGCTTTAAAGTTGTCCGAAGGTTTTTCAGGATCCATAATCCACACTCCGGGATTGGTGTCGCTAAAATCAGTTAAATATACTTTTCCATCTTCACCCACACTCACGCGCATTGGCGAACTGGCAGCACCCCAGCTTACACCTCCGGCATAACTGTTTACACCCTGATTAGTAACATCTTGTAAGGCTGAATTCAAAATGTAAATTCCATCTTTGGTTGTACGGTTAGTTACAGTTCCTGGCGATGTTTCGGTGGCATATATTCGTCCAAAATACTGACTTTCGAAACTGTTATCCACAGCTACACCTCGTGGAGAGTAAAATTGCATTTGTGGCTGCGTGTTATCCGAAATTTTCATTGGTCGGTCGATGGCATCGGTTGAGGCTGTAACTGTCCAATCATAAGTTCCTTCGGGCAAATCGGCAGTTGCCAATAAAACAGTCTGTATGCCTTTCGAAAGTGGCCCAGCATCGATCGTTTTCAGCACCTCACTACCATTATATAAAATGACACTTACTGCTTTAGCATTTTCGTTAAGCGTAAATTTCAGATTGTAACCTTCATTTGTAGTTTCGATAGAAAGTTCCGAAGCATAAATATTGGCTTTAGCAGTTGGCGCAACTGTTTTGTAACGAGCCATGCCTTGATTTTGAGCTATTATCATCAACTCAATATCGTATCCAGCAACTTTGGCTGCAGCGGCCATATAAGTAGTTTTCGAAGTGCCAAGTCCAGCTTGTGGAAGCACTTCCGAAACTTTAACAGCATTGTTTAGTCCGTTTGTTATATTGAATAAAACGACACTTACATTGGTTGAGTCGGCATTGCAAACGGGCGCTGCCATAAATACATTTCGGGCATGTCGGAAAAAGAAATTACCCGATGCCACTGGTTGAATTTGGAAACCACTTTTTTCGGCAAAAGCTCCTTTGTTTACCAACGGATCTCTGTCGGGTTTTGCCCAGTCAAATTGAAATTCAGTAGCTAATACCTTTTCGCTGTCCAGATAGAAATGATCTTTACCTGTAGGCGAGATAGCGAATTTGATTTTTTTACCCCAAAGTGCTTCGGTATAATTAATAGCATCCATCATGTATTTGTAAGCAATAGCACTTATACCTTCCTCGTAGCCCAAACCCATAATACGAATAGCTTTGGTTGATCCAATTGTTACCGATGGCGTGTAAATAGTACATTTCCAGCGTGACCCACTCACAGCCATGGTTTCGCCCACAACGCCATTGCTCCACGAAGCTTGATTTTGGGTTTGAAACAAGAGTTTTGGTGCAGCATTGTCATCATCCCATGTATAAACTTTGAAAAATCGTCCTTTCGTTTCAGGCAACGAAATAGTATCTTTATTACATGCCAGTAAAAAACCATCGGCTGTAAAAGCAATATCATTCAATGTCACAGTACCACCAGATATGCCAGTTAAATTCATTTCGCTTATTTTGGCTGTAGTAACAGCATTGGCAATTATTATTTTGGGCTCGGTAGTTAATACATAGAGTTTTTCGTTACGATAAAGTACTTTTCTAATTAAATTCGGATTTAACCAATCGGGTATTATGGGCGTTACAGTGTTAAAGTTGTAATTGGGCAATGGCACTACTCCTAAATCCTGCACAGGTTGTGGAAAATCCGGCGTTGTATCTTTTGCAACCACTATATTTGGATTGACCAAAAGCATTCTGGCATAGCTTGTAGTGGCAGCCAACACATTTAGGGTGGTATCTTTGGTTGTATGGCCGGTAGCTGTTATACGGAGTTTATAAGTGCCTGGCATCAAATTATGAAAAGCAAAAATACCATTATACAGTGAGTCTACTTGGTAATTGGCTAGTGAATCGCCCGCAGCATTCATCAGTTTTACATTGGCCTTGTTGAGCGGCAACCACCTATCGTGTGTACCAGCTTTGTAAACGAATTTTGCATTGTTAATTGTTTCATCTTTTCCCTTTGCAAATCCAGCAATTATTCCAGTTGCGGGCAATGTCTTTTGAAAATAATCGCAGTAGGAACGATAAAAATTCATTGCTTCGAGTTTACAATAATCAACATTAAGCAATCGGTGCGCCTCTGGATTGTAATCGTGAAACGAACCTTCGCTCAAAAAGCCGGGAACTGTAAGCGGTGTTAAAACGCCCAAACCGTATGTACCATAAAAAGTAGAATCGCCTCTGATATTGGTGGAAGTAGTATAATGCGTCCACACAGTAAGTTGATTGCTCATAAGGCGTGGCCACGATGCATTACACATAGTTAAGCTGGATGGAATTTTTGGTTTCAAGTCCTTACCATGAAAAAGCAAGAGCAAATAATTGGTTCCAATATTATTCCCTACGGCATTGCTGTGAATGGATAAAAAAGCATCCACATTGTTGTAATTAGCTTCAGCAGCTATTTCGGACAAACTGCGGTCGTCCTCGGTGCGGTTTTTTGTACGCGACATAATTACTGTTGCCCCATTGGCTTGTAGCAAATCACGCAAATGCAATCCTTTTAGTAGATTACTTTTCGATTCGTAAAAACCAAGTGTATCGCCCAACGGGAAATTAATTGTGGCCAAATTTCGGTCATTAGCATCCCAACCTCCATGTCCGGGATTGATGTATATTTTAGTGCCTGTAAAATCGGCAGCCTTTATATTTAATACTAACGTTATTGCAAACGTTAGCAAAACGAATATTTTTCTCATAACGCAGCCTCCTTTACTTAATTGAAATGTTTAAAATGTAAATTTCACCTTTTTCGGTATTAAAAGCAATGCGTTTACCATCGGCCGAAGCAGCAGGATACATAGCCATTACACCAGTTGGTGTCAATACAGTTTGTTTAATTTTCCCGTCGATAGTTGCTGCAATTAAAGTGGATGAAATTAGTTTCTCGCCGTCATCTTTATCTTCCATGCCTACTATCCAACTGTTGTTGAGCCAAATAGGTGCATTTATTTTTCCTATAAAAGTTGGGGTTGAACCTTCAATTTTACAAACATAAGTACCTTTGCCAGCCACGGTATAAACAATATTTTTCATATCGGGCGAAATGGAAGGCCAAATATAACTTGCATCTTTTCCGTTAGGAGTAAGTATTATGCGTAGTGAAGTGGTATAAATTACAATATGTTGATCTTCGATAGAGATAATCGGTTTTGAATCGGCTTTTACAGCAGTTAATCGGTTTAGCTTCTGGGCTGATACATATTGGGGTTGGTTGGCAGCAAAATGACCCAATACAGCATTGCGACTAAGCGACGAAAGTTGTTTTTTAACGCGCGTAGCTTTATCAATTTGAACTAATGAATTGTGACGCAAGTTTTTAATGAAATCCGTTTTGCTATATAAAATACTTTTGCCGTCAGCACTTATTTTGGCATTGAAACCAGCTCCAGCATCGTAAGTGAGTGCTACCAGCGTTCGTGATGCAAAATTATAGGCTCGTAATCCCGAATAGTTGGCCTCGCTAACCAAAAGATAATCGCCAGCAGGACTAAATTGCGGGTAAAAACAACTTGTTTTATTCGTTTGAATATACTCAGTACCTGAAACCGAAATGTATTGAGCCTGTAATTGCAGCCCAATAATAGCTATTAAAGCCAATGTAAGTAGATTTTTTTGCATAAGAATTGTAGATTTTATGAATAATTATTCGAGATAACGGCGGTAAAATTACAAATAAATTTGAATTATGCAAACGTTTGCAGAATATATTATAAAAGTTTATTTTTTAGAATATAATTCCATTTCGTGAATTAGAAGTTGATGTTTTTAATTAAATGCTTAACTTTGTGCTTTTTAAAGCTAATTTGAAATTATGATTCAATTTATTACTGAGGAAGTTGCATTACCTGCAATTGATAAGACAAAGCTAAAACACTGGATTAAAGCTGTAGCCGAAAGTTATGGACGAAAAACGGGCGATGTTTCGTACATTTTTTGCAACGATGAACGTATACTTCAAGTGAATAATCAGTATTTGCAACACGATTATTACACCGACATTATCACTTTTGATTATTCAACTACAACAACTATTTCGGGCGATATTTTTATAAGTCTGGATACAGTAAAATCCAATGCAGAGGCGTTTAAAACAAACTTTTCCGAGGAATTGCATCGTATTATCATTCACGGCATTCTGCATCTTTGTGGTAACGATGACAAAACTCCCGAATTACGTATTGCAATGACAGAAAAGGAAAACCAAGCTTTAATTCTCTTATCATAACTCCTAACTCGCAACTAAAATAATGATTTTAAAAGAAGATATTTTTCCTATTGGTCAGCTCATCAAGCCTCATGGTGTAAGTGGTGAAATGACATTTAGTTTTACTTCGGATGTATTTGATACCGAAGAAGCTGCATTTCTAATCATAGAAATTCAGGGCATTTTTGTGCCGTTTTTTATCGAAGAATATCGTTTTAAATCGAACCAAACAGCATTGATAAAATTGGAGGGAATTAAATCGGATGAGAAAGCGCGAAGTTTCTCGGGCTCAACGGTGTATTTGCCAAAAAAATACTTGGAAAAGGTCGTTGACACCGAAATTGAACTCGATTATTTTGTAGGTTTTACACTTGTTGACGAGCTAAAAGGCGACATTGGATTAATTACGGAAGTGGACCAGACTACCGACAATGCCCTTTTTGTGATAGGTAAAGGTCGTGACGAAATGCTAATTCCGGTGGGCGACGATTATATTATCAAGATTGACCATAAGAAAAAACGCATTGTAGTTCGTTTACCCGAAGGATTGCTGGATTTATAAATAAACTTAAAAAGCTTATAGTTCCAATTTATCCAACAGTTTAATATACAATTCAATAGCTTCTTCAATTTCGTTCAGATAAATAAACTCATCGGCTGTATGTGAGCGCGCCGAGAGCCCAGGACCCATTTTCATACTTGCAAAAGGCATTAAAGCCTGATCCGAAAGTGTTGGCGAGCCATACAATTGACGGTTTAATTTAAGAGCACTAGTAACTACAGCGTGCTGCAATGGTGTAGCGCTTGAACTTAAGCGGGTAGAGCGAGCAGTAACTTCGCACGAAACATTTTTCTGAATTTCGACAAGTAAATCTACATTGCTATACAGCTCATTACTCCTAACATCAACCACAAAACTACATTTATCAGGTACCACATTATGCTGAGTGCCTGCGTTTATTTGTGTTACTGACATTTTCACAGAACCAAGCAAGTCCGAAACTTTTTCGAATTGGTAATTCTGAAACCAGACCACATCGGCTAATGCTTTGTATATTGCATTTTCACCTTCGTTACGCGCAGCATGTCCGGCTTTGCCATAAGCCACACAATCCAAAACCATAAGCCCTTTTTCGGCTACAGCGGCATGCATTTCGGTTGGTTCACCCACAATGGCAAAGTCGATGGCGGGTAATTCGTTTAATAAACTTTCAATACCATTCTTGCCCGAAACTTCTTCTTCGGCAGTTGCGGCAAAAATGAGATTATAACGTTGAGGATGAGCCGAAAGGTAAAAAAAAGCATGCAATAAACTCACCACACTAGCACCAGCATCGTTACTTCCAAGTCCGTATAACTTACCATTCTCAATAGTAGGTTCAAATGGATTACGCGTCCATGCACTTACAGGCTTCACAGTGTCGATATGCGAATTGAGCAAAATTGTTGGTCGCATTGTATCAAAACCAGGACTCATCAACCAAATATTATTAGCACTTCGCGAAACGGTATAGCCTCTCTCTTCCAGATAACGTTCCAGAAAATCAGCAAGGTTTTTTTCGTCCCTGCTAAAAGATTCTATCGAAATTAGCTGGCTTAATAAAGAAATTGATTCGCTCTGCATATTATTAAAATGTTAGAAATTTGAAATTAAGAAAATGGGAACCACCGTTTAGGGTAGCTATCAATGAAGATCGCTATAGCCACGAACAATTATTGTTTTGGCAAAGTATAATGAGCAAAAATAAACAAAAACAATGGGTTTTGCAAATAGTTGGGGTTGATGACTTGCTTCCAACTAACTAAACGTATTAAACTCTTTATTGATAACGACAACTTTATTCAATAAAAGATCATAAAAATTGTAACTACTCAGCACCCCTAAGTTGATGATACAGAATATTTTATGGTTTTGGGCGCGAAAAAGTTGCAATATTTATTGTAAATTATTTTGATATTCCATTGAAAAACAGTATCTTCGATGGGTGAAAGAGCAAGTATTAGACATAGCTTTGGTATTAAAATCCATCAACGGAAAGATTGATGGATTATCAAAACAGCTAGAATCTGCTCAAGAAGAAATAGTTGTTCTTAAAAAAGAGAATGGGGTTTTAAAAGATCGTTTAGCGGTTTACGAAACGCCAAAAGATAGCCACAATAGCAGTATCCCTCCATCAAAGGATTCGCTTGCAGCACAGGCAGATAAGTCAAAGAAGCTGCTTGCAACTCGTTCTTTGAGAGATAAATCGGGGAAGTCTAACGGCGGTCAAACTGGACATAAAGGTACAACATTGGAAATGGCAAGCGAGCCGGATTCCATTATAGAACATAAACCATACTTTTGCACCCGTTGCGGAAATGATCTTTCCGCAATTCAAGGTTCGGTAGTTGAGAAACGGCAAGTATTTGATGTGCCAATGCCCATACTTCCTATTGTAACGGAGCATCAGCTAATAGGCAAACAATGCAGTTGTGGTCATTGCTGCCAAACGGATTTTCCAAAAGAAGTTCGTTCAAGAGTTTCTTATGGCACTAATATCCGAGCACTGGTGACTTATTTAAGTTGCATTCAGTGTATTCCATACAAACGGCTGACAGAGGTGTTGCGTGATTGTTTTGGCATAACTTTAAGTCAAGGTACAATCGACAATATACTAAAAGATGTTTCCGATAAATCGTTAGGAGCATACAACGAGATTCGCAACAGAGTAGAACAATCAAGCGTGGTTGGAGCTGATGAAACGGGTGAAAATATCAATGGTGAATTGCACTGGATGTGGGCGTGGCAAACAGATAAACTAACCTATATCCATAGCAACAAGTCACGTGGTAAGTTGGCTATAGACAGTCAGTTTAAAAATGGATTATCGAGGTCAATATTGGTTACAGACCGTCACAAATCGTATTTTAATATGAATGTTGCTGACTACCAAATATATTTAGCTCACATTTTAAGGGAGTTGACATTTTTGACAGAGTTGGATACCAAACAAACGTGGTCGTCTGAATTAGCAAAGCTAATAAGGGAGGCTATACACAAAAGAAAAACAGAACCCCGTCCAACCGGATTTAATTTATTCAAGAACAAGCAAAAGGTGGCGCGTCAGGTGGGATTTTTGGAATCCCACCTTCAGTTACTATAAGGATTTATAATCCGCTTAACTTTTCCTGTTTTCCGCATTGGGACACCCTAGAGAGTTTTTACGATATTGTAAATTTCGGCTTGCTCTTCATCCATTTTCAAAAGATTTGATTTTGTATGTTTAGATTGCGGGAGCATATATGTTA
>Ga0247837_1008844_pt1 | contig 12415 bp, 19 predicted proteins | sample LaCtaG_2_FD_187115 | JGI IMG/M metagenome (GOLD analysis project Ga0247837, IMG submission 187115) | Freshwater microbial communities from meromictic Lake La Cruz, Castile-La Mancha, Spain - LaCruzMarch2015_14.5m | ecosystem: Environmental > Aquatic > Freshwater > Lake | place: Spain: Castile-La...
GATTCATAATCTTTCCACTCAGCAGGCGTGATGTCTAGTTCTTTTGTTCTGGTGATCCCTGAGAAAAGGGACTTTCTAGAAATCTGCATGGATACCTGGATTAAAAGGAATTGACCATATATCGTTATCTGGTGAAGTCATCTTGATAGACTGGATAAGATTTTCAGACTGCATATAAAGATGTTGTGGGATATACCAAGTGTCTCCACCGGAGTTGGACGTGATCATAACAAGACAAGCAAAAGATTTGTCTGGAAGATAATAAGCGAGCTCATAAGTGCTTGCAGTCTCTCCTAGAGTTAAATGTCTAGTCCCATCTTCAGAGTGTTCGTCAGTAGGAATATTTTGGAGTTCTTGGGGAGTTTCTACTATATAGAAAGCACCACCGTAAGTGAAATCAAAGTCTTCAAAAATTCTAAAAAGATCTTCGGAAGCCTCTTTGATGGCATTGCCAACCATTTTCTGAAGTTCTATCCGGACAGGCAATGGAGCCTTTTGAATGTCATAGACACTTCTAATTACAATCATTTCGCCTCACACAAAGCAATAGTCAGATTCAAGTACAGCTCTGATATCCAAGCTACCAATCATGATTTGACTAGCATCACCCTGAATATCTTTCATGAGCTGTTCTAAAGGATTGGTCTCATAAAGCTCAACAAAGGTTTCTCTCACAAGTATAAATAAGCCCTCCACATCACCTAGCAGGGCTCCATAAGAGTCATGAATAGTTGTTATAGAGAATTCAGCTTCATGGACTGTGATAGCAAGATGGGCTGCATCCAGACTGTGGATAGCATTTGGGCTAGCAGATTGACCTTGCTTGTTCTTTGAAGGAACTACATCTTCAATAAAACACACAGCAAGTTGAAGAGTGTTTGTGTAGTACCCTGTACCCAGGCGCTCTCCTTCAGGAGGTCCATATTGTACCCAAATCTTTTTAACTTTACCCTGAGTATAGTTTTGGACAACCGGAAAGTTTGTTACAGGAACTGTCCAGGATAAGAACTCGCCTCGGTCCTCTGCTGCTTTACCTGCTTTTTCAAACACAGTAAGAAGCTGCATTGGGCGTTTAAGCGACACTCGACAACTCTCGTAGACTTCTCTTCCCATGTAAGCACCCCAACGTTGTTCAAGACCATTGAGAAGTTCAATACCATGCTTGGGTGCATCCGATATCTGTTGCTCACCGAGACCGTAAGGAGTACCACCGTAAGGGAGAGTCATAACATTACGTTTGACTACCTTCCTACGATCCTTAGGGCTGCTAAGCTTCTTCCAGAACACCGGTGCGGCAAGTGTTAAAAGCTCTTTATTTGAGTTCCTAAAGACTTTTAAGTCTTCAATCAAAGATTTACGCACATCTGAGTTTTGAGGAAGAGCATGGATTGAGGTCTTATATTTAAGGAGTTCGCTGATAAAGACGTCTATCTGGTCTTTTTCTTCTAAAGAAAAATCTTCACAGTACTCATCAATTCTTTCCCAAACATGTTTAGCGACGTAGTTATAAAGATCACCAGGAAAAGCGAGCGGGACAAGGTTTACGTGAGGCGCAGTTTCTTCATCAAGCGTAAGGGCTGAAAGATGCTGAGATCCATTATTGCTACCGTCTAAATAGCATTCTAAAGAAGATTCAAAACCATTAGTCATACGACCTGTGCTGCAATATTCTACAAGACGGTTGAATTCAAAACAAGCTGCTAAGAATTGCCAAGGCTTGTCAGCTTGCATCCAGCCCTGATTAGTTTTAGGATCTGTAGCATAGCTTAACAATACAGCAGCATTGCTCATAGTCCAATGAACTCTGTCCCTGAGTGGGAGTTTGTCAGTTTTTAGACCATCAACTCTATCTGCATCGCCTGCCCAAAGATTGGCAAGATAGATGTATAACCATTTAGCACCATCTTTGCCTAAAGCCTTTTGATCAGCTCTTAAAAGTAGACCTCTTGCGGCATCTGAGCCTTGTTCATGGAGGTAAGCCGTTGTTGGGTACTTACGACCTCTAAAATCGTAGTAGTAAAGATGATAGAAAGTTTTGTCAACAAACTTGTCAGCAATAGTAATGATCGCTTTAGCTTCTCTAAGTTTGGTGGTCCTAGCTTCAGGATTGTGTTGGTCCCAAATGTCTGAGAAAGCTTCTGTTTTGTTATCGAGGGCCCATCTATAAATATCGTAGATGTCTTTATTAACACGCCAACCTTGGGTCTGAGCTTTGTTTACACAAGAAAATACAATTGGATGAGTATCAGGTTGGAGACTCTCCAGGACTCGTTTATTACCAGTTTTGACAAGTGTAGCACCTGTCTCATGCTTGGTACTAACCCAGGGAGCAAACGGAGTAAGACTTGGAAGCTTTTCAGCTTGAGTGATTGTCAAAGCATTCCAAAGAGCACAAATCAAATCATCGTTAGTAACTTGAATTATGTAAGCGTTGTGACCTTTAGAGCCCTGACCCAGAGTGACTTCAAGAAGACCTAACTGCTCAAACGAGTACAGGATGAATGCACCTGTCTTTGCTGCAGCTGAAGAGTCGCGTTTGAGTTTAAGCTTATTGCGCACTCCATGGCCCAAAGCAGAGATCACTTCTGTCAGGTATGTAGCTTGCTTTTTAAAACCTTTCTTTGGACGTGTGTATAAATAGACGATGGAGATTGCCATGTCTATATAAGACTCTACAGGGGCCGTTATGAGGAACTTAAGAGGACTTCGAGGATCTATTTCTACTTTACGTCTTTTATCCAATAACGCTATCAATGCCTGACGCATTATCTATCTCTCAGAATAAAACCTAGCCCGATAGAGATTACCAGGCTCACAAACACGCTTGCAAGAATACCGTTCAGAAGTCTATAGCAGAGCACCAAGGCTCCCATCACGAGTATTCCTGCAAGTACTATCATTTCTTTTCTTTACAATTCTCAATCGCCCAAAAATTTATTTGGGAACTCAGAACAGTTTAGAGCCATGTTCAGGGCTATTTAAAATGATAAAAATAAGAGAAAAGATGAACAGTTTAGAGCCATGTTCAGGGCTGTGGTAGACAGATTTTAGCCATGTCTAGGGCTTCTTGTTAGAAAAGTAGGTGGTGAATATCACCCACAAGCTCAAAAATAAGAGCTGGAAGTTGTAGATAATTCGCCTTGGGATTTTAAGAGGCCCAAACGCTGGCATTAGAAAGCCAACGGCTAGCGTAAATGCTAGGGCTACCAGTATGATGGATACTACAAAGCCTTCAGCGAGACTTCGTATAAAAGTCTTTGCAGGCATTTACAGAGCCCTTACAGCTTTCTTTTGGAGCTGTTTCACGATCGCGTTGATACCCAGAACCATCAAAGAACTGAGGATCGCGGCGACCGAGCCCAGAATCGTCATAGCCAGAAGCAGGACGAGACTGATGAGACCCGCAATGTTCCAGAGAATAGCCTGGATCACACGGAACGGAATGCTGATCACAAAGAGGAGAATTTTCATTAGCGGAACCTGATGAAGCCTTTCTGGAAGAGAAACGTGAGACCACGGAGAGCCATGGTCATGAACCAACCGACGATCTTGGCGAAGCCTACGATGAGGGCAACACCGGAGATGAAGCCAGCAGTACGGGCGACGGTTTGGGCGAACATAGTAAGACCTTTCTTTAAAGGACCGAGAACTTGTGGATATGCTTCTTGAACCAAGCAGACCCCATGAGCTTATCGGCAAGGACAGTGCTGATGACGATCATCAACACGTTGAAGATGATTACAAAGATCAAGGTTAGAAACCTCATATTAGACCTTTCTAGGACTTTCATATAAGATGGAAGATTTCCCGCAAACATACACCTCCAAGAATTAGGAGGAACGCCAGGAATAAGTTAAGAGCTACTTGCACGTGTCCACCTCACCACAGAACAAACGATTTCAACAACAAGGCCAAGCACAACAATAAGACCTAGCACGACTCCAGCTAGTGTAAGGACATTCGCGTTAGAGGCGACAAGTTTGAGGAGCTTGTGGCGTTTCGACCAGGGCACAGGTTGCGACTCCAGAGATTGATGTTGTTGAAGAGACTCTCTAGCTTTACAGCTTCTAGTTGATACCGGCGAGGCAACTTACTGAATTCCTCGTTGGTAAGCATCTCAAGCCCCTTGATGTGGGACTCAGTATACTCAAAGTATAGAACACAAATCTCAAGGGCATTGGCGGCACGAAAGATGGGAACGAAGTTTCTAAGAGAGACCTCGTTAGACTCGGCATACATTACATACATGCCTCTAAGGTAGAACAATCGCGCGAGTGGTCCTGAGACTGCTCCATTGATCTGCCGAAGAGCTTTGTAGTCGCGTTTGAACAGGTTAAATGACATCAAAGTCCCTTTCAAGCTTATCAGGTTCCCACCAACCTTTACTGTTATCACCCCAGATAACAGCGACCATACCGTCGGGAGCAACATAGACGACTTTCCCGCGGCTAATCTCATCGTACTTCACTAGGTCACCTGGTTTGAAAGGTTCTGCAAGCAAGTCAACTACGGAACTCACTGGAATAACGCCAAGATACTCACCATTGGCGTCTACTCCAAGATTCGAGCTTCTGAGATCAGGTTGGTATTTAGAGATAGTTACCTCTACAAGAATTTTGATGCCAGGATTTGCCCTGAGATAACCAGACGAGAAAAGTTTACGAGTCAACATTAGCTTACTTCCTATTCTTTAGAGAGTTAAACCGATCAAGACGTGAGGGTTTAGCTTATAATCACTAGCGACTCTGTATAACGCAAGCTTCAGAGTTTGTTCAGAGGTCCAAGATTCGACGAAATCATGAACCTTCTGCAACTCAGTAAGGAACTCCAAGTTCTCTGCAAAATACAGAGGAGTCTTAAATCGAATTACTAACTCTTTAACGCTTTGACTCTCCATCTGGGGTTCATACTCACTGTCAGGAATCAGACACCCAACTGCGCACTTATCCCCGCTGTATGCGCGGTATACGCAGAACCCATCCGGGTTTTTGGCTGGGTGTCCTTGAGTAAACAGGTGGGTGGCGACGGTATCGAAAATTTGTTGAGGTGTCATTGAGCTATATCCCATGAGAAACTAAGAGTTTTAAGTATATCGTAGTTGAGGTAGTGCTCCTTAGCAATCTCTTCCAGGCGCTTACGCATGTGCCGGGAACTGCTCCAGTTGTCCTGATTGTCATGAGCAGTCTGTAGCTTTCTTAGAAGCTCTCTGTTCTCTCTAAAATACTTGGGAAGCTGGCATGTTGTATCCCGCAGGAGACCATCGAGCACAGTTCCTTCCATAGACACTCGATAGAGCTTGTTAGGGATAAGACAGCCAACCGCACACTTGAGACCCTCAGGTGTACGATACACGCAAGTATAATTGTCAGTAGCACGCTCACCTTGTGTAAACAGGTGAGTGGCAACGGTGTCAAAGATTTCTTGGGGTGTCATCATAGGTCTCCTGTTAGGATAGACGCCCAGGAATCAAAGATTTCCAGAAAGTTAAGAATCTCTACCACTTCTCCCACAGTCTCCCATTCTGAGATTTGTTTGCTTGTAAGCAACCAACGCTCATTAGCAAAAGCTCCCAGCAAGAAAGCCTCAGGCAGTGTGGTAGTACCGTAGGCTGGCGTGTGAGAACTGCAGTAATGAAGGACTTTTGGGTAAAAAGCGTAGAGGGTGCAGGCAGAGTAGTGATACTCACTACAGTTAGAACAACTTGAGATCTCCATAGTCAGGAATCCAGCAGTTTAACAACAACTTCTGAGGGCGTGACTTGATAAGAGGCTACCGCCTCAAGAACTACGAAAGTTTTCCCAGGCTCTTTTCTGGCGAGCCGGTCTGCTTCACAGGCGGCTTCTATTCTATTGGGCATCCGATACATAACTGAGTACCTTGGACAGTATACCAGCCAGAACTTCTTCATGAGAACTCTCCTTCAACTTCCGCATCCAGGACACACTTGATAGCCAGGCGAAGGTTCTGGGTTTCAGCAGTAGAATGACTTCGTTCATTAATATCTTGCAGAAGTCTAGTGAGAGTGTTGAGAACGTAACCTTGCTGGGAAGCGCTCTCAAATTTAAAGCGTGGCATTTTGGGTACCCCTGTTGAGATAACGTTCCCGAAGCTTTTGGGCGATTTCAGGGAAGGTTAGATCATCGTAATCGTTCCAAATAATGCAATCGGCTACCCGTACTTCTACATTCTCGTCCACAATAGCAAAATAGGGGAGATCGGCTGAGTTACCTGTGTATCCAGAAATCTTACAATAAACTCCCAAGCAGCACAAAGTATCTGTGCTTTCAATGGGAATGCTATTTGGTGTAAGTTCCTTGCGATGCTGTTGGTACTTTCCACTCTCAAGAGCCTCGATCCACTCTTGAAGCGTAGCGTGTTTGATTTGGTCAGTCATAGTTAAACTCCTCCTGCCAGCATCACAGCGACTTTCACAAAATCTTCTTCGCGGTAGCGAGACTTAGGGCCGCAAACCCAATCATCATGGGCTGCTTGCAGCATGGAAAGTCCTTGAATGTTGTTGGTCCTCCAGCCCCTGGTGGAGATGATGGCGAAGATAGAACCTGTTAGAACCTCGGCGAGTTTATCAGGAATTGCGGCTCCGATTGCGCAAGGGCGGCCACTACTATCCCGGTATGCGCACTCAGGCGTAGGGCCTTGAGCTGAGAGTCTACCCTCTTTATAAGCTTTGAGAGCGGCTTTGGCGACTTGGGTGGTATCGAGATACATTATCAGATCTCCAAGTTAAAGGTTGTGTAAGTTCTTGAAAGCTTTCATAAGACCTACCTTAGGATTTGGTCGGCCGTGATTAAGATCCTTGACGCATACGGTTGATTGCAGCTTGGCGAGTCATCCCGGCAGACATTAGCCAAGAAATAAATCGCTCAATAGCTGGGTTAAACTTTTCCATAATCAATCCTTTATTTCTACGCTGGTAATCTCCTCCGAGATCACCTTTGCACTGGTGTTGTAGTGGGTTTGCCGTTCGAAGTCTCGAGCGATCATCCTGACCCAGTCTGCGGTGTTGTCACCCCAGCCAGGAACCATGTCGATATCACCTTCGAACTCTATAACGATCTTAAAACGCTTTTTCATCTACTTTCTCCAAAGTATATAAGGGCGTCATTGCCCAAATAGCTGGCAAGTGGTGGGAAGGCTGACCGTTTGACTAGCTGCTCGGAGCGAAGACGCCAGAAGCTTGCACCGCCCCGTTTACAGTGACTAACGTTTGGGTAAGTCTTACGCCACGCCTCGCAGTCTTCAAGGATCCGCTTAAAAGTCTCAGGTGCAAGATCTGTAAAAGCAGGAAGCCTCATAGCTCGTGAGCCGTCCTCTTCAGGGCAAAGGCTTTCAAGCAGAGCCTCGATGTAGCCCTGCACAAAGGGTGAAAGGTCAGTCCAGATAGCCCAACCGAGAAGTTGAAACGTGGTGGCACATTCTACTCTACCTGAGGTGTCTATTTCATGTTAGTCTCCAATCAAAAATTAAAAGAAAAGAAGTAGACAGTTTAAAGCCATGTCCAGGGCTGATTGTAGTTAGTAGAACTCGATGTCGATACCTTGAGCCCCGATGAGACCCTTGTCAACGAGCTTCTTGAAAAGCTCTTCGTAGTCCGTAGCGTCGATCGTGAAGACTTCGTGGTGGTTAAGCCAGCGAATGGTCACGATGTAAGTGATCAGATCTTTCCAGACCATAGCAGTACCCTCTCCAGGATTAAAGGGCAGGAACGCCGTCAACCAGCAGGTCCGACAGATTCCGAGGAGTCTCCGCCTCGACAATCATGATCGGATGCTTGGCTGTCAGCTTCCACAGGAAGTGGCGCATTTCACCGTTACGCTTGCGGAACTCCTTTTGCAGAAGTTCCACGTTGCCGATGGTGTAAGTGGCCACCAGATAATCACATTGGTAGACCGCCATGACGTGCGTATTCGGTTTCGCCAGATAGACGATCACGACATCAGCAGCTTCTTGACGACAGAACAGGGCGTGAAGAGCGTCGCCAACGCGGTCTTTGATAGCAGCAAACATTTTAGGATTCCTCCTGTTGAGTACCTCATCCAAGGTACGGTTAGAGACTCTTAGAGAGCCTTTCATATAAGATGGATAGATTTCCGCGTTTTGTGGAGCAGTTTATAGACATGCTCAGGTCTTTAGCTTTATTCGAAGATAGTGGGTTCAGGTTCCTTAGCGGGATTCCTGAGGGCAGTAGGGTGATCGTAGTTGAGATCCTTACAACGAATCTCACGGGTAGTCGTGGTATAGAACTTGACAGGGCCATCAACAGGCCAAAGGACAACTTCAGCTGTCACCTTGTCATTATCAATGGTCTCAACGAGAACCGGGTTATTATGGGATTCAACAATAATAGTGGAAGTCATTAGACAGTCCTTTGGAAGTGTGGTTTATCTTTGAAGGAACGCCAGTTGCCGCCCCATTGGTTCTTAAGGCTGAGACTTTCCCAGTAGTCACCCAGTTCTTTAGGGTACACTACTTGACCATTTTGTGTAAAGTGAATATCAGCAGCGCACTTCTTAAGGTGCATGCTATTCATGGTCTTTGACCTGCCTGTCTTGACGTAGATCTCTTGCATTTCAGGCGGTCTGAATACTTCACCGAGTCGGGCTTCGTAACCTCTACGGTGAGCTTCAGCAAGTAACTTGACCAGGTCTCTGGTAAAGGCTTCTTGTTCTTGACCGAGCGACATTGGCTATTCTCCCATACTGCGGACAGCAGACTTAATAGTCTCGTCCTTAACTTGAGAGCTTCTGCTAGACCCGAAGAAGAACTGCAGGATGGTTGCGATAACGGTACCCAGGATAAACCCGAGGATCGTATCAGCAAACCTCACGTTGGTTTCAGGGATATTACCAAAGGTGATAAATCCAATATACAACGCAGCAAAGAGTGACCAGACAGAGGCAAGCAAGTATACAAAGTGTTTAGCAAGCCAGTCATTTTGGGTTAATGCAACTTTCTGCATATCCCTGGCACTTGAGACATCAGCTAACCGAGCCTTCTCAAGTTCTACAGAGACTTTATTCTCTTCAAGTTGGAGAGCCATAAGCTCTTCCTCGTGCTCCATCTCAAACTGTTTAAGCTTGAGCAGAGACTCTTCTGATAGCTGAGGAGTGTCAAGATCAACTCCCGTCTTGTCCTTGATCCAATCTTTACCCTTGGCCAGAGCTGCATTAGCAACTAAGTTCAGACCTTGAGAAAGAAGACCACTTACTAGGGCAGGTAACATGAGATTCTCTTAGTAATGGGTTACTACTGACTACTATTATCTTAGGGGAGGGACCCTGGGCTAATTTAACGGGTTGACCGACCAGATTGTTAGTCCCTCGTTTCTAAGAGTATTGTGCAAGTTTGTCAGGAATTGGGAGGCCCGCCTGGCCCCGAGAGTGGCCTCTGGGTGGCCGCGCCGCCGCCGGAGTAGGGTGGCCATGGGCGGCTCCGACCCGCCCGCCCTGCACCGCCTCTGGGTAGCAGGTGGCCCCGGCCCGCGTGGGACCGGCCCCTTCCTCTCGACCTGGACAAGAGTTATAAGGTTACAAGAAAATTTCTAAGGTTATACGTCAAATTCAAAGCCTGCAATTTTGATAGAAGCGTTAGTTCCGCCATTTGCAATAACAAATAGATTGTCAGAATATAGAGGGACTTCATGGGTTGAAATTGAGTGGTCGTACTCTACAATAGGAGGTGGCAGAGTAGGATGCCCATAACTCTCGTAAGTGTTAGCGTCTGCAATATACATCCAACCACCGTATGGTCTGACGCGTAGTGTAACTGTGTGTGCTTGAAGAGGGACTACAGGGCCTACAACAAGTTCACCACCACGAATTGGGGTGCTTTGCCAATCAGTTGTAAGCAAGTCATTTCCACTCCGATAGTTACCCTTATTGCCTGAAGACCACATTAAACCATCACCTAATCTAACCTTTCCCATGTGCTGTAAGAATACCCCAGGAGTGTTAGACGGTGTAAAAAGGATACTTAGAAGTTTCTTGTAGCTATAGCTTTCAGGGAGCGTCGGGTTCGTTAGCTTGGCTATAATAAGATGGTCCTCAAGACCATTCGAAATAAGCCAAAGACCTGCTTGCTTGTAACTATCAAACCCACTTCTAAAGTCTTCGGAGATGCCACCTGGTCCAGGCGTGGTGGGCGTCGAGCCAGTGCGTGTTGCATCACAGACCCCACTGAAATTTCTGACAGTCCTAGCAGCACCAGTGTTTGTATACAGCACACAAGTCTCAAAGCTTGCATTAATAGTGGTTCCAAGACCTTGGACGACTAGTTTAGATATGAAACCTAGGGGGTGAGTAAAGTTTACAGAGTTAAGGCTACCTGTGCTACCTAACAGAATACTGGGTACACTATCGACATCAGAAGTCTCAATCCTATAAGAGGTTACTAGTGTTGAACTAAAATCCAAACCAGTCCCGATAGCATACTCATAGAAGCCCTCAGCAAGGTTAGTTGAAGTTACTGAGAAAAATAGATCATTACCGCTGCGCGTAACTGGGCTATAGTTGGTACTAACTACCCAGTCGTACGTCCCATCACCAATATTAAACTGCCAGTAACCACTCTCGTAAGAATAAAGACCGTACGTGATATCGTCTGTGGGACTAGCTAACGGATCTGGAGTTAACTTTGATAGATACTGTGACGCAATTTCAGACCAAGCTCCAAAGGTATCTGTGACAGCTTGTCTGTAGCGTCTGTAGAGTTTGACAACAAACCCAGCTGTGAAATTGCTTGGATTTGGATGATACCCGTTTAAAGACACGTAGACCTTTTGAGAAAGATCACTAGACCCCGCAAGCCTGAGCTTTAATATGTAGCTGTCGGTAAGCGTTCCAGAAGGCGTAGTAAGACCTCTGCTTGCAACTGAACCGGTTTTTGAAGTTGTCACAGGGAGCTGAGAGCTGCTCAAGGCTAACATTTGATTGAGGCCTTCTTGGGTGTGACCACCCTCAGATGACCAGTGAAGGATATTATCACTAGTTCTGGTCTCAAGACTTGTTGTGACTAGTTTACCGGCTTTAGAAACTCTGAAGGGGGCTGACTCAGGATTTGTACTACCTGCCCAAATGCGCCAATCAGGATTTACACCACTTACAAAGAATGCATCATCGTCTGTGCCGACACTTAATGATAGCGTAGCAGAGAGTTCTGTACCGTCGATGGTACCTGCAGCAATCTTGCCTGCAACCACAGAACCTGCTTTAAGTTGAGCCGCTGTGATAGAGTCAGTTGTAATACGATCACCGTCAATAAAGCTTCTACCATAAGTGGCAACTAAAAGACCTGGTGTCCCTGCAGCATAAGTCGCCAACAAGACAGTCGTTGTTGTATCAACCCCAGCTGTACTAGCCAGGCCTGTCAAAGTTGTGCTGTCTTTACTCCAGTAAAGGTACCCAGTGGCAGCACTGTTAGCTTTGGTATAAGAGCCTGCAGCGATATTGACAGTCTGTTTTGTCCCCGAGTCACTGATATAAGTAATTGTACCAGCAGTCCAGCTGACCTGAGTGTTAGAAGTTATTGAAAAGTTTAAACCTGAGATTTCAAGACCACGAGCTCCGACTGTAATACTACTAGCAAGAATTGAGTTAGCAGCAACAACACCACCGTTGATCTTTGTCTCGTCAGCCCCGCTACGCCAATCGCTGAGGTAGGTTGAGCCTGAAACAAGAATTCTTCCGGGTTCAATTGCCACGACAGACTGTCCATGAGCTATGTCCGGATCGTTGATTATCGATGCAGGGTTCACGTCAAGTCTAAAACCAGTCTGTCCAATCAAAAGTGAAGCAGGTAAGCTTGTATTAGAGGCAAGTTTGTTAGCGTTTATAGAGTCAGCTGTTATATCATCATTAGCTAACTTGGAAGACGCTATAGGCCCTAGTACCGTAGAAAACGCAGCAGATATATTACCGGAGGTGTCTTCAGACTTGAACCAGTAGTAATAATCCTTAGTTGCATCTAGACCCGCCCTTGTGTAGCCACCAACTTGTGATGGTGAAGCATTAACAACACTTATGAGTAATGCTGAAGCTGAAGTAGGAGCTGATGCTCCATTGTTAACTACTGCTTCATAGATTAGAACTCTCGCTAGATCTGAAGTTGCTACGTTGGTCCACCGTAAGAATGCACTTCTTAGTGAGGACTTAGTATTAGCAGCATCAGGTGTAGGAGCTGCCGGTGCAGTTGTATCCCTTGAGGAAGTCTGATTAAGCAGCGTAAGAGGTACTGTACTACGGTTTCCTGACTTATCAACAGCTACTAGACTGAAATCATAAGCTTGGTTTAACTTGAAGATACGCTCAAATGAAGTGCCACTTGCTGGGAAGGTAACATACGCAGGTGCTCCAGTCTCTCTAATCCCTAGCTCATAGGAACCAATGTCAGCACTAGCTGA
>Ga0247837_1008856_pt1 | contig 12398 bp, 9 predicted proteins | sample LaCtaG_2_FD_187115 | JGI IMG/M metagenome (GOLD analysis project Ga0247837, IMG submission 187115) | Freshwater microbial communities from meromictic Lake La Cruz, Castile-La Mancha, Spain - LaCruzMarch2015_14.5m | ecosystem: Environmental > Aquatic > Freshwater > Lake | place: Spain: Castile-La...
AATTTGCTTCATATTTGCTGATTACTCCCTCCCTATTAGTTTAAAATTATGGTCTGCTTGTGCGTCGACTTCTGGGCAGAATGCATATTGACAATCAGGAATTTAAATTCCTCATCTTCTCATTATATGGGTGCAACGGGACCCTGCCTATCAAATGAGGAGTGTGGCCAGTCCTAGTCATATCCGTGTTGCCGTCCTGGTCCTTTGTCATTCGGAATTCCCAGGTTATATCTTGGACTGACCTCCCTCCGTCTCTTCAAGTCTGGGGAGATTTCCTCGCACACCGTCTTCTTTTCGTTTGACACACTACCGGCCTGTATGATTCAAGAATAGGGTCGTTTAGCACCTTTCTTCGATCATCCATCCCCATAAGGTGTGATGGCTTGATAGTTTGGCCTTTCAGTACGGATCTTATGCCATTTTACTTGGTTTTTGCGAGCAGCGGCGCTATTGCTATTGTGCAGGGAAGCATTCAATCAGAGACAGCAACATACTTGCCTTGGACACTGTCAGGCAGGCTCTCAATCCTTGCGATGTTCTTATCAATGGCGACGTGTGGAGTGATCTGGTTTGGATGCTCGCCTCTGCAAACTGTGAGGGTTTCGCATTTGGAATAAACATCACAGTGCTGAACCTCAATATTTAATATCTGACCTCGCAGATAGTTAGAAATGCTCCCAAAGCCTCAAAACGTGCATGCTATCGCTGTTATTCCCTTCTTTTCATATACGGCGCTTAATTGCACCAACTGCTGCACGCAAGCCTCGTCAATCCTGACCCGCACTTCGCCAGCTCAGTACTAAGCAAGTCCCTTGTTCTCACTAGCCTAAGCACATAATAGGCATTTCGTATAGAAAGAGAGGCACAGTAAGCTGCAATTTCAGCTAAAAGAAGCTAAAGACGGAGCTTAGGGCCGTTTCCTTGCTGTTTTCCGGGTCTGCTAGCAGTCCCCCCACTTCCTGCAAGCCACTCACACTCACCACCAGCACTGCCTCATTCTCCTCCTTCTTCAAACAACTTCCCATGTGACTGCTGCCAAAGCGCTTGCAGCCACGATTGTAGCAAGGCAGGGCGCAGTCTCCCAGGTGGTATTTATTGAAAAACAGGCAGTTGGCGCTAACACACAGCAGTCTGCACTCGCCGAAGTGGCTTTTGCCAGTGAACAGACAGCGGGTGTTTTCGCACTCTACCACTAGTATGGGCTCGTGGTCCTCCTCGTAGTAGTAGGGAATTCCCCCAGCCACTACTGAGACTATGCACACTTTGGCCCAGCTGTAGACCACATAGTCCCCTATTTCTCCGATTTCCTGGGTCGCTATTAACAGTGAGTCGCTGGGATAAGACCTCTTTATTTCGCTCAAAGTCTGCGCGTCTGCCCGGGCCGGCACCACTACGGAAATGCCCACTCGGACATAGGCTTTGATCACTGCGTCCGAGGGGCCTCCCAGTGCCTTCGCCCGCTCCTCACTGCTTACGAAGAGGAGGCCTTGTCCTTCCACTGCTAATTGCCGTCCTCCGAAAAAGACAAGGTGCGCCGCTACTTCTCGACTAGTCAGGTGGTACAGGACTTCCACCTTCCCTCTGTGGCCTTTGACTTGGAGCTGAACACTCGTTTCATCAGGTACTATACGTCGTTCATTCTGTCCGCTAATCCAGCAGCCCATTATAAGGCTGGAAGGTTGGAGGCGGACGACTGTCTAGAGACTAATGGAAAGAGCTGGCAAAATGGCCTGCAGCCTAGGTTTAGGAGTAAAAATAAGGCGTGGACAGGGCGGAACTGGCGGAAAGCATGCAGTTCGCAGGCAAGTCCTTGCAGCTTCCTTGGCCCCAACTCTTCCTGCGCCATTCTTTCCAAATAAATAGGTTCCTCGTGATTTCCTGCATGCTTTGCGACTTTAGGTCCTTGTGAGTGCAGGTTTGAAGTCGGACGAAAATAGGCAAAAACATGGGGAGTTTCCTTTGAGACTGTACGAAAGACCCAAGTTCGAACACACTGAAAAGCAAAATGTTGCCACTAAGACACTATGCCCAGTGCACTCCAAGTGCTATGTGTCCTCCGAACCCACTATTGACTACTCGACTACGTGACTGTGGCATAACTGCACTGTTTCCATAGAGTCCTATAATATGTCCAGACGTTGCAAAGTGAGTGTGAGCAACGTGCCCCGCACTCTGCGCTACCGCAGTCTCGAGCGCCTGTTCACAGACATCGGCCGTCTGCGTTCCTTCGACATCTGCGGAGACGCAGTGCACATCGAGTACTACGAGTCCCGCCACGCAGCGGAAGCAGTGGACCGGCTGGACCGCAAGAAAGTGCAAGGCACTCGCCTCTGTGTGGAGTCCGGCAGCAGGGATAGTCCGGACAGTCCTGCACAGGAACGGGGCACTTGCTACAACTGTGGGAAAGCGGGTCATTGGGCGAGGGAGTGTGCGGAAAGCGACTGGAGAGACAAGTGCTACCGCTGTGGGAAAAAGGGACATGTTCGACGTGACTGCAAGGCAAGTCGGTCTCGCTCCAGGAGCAGTCAGTCTTCCAAGCACAGGTCTGCAGACAGACGCAGGAAGGAGAGTTCCTCGGACAGGGAAGAGTACGGTAGTTAAGGCGAGCGGCGGAGGAGGTAATTAGCGGGAGCGCGGCAGTGAGGGTGGATTGTCTAGTTACAAAGCTCTGAAAGTCCTAGACTTAGTGGTACCTTCTCACTTCCTGGACGAACAGACTTCGCAGGTCCTCCAGAGTGATGTTCTCCACGTGCTCGAAGTCGAAGTCTGCGGGCACTTCCGCATTCCGCTCCTTGCTCACATCCCTCACGTCCTCGAAATAAGGGTTCTGCAGCGCTTCCTCGAAATTAATGCGCTTTCGAGGGTCGAAAACGACCATTTTTTCCATTAACTCCACCAGTGTAGGGTGCGAGCCGTGGTATATCAGCGCCAGGCTCTTTTTCTCTCGGTGGCCGAAGGATTTGAGGTAAAGCAGCGCTTTGTCGTCAGTGATGTAGTCGATTTCGGACTCGTCAGGGGTGCCGATCACCTCGAAAATGACATTCAGTTGGTCCGAATTGCTGCTCGGGAAGCCCGCTCTCCGCATTTTGGTCTGATGGTCGGGGGAAAGCGGGAAACAGGAGTTTCCAGGGAAAAGCGGACTTCTGTCCATGAAAGTAGGCGCATTTTCCCTGAGCATTCCACAGAGTTCTGCCACTACGCAGCCCACACTCCACACGTCTATAGCCTTTGTATAGGCCCGCTCGAGCAGGATCAACTCGGGGGCGCGGTACCAGCGGGTCACTACGTGGCCGGTCAGTTCTCGCTTTACTTGCAGGGATTTGGAGGACTTCACGAGTTTGCCGGGCTTCTTGATGGTGGGAGCGGTTTCGATCACTTCGGCCATGGGCTCGTCTTCATCGATCAGAGCAGAGTCCTTTTTTTCCTCTTGGATGCTGCGAGCCAGGCCGAAGTCGCAGATTTTGACTTCGCAGTCCTCATTGAGGAGGATATTCGCCGGCTTGAGGTCCCTGTGCAGGATATTGGCGGAGTGAATGTACTTCATCCCACACAGTATGTTGTAAGTGATCAGCTGGATATGATCTGCTTCCAAGAAGACTGGCGACTTGATGAGTTTCTTCATGTCGGACTGCGCATGCTCCATAATGATGTACAGTTCACTGAAGGTTTCCAAGTTCTTGGGCTGGATGATCTCCTTCAACTTGACGACATTGGGATGGTTCAGGTAGCGCAGGATGGTGATTTCTCTGAGCAGACGCTTGCAGTCCACAATGTCGTCGAAGATCCCGGTCATTTGCTTGATGGCGACACGCTCGCTGGTGGGGAGGTGCTTGGCTTCGCAGACCATGCCGTAGGAGCCGGAGCCGATTTGGCGGATTATTTGGTACTCAGGCCCCACGTCCCAGTCGATTTTGGTTACAGGGATGTTAAGCTTCTTCCCTCGCATGGAACCAATATGAGAACTGGAAAGACCTAGGCCGTTTCCCTTCCTGTCGACTCCTGCTTTCCACCCAACAGTCGTGGAAATAGCGAGGCTCTGACTGATTTGGGCCTTTGATTGTTGGTAACAGTCCCCTTCCTCTACCAACCAAGCACAGCCAAACCTAGTGAGATTAAGGCTCAAAATGGTCTAAATCAGTTCTGCGGCAATGCATTTGCCATCGCAAGTCAGTCCCGCAGGTGAATATATTAACGATGGACCCCTGGGTCTTCGCCCAGCTCTTGCTGCGTCTCGAAGAGACTCCAGAACTGAAGACGCGTCTGCTGGCGCTGTCCAGTCGTCCAGAAACCACCAGCGAAGCAGAAAGCAAAGTGGAATCCTACCTGCAAGAGCTGGTGTCTGTGCTCGATGCACTGCCATCCACTCCTTTGCCGCGAGCCACTCGCGTCTACATGGCGAGTTGCATGGACATCATCCACTCTGGACACTTCAACTGCATGCGGCAAGCCAAGGCCCTGGGGGACATCCTTGTCATGGGAGTGATTGCGGACGAGGAAATCCGGAGGTGCAAGGGTCCGCCAGTGATGAATCAAGAGGAAAGAGCGACAATGATAGAGGCGTGCAGGTGGGTGGATGAGGTGATTGTGGGCGTGGAGTACTACGTGACGCCGGACATACTGGAGAGAGTGGGGTGTGACTTTGTGGCGCATGGGGACGATGTGGCCATTAGAAAAGACACAGGGAAAGATGCTTACGAAGACGTGAGAAACGCGGGCAAGCTTAAGATTGTGAAGCGGACGGAGGGCATTTCCACGACTGACCTGATAGGGAAGATGATGCTAATGACTCGCGCAGACACGCAGGACCCCAACTCCGCAGTTCCTGTGAGTGAAATCATCACTCACAACGCCAGTGAGTACAAGTTCCTGGCCACCACTCGCAGACTCACCCAGTTCGCCCCTCGCCACAGTCCCTTGCCCAGCGACAAAGTAGTGTACATCGACGGAGGCTTCGACATGATCCACAAGGGACACGTGGAAACACTGAAGAGAGCAAAGGCCCTGGGGAACTACTTGATTGTGGGAGTGCATGATGACCACACTGTCAACCTGCACAAAGGGAAGAACTACCCCATTATGAACTTGCACGAGCGCACACTCAACTTGCTAGCGCTGAAGTACGTCGATGATGTCATTATGGGCGCGCCGTGGGCAATCACAGAGGACATGCTGCGCACTTTGAACATCCAGCTGGTAGTGCAGGGCACCAACCCCAAGACGAAGAATGACATCCTGCCAGCCAACGACCCCTACGCCCTGGCGAAGGCCAAGGGCATCTACGCGGAGGTGGAAAGCGTGTATCCGCTGGACACTGAAGACATCGTCGAGAGAATCGTCGCCAACCGACTCACCTACATCGAGCGCAACAAACGCATGGAAGCCAACCAGAAGCAGTACTATGAGGGCAAAACCTTCGTAGCGGAGATCTAGCTAAGTCCCTCTAATAATCATGTCCGAGGCAGACACGCCATCTCCCTCCGCTCTGCTGGCTGTGCAGTACTACGCCCTTCCCAGTCTCTTCAGCCAAAACACAGTCTTTAATGAGAAGGTCTGGCTGGAGCCGAGTCTGTCAGTGCCTGTGCTGGCTACACAGCCATTTGCGAACTGTGACTTGAAGGTGGCACTGTGGGGACTGGTGAATGAGGAAAGGATGTACCGCAGACGCACTCCTCGCTACTATGTCGACACAGCTGTGGGCGTTCCGGACTGCTTGGCCTACATTGAACTGGTGCTGCTGCAGGCGATTGCAAGCAAGGGACTGGAACTAGCAGCGAAGGACTTGCACCTCCCGGTGACCACTCTCAGAGGCCTGCTCAGTATGAAGTACATCCCGTTCCACCTCTTTCCGCCGGAAAACAACTTCAGTCTCTTGGTGCAGCAAGGCCTGTTTGAGAGCTACCTGACGCACATAGCCGAGCGAATGGCGGGGTCCCGGCCTCCGGGCGTCACGAAGGAAGAGGAAGAAGCTGCGCAGCTGCTGAAAGCCGCAGAGGCAGAGGACGACTTGAGCGTGCAGCAGGTCCTCACGCCCACTGGCGCCACCTATTACCCCAAGCAGTTCAAAGAAATGATCCTGGAGCAGCTGCTATCAGGCAAGAGGAAGGTCGCGCACCTAGCGAAGGAGTACCGACTGTACACCAGCATCATAAACAACTGGAAGCGATCCTATCTCAAACAGCAAGTCGTGGAGAGCTCCAAGTCACTCAGTTGCAACACCACCAAGGAAATGCTGCAGGCCTTCCTCAACATGGAGAATGCGGAGAAGAAGGACTAGCTAGGGCCTGGGACTATTATGTGGCTATTCTAGCACAATAAATGGCATTTCCGCCTTCGTCCACTCATCAGTACGAAGCCTCGGTCCTGGCAGTGCAGCTGGACCCTTTGTGGACAGTGCTGAAGGCCTTCAACTGGACGCAAGTCCTACCCAACCGGGTGGCTTCCACAACCTTCACGGATGGAGGAGTGGGGACTGTGGGTTCGCATGTCCGCGTGACTTTCAATGACGGGTCTGTGTGGGTGTATCATGTGGTGGAGGTGTCTGATATTTACCATAAACTGGTCTTTGAGCTGGTGGCTGCGGAGCCGGAGTTGAGTTATACTGGAGCTCTGCACACGATCAGACTGTATAGAGATACAGTTTTGGGACAGACGTTTATGATATGGGAGACGGACTATACCAATGACGCTGGACTGGACGTTGTCCAAGATTCTAAGTACAAGAAGCACGAGTTCTTCACTGGCGCCAGCCACAGCCTCAGTAGCTAAGTCTAGGCTCCGCCCATATTCCCCAGTTCTACGGAAAGTATTAGCATGGGACACTACTAGGTCTCGAGACTGGCAGTGGACAGGCCACAGTGCTGCTTCTGGCAATGACTGCGGAGTAGGTATTTGTTGTAGAACTCCGCCCCGCACTGGAGACACTGGACCCGAGTTACTTGCTTGTGAACTTGATTTACGTGGAACCGGAGAGCGTACTTGTGTTTGAACTTTTTGTGGCAAGTCGGACAATACACACCTTTGAAGCGCGCTGGATGCACTTTGCCCATGTGCTGCTTCAGTCCTTTCTGGTTCTTTAGGGCTACATGGCAGATTTCACACACACAGTCAAGGGTGTCAGTCTCCTCACTTGTGAAGCTTTTCAGGTCATCTGCGAGTTCCCAGTAGGTGAAGAGGTGCTGGTCATATGCCCCCTGGGTAGGGAAGTGCCGCCAGCACAGGTCACAAACTCGTCCATTACTTTCCATTACCAGTCAAGCCACAAGCTGTATGTGACTAGGACTGAAATGGTAGTGTGCAAAATCTGCTACACCAGGACTTCTCTGCAGGCTTTGTCCTGCGGCTGTATGTACTGCAAGGACTGTCTGTATGAGTGGTTCAAAGACCAACTCAAGTCGTTCTTTCAAGATGACCTGCAAATTGTGTGTCCTTCGAGTACCGTGAGGCACCCAATAGCAGACGAAGACATCCTCAGAGCTTGCTCCACCGCTGCACAGACCTCGGAAGTTACTTCTCTGCTGCTCAAACGCACTCTACTGCGGCTTTCCGACACTCGCTCCTGTCCCAACACCAGCTGCTCCTACATCGGCTGGCTCGACCTCTCCCACTTGTGCTTGTCCTCAGTGGAGTGCCCTGCCTGCCACACGACCTGGAAGGAAATGAACGTCTACCCCTGGTACCTGCGAGTACTCGTCATGCTAGTGAAGGCAGTCTTCGGCTTGCAGGAAGAAGAAAGCAACGAGGTGTGGAAGTGGCTGTGGACCAAGAACTGTCCCAACTGCAATGTAGCGATAGAGAAGAACGGCGGCTGCTCCAACATGAACTGCTACAAGTGCAAAACACCGTTCTGCTGGACTTGTCTGAAGATGAGGAAAGACCACCGCACGGGGACGTGCTTTCTCATATACAGCTACTCTGTCCTTACCGCCGTAGTCCTAACAGTGGCGGTGCTGCTCAAAATCGCTACAGTGGAGCCGCTGTTTTGGTACCCACTATCAGTACTTGCGTACTGTGCGGGTTTTCTGGTGTTCTGTGTGATCCTCATGATCACAATCGGAGTGACTATGGACTCCCTGAATAACCACAACTCCCTGCTGGGGATCCTAGCCTGGTGGGTGGTCTTTCTGCTCCTCACCTATCTGCTCTTCACCAGCTCTCTCAGCGCCTCAATCTGCGCTCACTTCGGTGCGATTGCGCTGCTCGCAGTACACAGTCTGCCGCTCCTACTCTACCTCCGAGTGCTGGAACGCTAACACCTAGTAGAGACAGATGTTTGCCTACTCGTTAAAGTTGACTCTGCTCAGCACTTCGTGGAACTTCTGCAGGAGTTGGAACTCCTCTGCACATTTCCGTCTCCTCTCTGTCACTTCCCCAGACTCCACCAGTAACTCGTCAAAGCGACTGGGCAGATACAAGCTGGACACTAGCTCACGCTCCAGCAGGCTCAAGAAGCCGTTCACCAGCATGTGCACAATTGTCTTGGGCACCAGGTCGCCCACGTTCTTCCAAACTATCCTGAAGTACGAGTGTATCAGTCTCTTAATCACCTTCAACTCTGCATCCGGTTGAAAGGGACTAAGAGCCTGTCCTGCTCCTAAGTCTTCGAAGCCCTGTTCCTTGCTATTCCCCTTGGCTGCAGGCTTCTGGGCAGGTTTCGGGGGCGCTGGACTTTCCGCCATCACCGCCATCATAGCCTCGGACACACTGATGAAGTCTGGGTGCTGCACATTGATGTACGCCATTTCGATGCTGAGCAAAGTGTCCACCATGTTGCGAGTCTTCTCATAGGCAGCAAGCAGCACTCTGTGCACCACTTTCAGCACTTCGTCTCGCAGCACGAAGAAGCGGGACAGCTCGGGCACGCTAATTTTGCTTTCGATAATTTCCACGAGGGTTTTGTAGACCAGCGTTACACACTCCAGTGAGGGTACTACGAATTGATGCAGTTGGCGCTTCATGATCATTTCGAAGACTCGGCTGGATATGAAGAATGCAGGCCGCAGTCCTCCAGAATTCATGAGGATTCCTTTGATATTGGAATCCTCAAGACCTGCTAAGGGTAACAAGTCAGAAATAGCCTTGCGGAACCACTGGAAAAAGAGCTGGTTGATATAGGCTCCGCCCTGTATTTCACTAGGATCCTCCACAAAGAACTTCCCCTCTATGAAGTTTTCCACTCCTCTGGCGAATTTCTGTAGCGACACAAGCACCATCGTACCTTTCCCCTCCGGCGACTCATCGAAGTAACCGTAGTTCTGGATTTCCAGCTGCTTGGCAAGCAACATCGTGGACACCACTTTCTGTAGCTCTGGAAGCTTTGTGCGGAGGTGCTGGACCAGCAGGGAGTTGAGGCGCACAGACAAGTATTGGGCGCCCATCCTGTCTGCGAGACTGGCGTAGTGCTCGTGCTTGGTGAAGTACTCTCTCTCAGTGTGCAGGTGCGCTGATATGGGCACCTGCCGCTGGATATCTTGCTGACTCCTGCAAATCATGCCCACGTACCCCAGACGTAGTGGGTATACGCGATTTGCGAGGACTTCAATAGCGTTAGTGCCGCGGTCCATTAAGTCGAGCTTTGTGAGGACGCCTAGAGTGCGTTCTCCGCTCGGATCTACTTCCCTCGCGAGTTTCAAAGCGTCTGAATTGGCCAAGTCTGCGTTTGCAGCGGAGATAGCGAGGATAATGGCATTGGGTCGGGAGATGAAGCTGACGATCATGTCTCTCACAATTCGCTCAATGTCGACTGGCTGTCCGCCCACAGGCACCTTGGTGATGCCGGGGAGGTCCACAAGGGTGATGTCCAATACTTCGTGGGAGAAAATCTGCAGGTAGAGTGGTTCTGAGCTAATGTCCTTGTCCTTAGGTGCCACTTGGTTTGTCGCATTTTCGATTTCCTGTCTGATTTCGTCGAAGTTGGAGAAGTACTTCTCTGGAAGGTGATAGAACTGTCCCCAGGGCTCTCTTTCCTCCTGCAAATGGCACAGTCTCAGGACGAGCGGTCTTCTGGTGACGATGCCGGACCCTCGGGGCAAGAAGTCCTTGCGGACCAATGACTCGAGCACGCTGCTTTTGCCGGAAGACTGCGCCCCGACCACTACGATTTGGGGCAGTTCGATGCCTCCCGGAACTCCTAGGGAGGCTGCGATGTCTTGCAGCTTGTTGAAGGTGGGGATCAACTTATCCATATCTATATTTCTAGAAACCACGATAACGACAGACTATAGATACTCTGGCGTAGGTCTTTCCTGAGAAGGTTAACCTGGCCTCAGCGAATTGAGGGCTAATGCATCCTTTCCGCTGCTGACGGCCTAAGAAAGGTGATAAAGGATGTGTGCTATTCTTTGGTCACGTCCCTAAGTCGCTAACTGCACCAAATACCTACACAGATTAGTGTCTATGTAGCTATGGAGGCACTCGGCTGAGACGCATGCAGACCTTCTAGTGTGGTACTGCCGCAGCTAAGTAACGCCTACATAGGACAAGCTCGTTTATCCGCCTGCATCCACTGCTGCAAACAACTGGCGTGGAAAAGGTGGTCACAGGCAGTTTTGGTCACTTCCGCACCCTCCTCAAAGCTGCTTACACCTCACTCTGCCAGGCAAATTACACAGGAAGTCAGGGCATATGCACTCAACCCACTGTTGAACTGCATGGTTTTCAGCTTGATTTCGCTGGGAGAGGCTGGAGACATAGCGGAAGTGTCTAAAGTGCCTCTGCGCCGACTACGGGCTGCACAGATACACCATATGACGATGCTACAGATTACGAACATCAAGCTAATTGGCACTTACACAGATGTGAGCACAAGGACCACTATCAGCACTGTATAGCCTCCAGCGTCTGCTGAGTTGTTTTCTTGGTATTTCACGGCTTTCCCTTCATCTAGGTCGTCTAGCACACGTCCGCGACTTCCCTGCGCATTGTCAAAGTCCACTTGCATCACTGTCCCATCGAGGGACAAGAGCGGGGCAGCAGAAGGGAGTTGAGACAGGCAGCAAAGCAGGAAAACGCAACAGCAGAAGAACCAGATGGAAAGCGAGGATATTTTCATACCCAATACTATTAATTCTGACGAGGAAAGCACGGCCTTCCATAAATTTTCAAGCAAATGCACCCTTGCGCTGGGCTTCAGTTGATAGCTCTATGCAATTTGAGGTAAAACGTTGGTTCCCCAGATATGCAGCTAGTGTGAAGGCCTACTTCTTACCTACTGCTGTCCTTCACTGTGCTGTTGGCCTCCACCACAGCTGCCGCGGCTATTTGTGAGTTGAGTACTTTGGACCTCTGCTTGATTACGGCTCCACGCCCTACGACGGCTCCGCTGATCACTACGCTGTGTAGACCTCACTCATCCTCAATCGTGACTCCATCCATGACTACACTCTGAGTGACTGAGGCCTTCGCTCCCAGTCGCACATCCCGCCCTATCACTGAACTGACCACCTTCGACCCTATCCCCGCTATGAAGTTCACACCTACGATGCAGTCGTTGGAAATCATTTTGATGAAGGCGGGCGGCTGCGCTTGAGGACGCAGGTAATTATCAAGGATGTTCTCGGGGTTGTTACGGGTGCGCCGCAGCACGACGGGCTGTAGAGGGATTAGCTTGCCTTTCTTGTCTTTGCCACCAAAGGGGTAGCAGCACTTGAGGTTGAGGTCGATGTAGGAGCGGAGGGTGTTGGCACGTGTGGCGAAGTACCCCTGCGGCACAAGGAAATAAGTCAGCACGAGGGGCTTATCCTTGCCCATTTCCTTCAAAAAGGCAGTGTCCATCTGATGCTTCACTAACTTCGGCACCAAACCCCGCTTTACTCCCTTCAACCCTTCCACTTTGCCACTCATACCGACCAGCAGGTCATAGGCGAACAGGTAGCAGTAGCAGTCACTGAGTCCGCTTCGAATGCTCACAGAAGGGAACTGCCTGAGCAGCGCCCTGTGGACCTTTATGCCGTCTTCCTCACATCCAATGGACACAATCCTCGATGAGGAAAGCGCATAGAGCGGCTTTTCCTCCGCAGGCTTAGCAGTAAGCAGCACAGACAGGTCACAGGGAGATAGTCGATAGGCCTCCAACTGCTGCCGCAGGACTTCCGAGTCCATCACAGAGTCTCCACTCACTAGCAGTAGGTTCGTCCGCACATGTGCTTTCCGCAGGTGCAGCAGTACTTGCATGGTGTTTTTGCAGTCCACGGGCAACTCCACGATTTCGTACGTGTTCAGGCCATGGATGGGCACGTAGGAGTCTAGGTAGGCTTGCAGGGAACGGGAGAACTCGGGGGGAGTGACGATGAGGACGGGGCCGTGAAAGCGCTCTACGAGCCCTTCCAACATGTCCAGGACGCAGGCCAGCAAAGGCTTATTGCCGATAGGGAGCAGCATCTTGGGGATGTCTGGAGTGAGGG
>Ga0247837_1008857_pt1 | contig 12398 bp, 14 predicted proteins | sample LaCtaG_2_FD_187115 | JGI IMG/M metagenome (GOLD analysis project Ga0247837, IMG submission 187115) | Freshwater microbial communities from meromictic Lake La Cruz, Castile-La Mancha, Spain - LaCruzMarch2015_14.5m | ecosystem: Environmental > Aquatic > Freshwater > Lake | place: Spain: Castile-La...
CGAGTATAAAACTTTTAAAAACTGGTTAGATGCGTATGCTCATTTTAATAAAGAAGAATGGGTAAAACTTTTCAAAAAGACCTTCAAATTTACCGGAGGAGAAATTGTAAATGAGTTTTTAATGAGCACAGGATATTTGCCAGGCGCTCATATTGAAAGTTGCGAGGTACATAAAAGATTAAAGTCTCTATAACTTTTCATCTATTTTAAGTTTTTAAAAAAGCATTTCCTTTGTCGTAAAAAATCAAAATAAAATGAAAAGATGTACAATAAAATTCAGAACTCTTTTTTCTATAGCTGCAATTATTTGTTTTAACTTTATTTCTGTATCTGCACAAACTGTAGCGGCTGGCGGTAATCATTCCGTATTTGTTTGCGCCAGCGGAGAAGCAAAAGTAACAGGATCAAATCCAAATGGACAATTGGGTAATGGGACAACTACTGGGACTTTAACACCAATACCCTTAAATGGTCTGTCAGGAATAGTTTCAGTAGCTTCAAAAGATGCGTTTACACTTTACCTATTAAGCGACAGCACAGTTTGGGCAGTTGGTTATAATGGTTATGGTCAATTTGGCAATGGCACAACCACTAGTTCAAGCACAATTGTGCAAATTCCAAATCTTACAGGGGTAACAAAAATAGCTGCGGGATTTTATCATTCCTTGTTTTTAAAAAGTGATAGCACCGTTTGGGCTTGTGGCAGAAATTTTTCTGGTGAAGTTGGCGATGGCACGCAAACGCAACGCGATACACCTGTTCTTGTAAGCAGCCTTTCCGGAGTAATAGATATTGCTGCAGGAGATAATCATTCTATGTTCTTGTTAAGCGACAGTACTGTTTGGTCTTGTGGAGATAATCAGAATGGCTCCTTAGGTTTGGGCGCTTCGCCAATGCAAGTGGTTAATCCTACACAAGTTTCTTCAATCAGTGGTGTTAAGTCCATTGCTGGAGGTTTCAGACATTCACTATTTGTGAAGCATGATGGCACTGCCTGGGCAAGTGGTTATAATAATGAAGGTCAAGTGGGCAATGGAACTAATGTTGAAGCGGCTATTCCTGTGCAAGTGAATAACCTAACCGACATTATTAGTGCGTCAGCTGGTCAATACCACTCTTTATTTTTAAAAAATGATGGAACTGCATGGGGAGTTGGGTATAATGCCATGGGGCAATTAGGTAATGGCTTAAATATTAGTCAAAATATTCCAACCCAAGTAAGTGGCCTAGAAGGAGTAATAAAAGTTTCAGCATCTGGCTATTATCATTCTTTATTTTTAAAAGATGACAATACATTTTGGGCTTGCGGTCAGAATAATGTTGGACAACTTGGCAACAGTGGCGCAACTAACTCAAACGTTCCTGTAGAAGTTTTAGATGGCTGTAGTATAACTACAAATTTAACTACGCATAACAAAAGTGCTGAGGCAATTATTTACCCTAATCCTTCCAATGGTTTTTTAAGTATTAAAATCGGAGAAAATTCTTCTGAAGCCAACAACTTTGAGGTATATGACTTTTTAGGGAAATTAGTTTATAGCACACAGTTATCTGTTTCAACACAAGTTCTTGATCTTTCTAACCAAGCAAAAGGCTTTTATTTTTACAAATTAAGTAGTGGGAATAAAAAGATCACCTCTGGAAAAATAATAATTGACTAACCCTAACGCAATCAATTAAAACTCAACGCAACTTTGCCTTAAAGCGAGGTTGCGTTTATTGCTCTATGCAGAGTTAATTTTATTGTAGTTTTCTGCATCAGCTCTTTTCTTTAATGAATTGAAATGCTCTTTTGTTTTCAGCAGCTAAGCGGGCAGTTTCTTCGATTCGTTTTGCTCTTGTTTCAGGTCTTTTGGCATTTAAAATTGTTTCCAAAATTCCTCTTTTAGCTGATTTGGGAAAATTCTCAAAATTTACAGCTGCATTTGGAAAATTATCCAAAGATATTTTCAAATCTTCAGGAATAAGGCCATTTTCAACATCATTTAAAGCGTCCCAGGTTCCAGATTTCTTTGCTAAATCAACCATTGCAAGCCCAGAAACATGCATTCTATTTTCATTTATAAGTTTAGCTACTTTATTTTTATTTACTGCACTCCATTTACTTTTAGGATTTCTTGGTGAAATAAAAAGCTTGAATCTTTGCTCATCTATTTTATTCGGAAGGCTATCTACCCAACCAAAACAAAGCGCTTCATCTATTGCATCATTTACCGAAATTGTAGGTAAACCACTTTCTTTTTTGCACAGTACCAGCCAAATTCCTTCTTTTTGTTGATAATTAGAACTAAGCCAATTTCTCCATTCAGTAAGATTTTTTGGTTCAAAATGAGTAAATTCCTTTTTATGATTTGGTGCCACTTTCTAAAGCAGTAAAGAAGTTCTCCACGTTTTCTATGATTCTTTCCGCAGCATTGCTATAATCTTGTTTTATGAAAGTTAAACCAGTAATTTGCTCATAGAGTTGAATGTATCTTTCAGAAACTTCGGTAACAAACTCGGGAGGTAAAACCGGCACTCTTTGTCCTTCTTTGCCCTGAAAGTTATTTTTTATTAACCATTGCCTTACAAATTCCTTACTTAATTGCTGCTGCGGCTCATTTGCAGCTTGTCTTTCAGCATAACCATCCGCATAAAAATAACGGGACGAATCAGGTGTGTGGATTTCATCAATCAAAACAATTTGCCCATTTTGGTCTTTTCCGAATTCATATTTAGTATCCACCAAAATGAGGTTTCGTTCTTTGGCCATTTGAGTGCCTCGTTCAAATAAATTCCGCGTGTATTCTTCCAGTTTCAAATAATCATCAACAGCGACAATTCCTTTGGCAATAATATCTTCTCTTGAAATATCCTCATCGTGACCTTCTGAGGCCTTTGTAGTTGGTGTGATGATAGGAGAAGGAAGTTTATCATTTTCTTTTAATCCATCAGGCAGCGCCACACCACAAAGCACTCTTTTACCTAAAGCGTATTCACGCGCAGCATGACCAGCCAAATAACCACGAATCACCATTTCCACTTTAAATGGCGTACACATTTTACCTATTGCTACATTCGGGTCTGGCGTTGCGATAAGCCAGTTAGGAACAATATCTTTTGTGGCATTTAAAAAATAGGTTGCAGTTTGATTCAAAACTTGTCCCTTGTATGGAATTCCTTCACCTAACACTACGTCGAAAGCTGAAATACGGTCGCTTGCCACCATCGCCAAATAATGATTATCGATGGTGTAAACATCACGCACTTTTCCGCGGTAATGAGCAGTTTGATTGTCGAATTCGAATTGAATATTAACGAGTGCCATTGCTTTGTTGTTCTTGATATGCGTGTAAAATTCTTGTTACTAATTTATGCCTTACCACGTCGCTCGTGTCGAGGTAAATGATATTTATTCCTTCTACATTATTCAAAATACGAACGGCAGTTGGCAAACCTGATGGTTGGTTTTTAGGTAAATCAACTTGAGTTAAGTCGCCGGTAATCAAAAACTTGGCACTTCTCCCCATGCGGGTAAGGAACATTTTCATTTGACTTTCGGTGGCATTTTGCGCCTCATCGAGAATTACAAAAGCGTTGTCTAAGGTTCTACCCCGCATAAAAGCTAAAGGAGCAATTTGAATAACACCGGTTTCCATGAAAACAGCCAGTTTATCGGCAGGAATCATATCCATTAATGCATCATAAAGCGGTTGTAAATAAGGATCGAGTTTTTCTTTTAAATCACCGGGTAAAAAACCCAGGTTCTCGCCAGCTTCAACAGCTGGTCTTGTAAGAATGATGCGTTTAACTTCTTTATTTCTCAAAGCGCGAACAGCCAAAGCCACTGCAGTGTAGGTTTTACCAGTTCCTGCAGGACCAATGGCAAACACCATATCATTTTCATAAGAACTTGTTACAATTCTTTTTTGATTTGGCGTTCGGGCTTTTACAGTTAAGCCGTTGTTTCCATGAACGATCACATCAGAAGTTCCATCTTCAGATTTTTTAATTTCTGGGAGGTCATTTTCAGGATTCATGATTCGTTTAATAAATTGTTCACTCAGATTTCCATAACGTTTATGGTGGTCTACAAGTTGGCCTAATTTGGATTCAAAAGATAAAATTTGCTCTTCTTCACCTTGCAGTTTTAACTCGACTCCTCTAGCGATGAGTTTTAAAGTTGGAAAATACTTTCTGATTTGGTCAAGCGTAGTATCATTTACACCGTATAATTCAACGGGATTTACGTTGTTTAATTGAATTGTTTTTTCAGTCAATTGATGAAATTAATAAATATTGGATTAATTAAATTTAGGGTTGCATTTCACCTACAAATAAATGAATTTTGACGCTGACTTACAATTGAAATTCTTTTAGAAAATGGCAATAATTACTTTAACCACAGACATGGGCTTAAGTGATTATTATGTGGCGGCGGTTAAAGGGGCGATATTAAGTGAATTGCCTCAAACGATTATCATTGATATTACGCACGATATACCCAAATTTGATATTTTAAAGGGTGCTTACAATCTAAAAAATGCATATAAAAGCTTCCCTGAGGGGTCAATCCATATTGTTGGCATTAATTCTTTAGAAGAATATATGGCAGATAGGAAAACTGTAAATCATGTTGCATTAAAAGCCGCAGGACATTATTTTGTTGGAGCTGATACCGGTATTTTTTCTTTGGTTTTAGATTTGGTTCCAGATGAGATTGTTGAGCTAAACATTTTAAAAGAGCCTGTTACTCCTACCTTTCCTACACAAGATGTATTTGCGAAAGCAGCCTGTCATATTGCCAGAGGTGGCACATTAGAGGTCATTGGAAAGAAAATACCTGAAATAAAACGGATGGTAATGCATTCTGCTATTGGTCAAGCAGATAGTATTACAGGTCATGTAATTTATATTGACTCGTATGGCAATGTAATAACTAATATTTCAAGAAAATTATTCGAAGAGATTGGACAAAAGAGACCTTTCGGCATAGGTTTAAGGAGCAGAAAAGTGGAAATAAATTCTATTGCGAAGCGTTATAACCAGGTTGCTGAAGGAGAGGCGATAGCCATATTTAATCATGCAGATTATTTGGAAATTGCCATTAATAAAGGGTATGCAAATAAATTATTTGGATTTAAAGAGAGTGAAAACATCAGAATAGAATTCCATGATTATTAGAATAGTGAAAATGCATTTTGCCTTAGAAAACAGGACAGCATTTGAAAAAATATTTTTCGAAAGTGCCCCTAAAATTCGCGTGTTTAATGGATGTTCACATGTTCATTTATTGAATGATGTAAACGACAATTGCAGATTTTTCACCTATAGCCATTGGGAAAACGAAGCCGCATTAGAAGATTACAGGAATTCTGAATTGTTCAAAACAACTTGGGCCAAAACCAAAGTATTGTTCGATGCACCTGCAGAAGCTTGGAGCACAGTGCAATCTGACTATTGATTGCACTGTATAAATTCCAACTTAATCTCTTCTGCCTAAGTAAATTGAAAGGTAATATAGCAATGTTGCTAATGAACCAATTGCTGCCACCACATAAGTTAAAGCGGCCCAACTCAAAGCATCTTTTGCATTTTCATGCTCTTGGCCATAAGATAGATTCGTACTTTCCATCCAAGCCAAAGCGCGGTTTGAAGCATCATATTCAACGGGAAGGGTTATAAAACTGAAGATAGTTGTAAGCGCGAAAAGCACTATACCAATAAGCAATAAACCTGGAAAAACATTCAATAATAATACGCCCCCAAGCAATACCCATTGTACCACATTAGACGAAACTTGCACAATTGGAACTAATTGAGAACGCATTGTTAACCATGAATAAGCAGTAGCATGTTGCACGGCGTGTCCACACTCGTGAGCTGAAATTGCAGCTGATGCAACACTTCTTCCATTATAAACTTCAGGGCTCAGATTTACCGTTTTGTTTTGAGGATTGTAGTGGTCAGTAAGAAAACCTTCTACGGAAACAACCTTTACATCATAAATTTGATTGTCGCGTAGCATTTTTTCGGCTACTTCTTTACCACTTAATCCTGCGGCCAAAGGAACTTCCGAATATTGTTTGAATTTACTTTTAAGACGATAGCTAACAAACCAACTTGCAGCCATCATAAGAATCATAATAATGTAGATACCCATTTTTTATTTTGTTTTAACAGTATTTGCCATAGTCAAACGACATTCCCAATTCAAAATTGTTTCATTTTGTCAGTGTGCAATGTAAAGTTGGCAGGGATTGGTTAGAATTATCTATTCGCTTTTGTTTGTATAGAAATCATTTATTTTTGACATTCGTTTCCAAAAATTCTCTATCCTCTATTTATTTTAAATGTAATGACAGAACTTTTTAAAAAACTGAATTATAAACTTCCATTTAAGGTTTACGCGATGAATGTTCCCGATTCCTTTAACAAGGAATTAGATGAAATGAGAAAGTTTACTGATGTTGCAAAAGAAGTCAATTCAGATGCTAGCATAGATTTTATTATTTTGTTTGTAAAGACCCAAAAGGAAATAGAAGATTCTATTACTGTAATTTTCTCTAAGTTAGCTGGAGATACGATTCTTTGGTATTGTTATCCAAAAGGAACTTCAAAAAAATACAAATGCGAATTTAACAGAGATAATGGATGGGACATTTTAGGCAAATTCAACTTAGAAGGAGTAAGACAAGTTGCCATAGATGAAGATTGGAGTGCATTACGATTCAGAAAAATAGAATTTATTAAGAAGCTGACTCGAAATCCTAAGATTGCTATTTCTGAAGAAGGAAAAAAAAGAACAAAAAAGAACTAATTAAAGTTAAATGTTTAGTAAGTCTTGAACTTTTGATACATTGAATAATCAAAATCCTTTTCATAATTTCCTGTTATTGATATGAAAATCTAATTATCTAAACATATCAACTTTTACATGTATAGATAATTGGAAAACCTTTACATAGCAACTATAGCATGTAAAGATAATTGGCAATTCTTTACATATTAATTTCAAAATCAAAATTTAAAGACAAGCCTTGAACGATGAATTCAGTCAGATTTGGTTTTTAAAAATAATAGATTTAGCCATTTTGTCATTTACACTTAACTAAACATGTCGTTTTGTCGTTTATTAGTAGCTGGCATTTCAATTGAAAAGCGAGTTGAAACAAATAAAAACTAAACATCATGACTTTTATAAAAATGAACAGACCAGCATTTAGAACTTCAGGTTCCATTAACAATTTAATTAACGATTTAATGGAAAATGTTAAATTTCCAGAAAGCAGAAACTACGATGAAGGTAATGCGCTCCCTGCAGTAAATATCGTTGAAAATGAACAAGGCTTCGAATTGGAGTTATCGGCTGCAGGATTTAGCAAAGAAGAAATTACTTTAGAAATAGAGAAAGATACATTGGTAATTTCTGGTGAGAAGAAAACCGAAGAAACGACTGTTGAAAAGAAATTTCACAGAAAAGAATTTACCTATAACAACTTCAAACGCAAATTTACATTAACCGAACAAGTTGATAAAGAGAAGATTGTAGCGAGTTTTGAAAATGGAATTGTAAAAATTCACTTGCCGAAAAAACAAGAAGTTGTTTCTGAAACAATAAAAATTGAATTAAAATAAGTATAGGTTGTTTGATTAAAAAGGCGTTTTCGTAAGAAAGCGCTTTTTTTTTGCCTTAATGATTGGTATGTTTGAAAAATGGAACAAACCGCATGGTACCTTATTCTGAATCCTATGGCCGGAGGTGGCAAAGCGGAAAAAAAGTTTCCTCAAATTGCCGAATTACTTACAAAAAAAGGCATTTCATTTAAAACATTCAAAACATCGGTGGCTGGAGATGGAGAAAAGGTAATGATAACTGCATTGAAAGCTGGATATAGAAAAATCTTAGTTTGTGGTGGTGACGGAACTTTAAATGAAATAGTAAATGGAGTAATGAATCAGGATTTAGTTCCTACACAAGAAATAACTATTGGTTTGATACCCGTTGGAACAGGCAATGATTGGGGAAGGACTTGGAATTTATCTCGTAACATCAAAACGTCAATTTCTATTTTGCAAAATGGAAAAACAGCCATACAAGATGTTGGTTTGGTTAAGTTCGATGATAAACCAGATAGTAGAATATGGTTTCTGAATGTGGCAGGATGTGGCTTTGATGCAGCAGTTGCATATGCAGCAAACAATGAAAAAGAAAAAGGCAATTCTAGCGTACTTACTTATATTAAACAACTGGTAAAAACGCTGTTTACTTATAAAACGGCAAATTGTGAATTGATGATTGACGGAAAAAAAATTCATTCGCAATTATTTGCCGTTTTGATAGGAATTGGAAAATTTGCAGGTAACAAAATGAAATTAGTTCCCAATGCAATTCCAAATGATGGATTGTTTGATATTACGCTGGCCCATAAAATTTCTCCATGGAAGGTAATAAGGAATTTTCCAAAATTGTTCAATGGAAAGTTTTTAGGATTAAAGGAAGTTTCTGTTTATCAGGGAACGGAATTTTCGATTTCATCAAAAAGTGATATTTATTTTCAAGCAGATGGTGAATCTATGGGAAAAGCACCTTTGCACATCACATTAGTTCCAAATGCAATAAATGTAATTATTGGATAATGGGAATTTTTAGCAAAAAGGTTACGACTTGGTATCGCGTATTTGCTTCACTGGAAGAAGCAGAAATGGCAATTCCAATGAATCGCTTAGTAGCAGTTGAAGTAGATGCTAAAAGGCTGTGTTTCGCAAGAACTGAAAAAGGTTATTTTGCAACAGATGAAAAATGTCCGCACCAAGGCTTACCAATTTCGAAAGGTGGATTTTGTGAAGACGGAACCATTGTTTGTCCATTTCATAGGTACTCATGGAATTTAAAAACTGGAAGAGAAGTCGAAAGAAGAGAAGATAACCTTCAACTTTATCCTGTAGAGATAAGAGAAACGGGAATTTACATTGGGATTGAGAAAAAAGTTTCTCGATTATTCTAAGGCAACAAGTCGAAAGGAATTTCTGTTTTCACTCAAAAACAATGACTTTGGATTTGCAGATTTCACATCCAATACGTGAAATGCATTGTTAAACTTTACAACGCCAAAGCCACCAACGACAGGCTCTGCATATTCAAAAATCATTTTATGAAATACCTCATCCCCATTATTTGATAAGTAATTTTTTCCATTTCCTACTTTAGAACAAATTGCATAATCACCTACGAATCTATCGATCAACTTATACGTTCCGGGAACTGTAATTTCACAATTGTCTGAGAGTAAGCCCATCCAACAATCTTCGCCTTTTCCTGCATAAAAAATCAGGTTTTTATTTGGGCTACTAACGATAGAATCAAAATATTGAAGTTCACAAATAGCGCCTTCACAGTTTATCAAATTGTATCCTTTAGAAATTTTAACTACGGCCTTATTCTGCGCAAAAGGCTCTGCCTTTATAAACTTCGGACTTGCAATTACCTTTTCTGTTTTACAATTCAAATATCCGTAAAAACCATCTTTTTGGATTCTTTTAATGTCGCTTGTGTCTTCTAAAAATATTTTATCATATTGTCTCAGTAAACTCTTAACTATGGATGGAACTGCGCGCTCAGTAAACTTATAAAATTGATCTTTAGGCATTCCGGGCTTCACAATCCATTTTCCATTTTTACCCACTATTGCAAATTTATTGTCGATTTTTACTCCAATTTTATCTGCATTTACCCATACAACCTCTTCAAATTTTGGTTTAATCTTTAAAACACCGTTAGAATCTGCAATTCCCCATTCCTTGCCGATTGCAAAAGGAATTAAATCATTCATTTGATGTTTTGCTGTTGATACTTTTGCTTTCCCAATTAAACTCAGTTTATTGTTGTAAAGTTGAAAACCAATATCATCTTTCTTTCTAATGGCAATGCGGGTTTTACTCAACACAATAAACGAATCAACATTGCTAACAAACTGATTATCTACGCCTAAAACTGATAACTCGTAAGGAGAATTTTCACCTTTTACAAGTAATGTTTGTGACGATAAACATCCACAGAAAAGGATTAGAAAAGTTCCGATAGCATAAACGTTTCTTTTAAGCGAATTCCTTTTTCTGTTTGATGGATGGTAGCGCATTCTATTGATTTATCGTGTTCGAAGTAAAGTATAATGTTTTGATCTAGGCATTGTTTTAAAATGCGTTCTTTTTCAATAAGTGTTTCCAGCGGTCTCATATCATAGCCCATTACCCAAGGCAAAGGAATGTGCGCTGGCGAAGGAAGCAAATCTGCAACGTATAAAATTTTGTGGTTATTGATATGAATTAACGGTAGCATCATGGCTTCAGTATGTCCGAAAACATATTCTATTGAGATAGGAAAAGAGATTGTTTCTGTCTCCACGAATTTTAATTGACCACTTTCCTGAATGGGCAAAATATTCTCTTTTAAAAAAGATGCTTTCTCTCTTGGATTGGGGTTTACAGCCCATTCCCAATGCTTTTGATTGCTCCAGTAAACTGCATTTTTAAAAGCAGGACGAAAACCAGATTTTTCATTGTTGTATTCGATGGCTCCTCCACAATGGTCGAAATGCAAATGTGTAAGAAATACATCTGTGATATCGTCGCGATGAAAACCAAGATTTTGAAGGGATTTATCCAAGGAATCATCTCCATGCAAAAAATAATGTGCAAAGAACTTTTGCTCTTGTTTGTTGCCCATTCCGGTATCAATCAGCATGAGTTTTTTACCATCTTCTATTAATAAACAACGCATGGCCCAAGAGCACATATTATTATCGTCGGCAGGGTAAACTTTGTTCCACATAGATTTGGGAACAACGCCAAACATAGCGCCTCCATCTAGTTTAAAATGTCCGGTATTAATGGTATGTAACTTCATAGTGGTTTGTTAGCAAAATGGTAAAGTGGTTGAAAAATGAATAATTGAAGCCGCTAAATTTACCGGAAAATTTAGAATATGCGTGTTCATTTTATTGCAATTGGTGGGAGTGCGATGCACAATTTAGCGTTGGCAATGCACAAGAAAGGATATTTAGTTACAGGTTCAGATGATGAAATAGTAGAACCATCTAAAACAAGGTTACAAAATGCTGGATTATTACCCAAAGAAGAAGGTTGGTTTCCAGAGAAAATTACGGCTGATATTTATGCAATAATTCTGGGAATGCACGCGCGTGTTGACAATCCAGAACTATTAAAAGCACAGGAAATCGGTTTAAAAGTATTCTCTTATCCAGGGTACATTTATGAGCAGAGCAAGGAAAAAACACGCATAGTCATAGGTGGCAGTCATGGTAAAACGAGCATTACGGCTATGATTTTACATGTGTTCAATGCTGCTAATATAGATTGTGATTATTTAGTTGGGGCGCAATTGAAAGGTTTTGATACCATGGTGCGCATTACCGAAGCTGCAAAGTATATTTTGTTAGAAGGTGATGAATATTTGGCTTCACCAATTGAGCGAGTTCCTAAATTTCATTTGTACCATCCGCATATTGCAGTGCTGAGCGGCGTAGCCTGGGACCATATTAATGTGTTTCCAACATTTGAAATGTATGTTGAACAGTTTCAAATTTTTGCTGATAAAATAGAACAAAACGGAACATTAATTTATTTTGAAGGAGATGATGAATTGAGAAAAATAGCTCAAAAAGGCAGAAAAGATATTCAATACATTCCTTATGGAGCGCATGCTTCGGAAGTGATTAATGGTGAAACGACATTGATTTCTGATATAGGAAAAACGACTTTACAAATTTTTGGTCAACATAACTTACAAAATCTAAATGCCGCTTTGCATGTTTGTTTAAAAGTAGGAGTTTCAAAAGCTGATTTTTATGCTGCAATTCAAAGTTTTTCTGGTGCTGCCAAGCGATTGGAATTGGTGTTTAAAAATGAGCAGACCAATATTTACAAAGATTTTGCGCATTCACCATCAAAATTAAAAGCAACTACAAGTGCAGTGAAAGAGCAGTTTCCGAATCGTAATCTTATTGCATGTATGGAATTACATACGTTTAGCAGTTTAAATGATGCATTCCTGGATGAATATGCAGGTTCGATGGTGCAGGCAGACGAGGCCATTATTTATTTTAATCCTCATACAGTTGCGCATAAAAAACTGAATGACATTGACCCTGCGAGAGTTGCTGCTGCATTTGGCGGAAATAATATTCGCGTGTATACCAACGCAAGCGAGATAATTGCAGAATTAAAAACCAAAAATTGGGAAAATGCCAATTTACTGATGATGAGTTCTGGCAATTTTGATGGGTTGAAATTTGAAGAGTTGGCAGGGATTATTGGGTTGATGTGAAAAGCATTTTAAGAACAAGACAATATCAGCTTATCGCCAAAAAAGATGATGTTAATGAATGATTCTACAAATT
>Ga0247837_1008866_pt1 | contig 12387 bp, 9 predicted proteins | sample LaCtaG_2_FD_187115 | JGI IMG/M metagenome (GOLD analysis project Ga0247837, IMG submission 187115) | Freshwater microbial communities from meromictic Lake La Cruz, Castile-La Mancha, Spain - LaCruzMarch2015_14.5m | ecosystem: Environmental > Aquatic > Freshwater > Lake | place: Spain: Castile-La...
TTTGTTCCATTGCGAGATGGTAAGCCGCAGTGGAATGATCTCGATTTATTTAAGCGTTGTGGTGCTTGTGCTATGCTCTTGGGGCTAGAGTGGGGCGGTGAATGGATAAGCTTTAAAGACTATCCGCATTGTCAATATACAAATGGGTTAACGCTTAGTCAGCTAAAGTCTGGTAAAATACCTGTTTTATGATATGCTTTGGTTAAATATTAACGTGTACGGAGTAACTTATGTGGGAATTATCTTTATCGTTTATTGTTTCGTTGATAATGATCAAGGTCATTATTTATACTAGTGACATTCATGCTCAAGTAACATTAGATCATGATTTGGATGGCGTACAAAAAATGCATGAGCATGCAGTGCCTAGAATTGGTGGTTTGGCTATTTTTGTTAGTATGGCTTTTACTGCTTTATATGGTGCAAACATTGGTGCTGTATGGGCTCCATTTTATGCGGGTGTAATTACATCGTTATTTTTTGTGTTTGTTGGTGGACTAACTGAAGATTTATCTAAAGCGGTGTCGCCAGCTATTCGTATGGCTTTTATGGCAGCCGCGGTAGTGTTTGCGGTATTTATTTCGCATACTATGCCAATGGTTCGCCATCTGGCTCATGATAATTTAGATTTAGTTTTGAGTTTGGATGTGCTTGCATTTGTAATAACCTGTTTTGCCGTGGTTGGTGTTGCCAATTCTTATAACATTATTGATGGATATAATGGATTGTCTTCAACATCGGCAATGATAAATTCTTTGGGATTGGCTTATCTGAGTTGGTGTTTAGGTGATATGACGTTGGTAATTGTGGCGATAAGCTTTACCGCTGCCGTATTTGGTTTTTGGGTATATAACTATCCACGCGGTAAAATTTTCCTCGGTGATGGTGGCGCGTATTCTATTGGTTTCATGATTGCGTTTATTAGTATTAATTTAGTTGAGCGCCATGTCGGTCAAATTTCACCTTATGCGGTATTGTTATTAGCTGCGTATCCAATTACTGAAACTGTTTTTACAATTATTCGGCGTAAATTTGTGCATAAAACTAAAGCTACGCAACCAGATAACCTGCATTTGCATCAGTTAGTTTTTGAACGTTGCCTACCACGTAATTCACCGATACTGTATCGGAATGCGCGTGTTATGCCACTGATGTTAACCATAATTATTCCACCTAGCGTTATTGCTCTTTTGGGATATAAGAGTAACGTTATTACATTGTTGGGATTATTGGGGTATGTTTTGTATTATACCTACTTTTATATCCGCTTAGTTAAATTTAAAATGCCAAAAATATTAATGTTTAAAGCAAAACTTTTAACCAAAAAATATCCACAAATTTAATATGGATTATATTATAATGTCGTACTCATTTTTTAGGAGAGTAGTAGATGCATAATCGTATCGTTTCATTAGTTGGCTTAGGCTATGTTGGCTTACCAGCAGCTGTAGCCTTTGGTAAACAAAAGCAATGTATTGGATTTGATATTAATCCACAACGTATTTTAGAGCTTAAGCAGGGTTTTGATCGTACCGAAGAGACCTCGGCTGAAGATTTAGCTACCACAGATATCTTATATACTTGTGATCTAAACGAGTTAAGTAAAGCCGATTTTCATATTGTTGCAGTGCCTACGCCTGTTGATAATGCACATGTACCAGATTTAACGCCGGTTGTCAAAGCCTCGATTACGGTGGGTAAAGCACTTAAAAAAGGTGATATCGTTGTTTATGAATCAACGGTTTATCCAGGGGTTACCGAAGATATTTGTATTCCGCTTTTGGAGCGTGAATCAGGTTTACGTGGTGGGGTTGATTTTACCGTTGGATTTTCACCTGAGCGGATTAATCCAGGGGATAAAGAGCGCAGTTTTACTACCATACACAAAATTGTTTCAGGTCAAGATCAGGCAACCTTAGATATTGTGGCCGCGGTATATGCATCAGTGGTGACTGCTGGTGTGCATAAAGCTAGTTCAATTAAAGTTGCTGAGGCGGCTAAAGTTATTGAAAATTCACAGCGTGATTTAAATATTGCGTTTATGAATGAATTATCGGTGATTTTTGATCGCATGGATATTGATACCGAAGAAGTTTTGCAAGCCGCAGGTACTAAGTGGAATTTCTTGCCATTTCGTCCAGGTTTAGTTGGTGGTCATTGTATCGGGGTTGATCCATATTACTTAACCTATCGTGCTGAACAGTTGGGTTATATTCCACAAGTGATTTTGGCGGGTCGGCGGATTAATGATAATATGGGGCGCTATGTAGCTCGTAAAGGAATTAAGTTAGTTTTGAAGCATGGTTTAGACTTTGCTAATTTGCAAGTTGGTTTGTTAGGCTTCACGTTTAAAGAAGATTGTCCTGATGTACGTAACACTAAAGTAATTGATATTATTAATGAACTTAAAGACTATAATGCGCAAGTTTATTGTTGTGATCCAGTTGCCGATGCACCAGATGCCAAACATGAATATGGGGTTGAATTTACTAATTTTGCCGATATCCCTCAAGTTCCACTCTTGATTGTTGCGGTAGCTCATCAAGAATTTAAAGATTTATCTTTGGATGAGTTATTAGCTAAAGTAACGCCTGGTGGGATAGTTATTGATGTAAAATCAATTTTACCTAAAGATGAGATTCGTGCACGTGGCTATATTCTATGGCGCTTATAATTTAAATCTGTAACTTGTTATCAAAAACCCCGTCTCTGCACGGGGTATTTATATTGGAACTACGGTGATATTTGATGATCCAGCTTAGTAGCGTAAACCAATATCTAATTGCATGCCCAGTGAATTTTGTTGCGCTGGAACATAGCTGTTGGTACCATTATTAAATGCATCACCACTCGGTGTAATGCGATCATAGAAGCCTTTTAGTCCTAGTTGTAGCTTAGACACGGGGTTAATTTTAACGCCAAGACTTGAAGTTGAGCGCCAAGCGTTAATACCAAGGGTTGAGCGATCATCCATGCCAGCAATTAATTGATCGGCATAGATTTGCCAGAAATTATTAATTGCATATTCAGCCCGTCCACCAAAACCATATTGCAGATACATATCTTGTGAAATTGCATTCATGATACTGCTATTATTCCGTACGTTATAACTATTCATATTCATAATTACACCAGCATTCGCGTACGGTATGATTTGAAATCCGCTATCCAAAGCTTGAAATCCATAACCAACATCAAAAGTTACATTGCCAGGGAAGCCAATATAAGTGGGTACGCTAGAATTAACTCTACCTGCTGGAATGTTAGTTTGACTAATATTATTAACTAATTGAGCATTGATGTTTGCCCAAACGTTATTATCAAATAAATGTGCAACATTGAAGTTTAAGTAGTTCATTGAACTATCAATGCTTGGCGCTGAGCCACCTTTGTAGTTATTTGTAGAATTCACCCAACCCATACCAACACTATAACTATTATCGAATGCAGCAAGTAGCGAATTTGGTAACGTAGAGCTATTGCTTGAGCCTCCAGCGGTTAAATTACTCATTAGTTGATCATTGTTATACAGGTAAGCAAAGTTTAGCATTCCGCCGTATGTGGTTTGCGCTGTATTGCGATAAGTTAGGCTAACCGGGTCATAGCCTAAAGATGAGTTGGTTAGATTAGATTGAGACATCATGCCTTGTGCACCAATCTGGAAATAGCGATTTACATTATATTTAACACCAAGTAATGATGTATATGACATCATACTTTGATTATTCTCACCATTATTGGGATCTTGTAAGTAGTCAATTGATTGATCAAAGTAAATACTTGCATCTTTTGCAAATGCATATTCAATGCGAGCACCACCGCCGTATTCGTTTAGATAGCTATTTGTGAATGAATTCTGAGCTATAGACATGCCATTATAATTTAATGCCCTGCCTATTGTCGCATATGGAATTACCTGTAATCCAATTGATGGCCAATTAAAAGAATAGCCACCATTTGCGCTAATGCTAGCAGGGAAGCCAAATTCTTGAGTATTATAACTAAAACCACCACTAACAGCTTTATTTTGGCTTGCGTTAAAAGTAAAACTACCATCTATGGATAACCAGACATTATTATCAAATAGTTGCTCAAGGTGTAAGTTAAGATTATTTGTGTTGGTTGTAGCATTTGCTGTATTGCTATTTGGATTAGTTGCATTCATAGTTACATAACTATAGCCTAAAGCAATTTGATTGTCTAGCCCCTGAAATATGTTATTTTCTGAGGAGGCCTCTGCCGAGCCGAACCATAATGTACCTATAATAAAACAAAGAGTTTTTTTATTCATATTAAGATTACGCTTATAATAAAATATGGACATTATTTCTAATGTCCATATTGTAAATTACTTTACTAATGTCTAGTTTACAGTGTAAGTTTGGACTTTTCCAGTACTTGCACTCATTCCAGTTGCAGTTGCACCAGTACCAGTAGTTGTAGCTGTAACCGTAACGGGACCAGTAATCCCACTAGTCAAGGTTGTAGATGTCCATTGAGTAAATCCTGAGGTTAATTTATAAACTGAACCTGTTAATGTACCAACATATACATTGTTATTATTGTCAGTATAAATAGTATTTACACCATTTGGAACATTACTAAATGTTACTGAACCACCTAGACTTGAACTAGTTTGTGGTGTACTTATTGTAGTATTCCAAAAACTTTGTGGTTGATTAATTGAACTTGTGCTACTTGTAACACGATATACTTGATTTGTTCCAGGTTGCGTATCTGGTGTGTTTTTTACGTTCCAGTAGCCATATAATGCGCTAGGGTTACCAGCATAGAATTGGAATTGATTTACATTACCAGCTACATAGCGACTAGTAACTTCTGCTGTATTTGGTCCTGAAGTTAAGCTAGTCCAAGACGACGTATTTACAGGGTTAGCTACGGTTAATACACAAACTTGACCAGTAGAAGAACCAGCTCCAACATATGTGATGCCACTATAAACTGCCATTTGAATAGTCGAAGGTTGTCCTGTCCAGCCAGTACATCCAGTGCTTCCTGTTAATGGGAATGTTGCTTCGCCTGCTGCTTGCAGTTGTGCACTTTGTAGATTATTAATTTTTGGATTTACGATGATATTCGTAGTAATATTAGCTCCTACAGGTAGTGGGTAATTAGTTGCTTGAATTCCAGCTGCTTGAGTAGTCCCAGCATTAGCTACTAAAACTACAGGAGCCTGATTCGAATTTACCGCACCAACTGCAATTTGAGTAGGTGTAGCTTGATTTAGCAGTGTTAATACAAAAATTTGTGGTTCGCCACCAACAATTGCAGATGGAATAGTAAACGTTACATTCGATCCTGATACACCGACTTGAATACTTTGCATGCTACCAGCATTACTTGAAGCGAACAATAGCTGATTAATATTTGCTGGTAATGTAAATACTTCATATTGTCCTGTAGTTGCATTTGGAATAGCAACTGATCCTTGACCATCATAAGCCACAGGAGTGGTTGAATCAGATGCACTTGGTGACACGCCAAATGGAGTGAAGCCAGTAGGAACTGGTACGTTAACGGCTACTGGTGCTGCTGAACCTCCAGGACCTTGACTAGAGCTTCCAGAGCTACAAGCGATAATTGAAGCGCCAATTAAGCCAATAGCGAATAAATTAATTACGATTTTTTTCATACGATAATTTCCCTTGAGTGATAACTAGGTTTATATTTAATAAATGTGCACAAACGCACACACCTACTTGTGGGTGATAAATTCATGGATTATTATAGCATTGTTTGCCTAATTAATTTAAGCTAATGCCATGTTATAGTGTAATAAAAGTCCTAAACTGACTTCTGAGTGAATGTGGTGTAGTTATTTGCAACAAATATTGGCTGTCAAACGCGCTCGGTGCGTAAATTAGCCAGGGTGGTTTATTTAGTGCTTAGCTCGACTTTGCGGTAAAATAATGGTTAAAATATTTTATAGGATAAATCCATGTTTAAAACTATCGTTGCGCGTGAGTATAATTACCAAGATATTTATTTGCGTCCGCGTCAAACCAAGGTTACTAGTCGTAAAGAGTGTGATACGTCGGTGATTTTTGGTGGACATAAATTTGTAATGCCAGTTTACCCGTCCAATATGAAATCGGTGGTAAATGTCGATACTTGTGAGTTTTTAGCTCGGCGGGGTTGGTTTTATACCATGCATCGCTTTAATGTGGATAGCGTTGAATTTGTTAGTCATATGCAATCCCTTGGTTTAATCGCTTCAATTAGTATTGGGGTGAATGAAGATACGATCGCTCAGTTGCAACAGCTCCAATTAGCTGGTTTGACGCCTGAATTTATGACGTTGGATATTGCCAATGCGTGGTGTCCTAAAGCCGAGAAAATGATTAAATATGTTAAAGAACATTTTAAAACCTTTTTGATCGTTGGCAATATTGCCTCAGCTGAGGCTGCGCGTGAAATTCATGCGTGGGGTGCTGATGCGTTAAAAGCTGGAATTGCAGGTGGTAAAGTGTGTATTACCAAAAATAAAACTGGTTTTCATCGCCCAATGGTAACTACGGTTTTAGAGTGTGCTGAATATACTCAAGCCGCAGGCGTTCCTTTGATTGCTGATGGTGGGGTAGTTGAGCATGGTGATGTTGCGAAAGCTTTTGCTTGCGGTGCAACTATGGTGATGGCAGGCAGTTTATTTGCAGGTTATGATCAATCAGCTGGGAATATTATTGAAGTTACCATGGATGGGCGCTCTTTGCCACGTGCATATAAAGAATATTATGGTTCGGCATCGCAATACAATAAAGGCGAGTATAAAAACGTCGAAGGTAAAAAAATCTTGATTGATTACCGCGGGAATATGGAGCGCTTATTGGTTGAGCTACAAGAAGATTTACAATCTTCGATTAGTTATGCCGGTGGTGTAACGGTTAGTGATTTGATTAATGCCGAATTGATTTGTATTAATTAGTTATGCAAAAGCCCCACCTATGCCGTCAAGAGGAATATTCTAATGAACCTTAAAAAAGCGCGGGTCTGCTTACAGCTTCGGGATCATTCACGAGGAACAATGCAACACCCACTGTATGGAAGCTTACCCATATAAGATCATTATTGGTTCAGAATATTACCCCTACTACTCGAACATCGCAGGGCAAGGAGTATTCTAACACTCAATTCTTCATTCATGCAAGCAAAAACCACAGCTAAATTCGGCTGTGGTTAATTAATTGAATTGAATCAAATCAATCTGGAGCGTTAGACATTAAATCTAAAATGCATCACATCACCATCTTTTACAATGTATTCTTTACCCTCAAGGCGCATTTTGCCAGCCTCTTTTGAGCCTTGTTCACCCTTATATTGGATAAAGTCGTTATAGGCAATAACTTCAGCGCGGATGAAACCTTTTTCAAAATCGGTATGAATTACACCAGCGGCTTGGGGGGCAGTTGCACCAATGTTAACCGTCCATGCACGCACTTCTTTAACTCCAGCGGTAAAATAAGTTTGTAAACTAAGTAATTTATAGCCCGTGCGAATTAAGCGGTTTAAGCCAGGTTCTTCAAGTCCCATGTCTTGTAAAAACTCTAATTTATCGGCATCTTCCAATTCGGCAATTTCAGACTCCATTGACGCACAGATTGCCACAATTGGCGCATCTTGCGTCGCGGCATAGGCGCTTAAGCGATCCAAGTGTGGATTGTTAGTAAAACCATCTTCGGCAACATTTGCCACAAACATCGCAGGTTTAATCGTGAGTAAGCATAACGGTTTTATAATTGCCGTATCTTCGGCATCTAAATTTAAAGTACGGGCAGGCTTGCCTTCATTTAGGTGGGGTAACACTCGTTCTAGCACCGCCAGTAATTTTTGCGCATCTTTATCACCGGATTTAGCTTTTTTACCTTCACGTTGCATAGTTTTTTCAACCGTCGTCATATCGGCTAAGGCTAATTCCATGGTAATTACTTCAATGTCGCTAATTGGATCAATGTGGTTATTGACATGAATAACATTCTCATCTTCAAAACAGCGCACTACATTGACAATTGCATCGGTTTCACGGATATTAGCTAAGAATTGATTACCTAAGCCTTCACCTTTTGATGCGCCAGCAACTAATCCAGCGATATCGACAAACTCAACAATGGCGTGCTGCATACGTTGCGGCTTAACGATTTTAGCTAATTCATCCATGCGAAAATCAGGAACTTCTACAATCCCAACATTGGGTTCAATGGTACAAAAAGGGTAGTTTTCAGCTGCAATTCCAGCTTTGGTTAGTGCGTTAAATAAAGTTGATTTGCCTACATTAGGTAGGCCGACAATTCCACATTTTAATGACATAGTAGTTACCTTAAATATAATATATGCTCATTTTAGCATAAATTTATCCCTCAAGAGAGCCAAAATCTCTTATAATAACAGTTTATATTTACATTTTAAATTACAGATGATCAAAGAGGATGAATTATGTGTGGGATTAGTGTTAGACCAAGTCGCTACGGTAGTGAGAGTTTAATTAGTTACCGTGGACCAGATATTACCAAAATTAAACAAGTTGAAGATTATACGTTTATTTTCCATCGCTTAGCGATTATGGATACGTCACATGCGGCAGATCAGCCGTTTGAAGATAAGCGTTGGGTTATGGTATGTAATGGCGAGATTTTTAATTATAAGCATTTAAAACAGACTTATACCGACTATCCATTTATTTCACATTCTGACTGTGAAACCATTATGCCAGTTTTAGAAAATCATCGTTTGGTTGAAGCATGTAATATTTTGGATGGTGAATTTGCTTTTGTGGCCTACGATAAACGCCATAAACGTGTAATTGCGGCACGGGATGCAATGGGGATTCGTCCATTATTTTATGGTTATACTCAAGAGGGACAAATTGCATTTGCTTCTGAAATGAAAGATTTGTTAGCGTTTTGTGAAAAAATTTATCCATTCCCACCAGGACATTATTATAATGGTGAAGACATTCGTCCATTCTGTGAATTATATCGCTTACCAGGTGGTAAACAATATGATATGGAAAAAATCTTAACTAATATTCGTAATATTTTAATCGCAAGTGTTGTGAAACGTCTGGATGCCGATGTGCCAATTGGTTATTTGTTAAGTGGTGGTTTGGATTCGAGCTTGGTGTGTGCAATTGCGCAACGTCATACCGTGAAACCAATTACAACTTTTGCCATTGGTCTGGATTACAATCCAATTGATTTGAAATATGCAAAACAAGTTGCTGATTATTTAGGTACGGATCATCATGAAGTAATTTTCACCAAAGAAGATATTAAAAATGTCTTACGGACGATTATTTGGCATGCCGAAACTTGGGACGTGACAACGATACGTGCGAGTACACCGATGTACTTATTGTGTAAATACATTCGTGAAAATAGCGATATTCGGGTGGTGTTAAGCGGTGAAGTTAGTGATGAGTTATTTGGTTATAAATATACCGATTATGCACCAACTGCGACTGAATTTCAAAAAGAATCGCAAAAACGGATTAAAGAATTATATATGTATGATGTGCTACGTGCTGATCGTGCGATTGCAGGAAATAGTCTTGAAGCACGTGTACCATTCTCAGATAAACAATTCGTGACTTATGTCATGGAAATTGAACCAGAGCTTAAATTAAATACTTATAACATGGGTAAATATTTGTTGAGAAAAGCTTTTGATACTGCAGATTATTTGCCAACTGAAATTTTATTGCGTGATAAAGCTGCATTCTCTGATGCGGTTGGTCATGGCATGGTCGATTGCTTGATTGAAATGGCAGAAGAATTATACAGCGATGCCGAATTTGCTGCGAAAGTTGCAGATTACACTGAGAATAAGCCGTTAAGTAAAGAAGGCTTGATGTATCGTGAAATCTTCCGTGAAATGTTCCCGAATCAAGATCATGTGATTTGCGGTTATTGGTTGCCAAATCGTGAATGGCCAAATTGTGATTTAGATGATCCATCGGCACGTCATTTGCCAAATTATGGTGCTAGCGGCGAATAGTTATAGGGTTTTGATTTTAAGCTTAAAATATATCTTGCCAGCTAACTGATTTAGATGTTAAAATTCGTCCCTCATGCCGAAGTTGGTCGCGACTCGGCAGACTTTAATAGAAATAAAAGGAATAAATTATGTCATTTGCAAAATTAATCGCTGAAATCCGTAACGAACACGAGCAAGGTCGAGGAGCGAGCCGCCGCCTACGTCGTGATGGTAAAGTTCCAGCTATCGTTTATGGTGCACACGCTGATGCGGTTGCCGTAAAATTTGATCACAATACAATTTTCCACGCCTTAAAAAAAGAAGCTTTCCATACTTCAGTTTTAGATGTAGAAATTAATGGTAAATCTGAACAAGTAGTTTTACGTGATTTTCATTTTCACGCATTCCGTCCAGAAGTATTGCATTTAGATTTACAACGTGTATCTGCTACTGAAGAAATTCACATGAGCATTCCATTGCATTTCATTAATGAAGATACTTCAGTTGCGGTTAAAACTCAAGGTGCTCACATCACTCATGTGGCAACAGACGTTGAAGTTCGTGCTTTGGCAAGTAACTTACCACAATTTATTGAAATCGATTTGGCTCAGTTCCAAGCTGGTCAATCATTACATTTATCAGATTTAGTTTTACCTGCTGGTGTTCGTTTAGAAAAATTATTACGTGGCGAAGATGCTGTGTTAGTAATTGCCGCTGGTATTGCTGAAGTTGCAGATGTTGAGTTTGTTGCTCCATCAGATGTACCTGCAGAAAAAGGTACAACTGCTGAGTAATCTCACCAGTTCTTAAAGGCCTAGGTTTCACAACCTAGGTTTTTTTATAGGTATTGTTATGATAAAATTAATTGTTGGCTTGGGGAATCCTGGGCGAGATTATAGTGCGACGCGGCATAATGCTGGGTTCTGGTTAGTTGATCAATTAGCGCGTAAATTGGGCGCTAATCTCATTCTTGAAGGTAAATACTTTGCGGAAGTAGCTAAAATCAAAGTTGCAGGCAATGATTTATGGTTATTGAAGCCACAGACTTATATGAATTTGTCAGGTAAAGCTGTGCAAACATTAGCTAATTTTTATAAGATTCAACCCGAAGAAATTTTGGTGGTGCATGATGAACTTGATTTTACACCTGGCACGACTAAACTCAAGCAAGGCGGTGGCAATGGCGGACATAATGGTCTTAAAGATATTGATCGGGTAATTGGTAAAAATTATTGGCGGGCGCGAATTGGCATTGGACATCCTGGTGATGCGAGTAAAGTTGCGGGGTATGTTTTAAGTAAGCCTTCATTAGATGATTTAATTGAAATTGAACGTAATTTGGATAAAGTTCTGAGCGTTAGTGATGAGTTAATTGCGGGTAATTTTGCGAGTGCCCAGAAAATATTGCATACTAAGTAAAATTAGTAGCTCTAACTAATGTATTATGCTTAATTTAATAAAGGTATTTTAAGTTGTAGTTGAAAACTAGCGGGTTAATAATGTGTTTCATTGTGCTTAAATTAAAAGGTTGTGGTTTTGTCAGAACAAAGTCGGTTTAAATTCATATTTTTTATTGTCGTAACTAGCTCGATTGGTCAAATTGCTGCCGAAGTATATATTCCATCGCTACCTTATATTAGCCGTGATTTTCAGGTAAGTAGCTCATTAACGCAGTTGTCTATCGCCGTGTTTTTGTTCGGAATGTCCTTGCCTGGGATTTTATTTGGCTATATTTCGGATTTCTTTGGGCGGCGTAAGATTCTACTAATTGCTACTAGTTTAAGCGGTTGTGGAACCTTGTTATGTCTAATGGCGCCAAATATTTACGTATTAATTCTGGGGCGATTTATTCAAGGACTGGGTTTTAGTGGTGTAGGGAGTTTGAGCCGTGCGATTTTACGTGATCGTATGAGCGGGGTTGAGCTTGCGCGTTATGTTTCATACTTGGCGATGATAACCGTATTAGCTATTGATATTTCACCATTTATTGGTGGGTTCTTGCAGGAATATTTTGGCTGGCGACCAATTTTTGCGCTGCTTTTAGTGTATAATTTACTCGCAATTTATTTGAGTTATCAATTTAAAGATAATCTTAGCACCTTACTAAATTCACACCTGCGCTTAAATCGGATTTTACACATTGCTTGGGAAAGCTTGCGTGAGCCATTGTTTTTTAAATATAATTTACTCGCGGCGCTAACGTATGCTGCGGTAATGGCATTGCTCACCGTTGCGAGTTTTTTGTTTGAGCATGAGTTAGGTCTTTCACCTGCCGAATTTGGTGCAACGATGTTGGGTTTATCCTTCGTTTACATGTTTGGTGCGTTTGTGAATGGTAAATTATTACATTATTTTACCATGGCGCAATTAGTTCGCAATGGTATCGTGGTGATGTGGTTA
>Ga0247837_1008871_pt1 | contig 12382 bp, 10 predicted proteins | sample LaCtaG_2_FD_187115 | JGI IMG/M metagenome (GOLD analysis project Ga0247837, IMG submission 187115) | Freshwater microbial communities from meromictic Lake La Cruz, Castile-La Mancha, Spain - LaCruzMarch2015_14.5m | ecosystem: Environmental > Aquatic > Freshwater > Lake | place: Spain: Castile-La...
CTCATCCCCTGTTGTTAACCGCATCGCAACAACATTATTTATGGCAGCAAACGCTTGCCACCGATACCCTATGCAACGAAGGCTTGCTTTCTCAAGTACAAAACGCCTGGACGCGTTGCCAGCAATGGGAGATAGACAGCCATCACCCCGCTTTTACTCAAACACCACAGACTCAGCAGTTCCAGCAATGGCAACAACAAATGGAGCAACGGTTAAAAAAAATCGGTGCGATGACTGACGATCAATTAGCCCATTACTTGCTGAACTATCCTAAGCTTTTGCGCTCAAACCACATCGTCTGGGCGTGTTTCGATGATTACACGCCGGTACAACAGCGATTACAAAAAGCGATTCATGAAGAAGCCGCAGAGCAATACACGTATGATTTAGCCCCACGTCAAACCCCCACTTATCACTACAGTGCTAAAGATACCGAAGATGAATATTTACAAGTGATTCAATGGCTTCTTTCAAAGCAGGCTGCAGGAGAGACGGAAATTGCCGTCGTGGTCCCTGATTTGCAAACCCAATCTCACCGTCTCCAACGATTATTTCAACGGTATATTTCGCCAACCCAATTCAATATTTCGTTAGGCCAACCCTTAGCAAACTATCCGATTATAGCCCATGCACTACACTGGCTGAGTCTCGATAATCTTAATATCACGCAACATCAAGCACGCTTATTGCTTCACTCACCCTACCTCGCGGGCTCACGAACCGAATGCATTCTACGCACTGAGGCCATGGAAAACCAAAATCTTCTTAAAGAACCCATGCTGTCTTTAAGCTACATGAAGCAAACCCTCCAAAATTCGGCGCCCAAACTGCTTGAATTATTGCATCTATTGCCCGCGTACCCCACAGAGGCGTCGCCTCACGAATGGGTGAGTGAATTTAAAATGCGCTTGGTCTCCCTTGGCTTTCCTGGAGAGTACTCCCTTCATTCGGAAGCCTATCAATGTGTCCAGCGTTTTATAGGACTTTTTGATGAGCTATTGCAATTGAGCGTTATCGAACCCAACATGAGTAAGAGTGGGGCCCTAAAAGCGCTACATGATTTAGCTCAATCCACCATTTTTCAGCCTAAAACCACAACCACACCTATCCAAATTTTAGGGTTATTAGAAGCCTCTGGCTGTTCATTTGAAAGCATTTGGGTTTGTGGGCTAACAGACCAATGCTTGCCTCAAAGAACCAACTTATCCGCTTTTATTCCGATTGAATTACAACGTGAGCTCCTCATGCCACACGCACTTCCCTCACGAGAATTGCAATTTGCCGAGCAAACCTTGCAACGCCTCCAACATGGCAGTCACGAATGTGTTTTTAGCCACCCGGAGCTTACCGGTGATAGTCCTAATTTGCCCAGTCCATTGATAACAGAGCACCCATTGTTTATCCCAACACCGACTAGCCCTACCCATAAAAAATCACTGTTGGTTGAACGACAAGAGGCTTACGCTCTTCCTTTAACCTCAACAGAGCCCGTCTCTGGTGGAACCACGCTCTTGGCAAATCAAGCATTGTGCCCATTCCGTGCATTTGCCACGCATCGGTTAAGGGCATCACCTGCGCCCGCGCCATCCGAAGGACCCGACGCCAGTGAACGCGGACAAATCATACACCGCATCATGGAGCTGCTCTGGCGTGACTTAAACAGCCAACAAAAATTGCTCGCATTAACCCGTGATGAATTAAATCAGTGCGTTAAAGACGTGATTCTTCGCGCCCTAACACCCCTTATCAATGAAAAGAGAGGCTCTTTTTCACAGCTCATCCAAGACGTGGAAATCTCTCGCTTAGAGCGCCTGGTGCATGCGAGTTTAGATTGGGAAAAAGAACGACCGCCCTTTACCATAGAAGCTATTGAACAAGCATTCACCCTGTCCTTGGCGGGCATTGATTTTAGTGTGCGCGTGGACAGGCTAGATAAAATAATGGGCTCTGATAAAAAATGGATCATTGACTATAAAAGCACCCTACCCATCAACAAACCCTGGAATGAAGACCGCCCAGAGGCCCCGCAGTTATTACTCTACGCATTGCTTGACGACGACATTAACACGTTACTTTTTATTCAATTAAAATCAGGCCGACTCACTTGCGCAGGTTTAAGTGAAGAGGAAACACCCGTACAAGGTATAGGCACATTAAAAAAAGAAGAAACCTGGGCTTTACGCCGAGAACAATGGCAGAACCAACTCAGAGAACTTGCAGAAGAATTTAGTAACGGTCACTGCCCCCCACAACCTTTTCGCAAAAGCACGTGTCAACGTTGTGATTTTCCACACTTATGTCGAATTGAACAATAAAGAAATCTCTGAACGCGTCAATAATAAAACCAATGTTGCATTTACAAATTTTTCTAAATTGCTGTAACACACCGCCATGGCGAGCACGATGTCATTCTTCTATTAGCTAAATACCCATGATTAGATTAGAATACCGACCCTCAATTCACAAGGGCAGCAACTTCATATGACAAAGCCAGCCGATATTTTTTTTAAACCATTGAATGATAAAACCCAATTTAAGAACAAAAACATTGGCCTTACTAAAAGAGCCGTAGATTGGAAGCCCACGCTTTATCCGCTCTCGAAATTACCTGAACTAATTCAGATGATAAGCCAAGAAAAATCACACACCACCACCATTCGCTACCTTGTGGATTTAAATAAAAACCTGTGGTTTGCCAAAGAAGGGGCGCCTAATAAAACCATTCCTGCGCATTACCAAATGACCGGTGAAAAAGATGATGCTGCATATTGCCTTGCCGCAGGTAATATTGAATTTTCTGCCGATTATAAGCATATCCAAATGATCAATCACAAAAGTGGTGACTTTAGGCCCGACTTTGAAAGTATAACGTGGCTGTTGGCTATTTTAATTGCCAATAATACCCCATTAAAAGAAGACTTGCGCGTAGAGCGACTTACCCAAACGGGTGGTCTTCAAGATCTATACATCCTTTCCAGCGCGGAATTAAAAACCTGGTTTTCAGAAACATTTCCTATCGAAATGCAACAGTTTACTCATCAACCCCAGGAGAATAAAACCGTTGTCTATAATAAAACCTCTGATGCACCACCCTTAATTGCGAACGATTCTGTAGCCAAACGACGCTTATCTTTTAAAGCAACACTGCGAGACGTAAGACATAGCCTTTTTGGTAGGTCTTCAGAACCAGAATCGAGCTTATTATTAGAGGAAGAAGAAGAAGAAGAAGAAGAAATCGCAACCATGGCAATCTAACAACCATTGCACGGCATGAGCCAAGTGCTATAACTACGTCTCATGCCCTCAAAAAATCAAATGCCAAGGTTTCTGAAATAGAGGCCTTCTTTAAACCTAGTGCAAGCAAGCGCTCAATGCCTAACGCTACTCCGCTACAGGAAGGTAGCCCGTGAGAAAGCGCGCCTAACAAATATTCATCAGCCGCACTCGCCTCCAAATGCTTTGTAAGACGCATTTGAATATCTTTATCAAAACGCGCTTGTTGAGCCACAACGTCTGTTAATTCATGAAAACCGTTAGCAAGCTCCACACCTTGATAATACACTTCAAACCGCTCAGCTACCCCATTATTGACTTGAGCTAAAGCCGCTTGAGAAACCGGGAAATTAAACACCGCAACCGGCGCCTCGATGCTTGCCAAGGCAGGCTCAACCACATGGCTCATCAATAAAAATAAATATTGATCAAGGTCACTTTCGCCGGGGCTTAAGACGCCGTCTAAATTAAAATGTACCAACACTTCATGCAGTTCACGAACATCTGCAAGCAAGGGATCAATCTCACAAACCTCTAAAAATACTTGCTGGTATGTTTTTTTTACCATGGGCGCACACCGAAGCACCCGTTGCAACAAGGCATCCATTTCCTTCATTAAACCATGATGGTCAATACCCAACTGATACCACTCTAACAATGTAAATTCAGGATTGTGCCAGCGACCAAGCTCATCATCACGAAAAACACGTGCGAGTTGAAAAATAGGACCACTGCCGGCCGCAAGAAGGCGCTTCATGTGATATTCAGGGGAGGTTTGCAGGCAATACGGTTTACCACGAAAAAACGCTTTTATATTGGATAAATAAACATCGGTGATGCCAAAGCGCGCCATGACCGGCGTTTCAACTTCAAGGTACCCGCGTGTGTTAAAAAAATCACGAATCATGCAAAGAATAGCTGCACGTTGTCGTAATGCCTCAATAGAGGCTGATGGCTGCCAAGCTAGGGTCGTCATGACTAGTAAAAAATACCCAACTCAAGGCGTGCAACTTCGCTCATACGCTCCTGACTCCAGGGCGGCTCCCACACAAGCTCCACATTACAATCACTCACCCCTTCCACCAAATTAACGGCTTGCTCCACCGTTCCAGGAAAGGTTTGTGCCACAGGACAACCAGGAGAAGTCAAGGTCATTTGAATATGAACGTGCTGCTCGTCATTGATGCTCACATCATAAATCAGGCCCAAATCATAAATATTGACAGGAATTTCAGGATCAAAAACCGTTTTTAATCCAGCAATAACAAGCTCTTTTAACGCGTCATTGTCGTGTTTTTTCTTAAAACCAAACATCACCGGCTACTCCGTGGTCACTGTTGTTTGCTCTTTTTTTAGAGCCGCATCTAAGGTGTGCCATGCGAGCGTTGCACACTTAACACGTGCTGGAAACGTTCGCACCCCTGCTAACACCGCTAATTTATCCATGGAAACCAACGGTTTTTCTTCCTCTGACGTCAGCATGTGATGAAAACGTTGAAAGAGCGCGTGAGCTTCCGTAACGGACTTGCCTTTCAGCGCGTCCGTCATGAGAGAGGCAGACGCTTGTGATATAGCACAACCACAACCTAAAAACGCAATGTCAGCAATAACATTGTCTTTAATCTGCAAATAAACCGTTAATTTATCACCACATAAAGGATTAAACCCCATGGCTTGGCTCGTGGCACTGGAAATTTCCCGATGATTACGCGGGTTGTTGTTATGATCAATAATAATTTCTTGATAAAGCTCACGTAAATCCATCATTGGCCAAAAACCTCTTTCACTTTTTGCAGTGCGCTAACACAGCGATCAATTTCTTCCGTCGTATTGTAAAAAGATAACGACATTCGACTTGTGGCGGCTACCCCATAAAAATCCATCAAGGGCATTGCACAATGGTGCCCGCTTCGTATGGCAATCCCTTCGCTATCGAGAATGGTTCCAATGTCATGTGCATGGATTTTTCCATGAACAAACCCAATAATGGGTACTTTTTTCGAGGCTGTACCGATAATATTGTAGCCCTTCAAGGACGTTACCGCGGCAGTAGCATACTCCAACAAATAGTCTTCATAAGCCCTTACCGCGTCCATGTTCAAAGACCCTAAATAATCCAAGGCCGCGGCCAAACCAATCACGCCGGAAATGTTTGGGGTACCTGCCTCAAATTTATAGGGCAATGGCGCATATTCTGTGGACTCAAAAGTGACGTAATTGATCATCTCGCCCCCACCTTGATAAGGCGCCATGCTATCCAATAATGCCTCTCGACCCCACAACACGCCTATGCCTGTAGGCCCATACATTTTATGACCTGAAAAAGCATAAAAATCACACCCTAAGGCTTGTACATCAATGGGCAGGTGGCCCGTCGCTTGTGCCCCATCTAAAAGAACCAAGGCCCCGTAAGCGTGAGCCATTTCAATCATTTTTTTTACAGGATTAATGGTTCCTAACGCATTGGAAACATAACCAATGGCTACAAATTTTGGATGACGAGCTAATTTTTTTTCAAATTCATCGAGCAACACATCACCTTTCAGTGAAATCGGTGCCACTTGGAGTTTTGCGCCTGTTTTTTTACAAACCATTTGCCAGGGAACAATGTTTGAATGATGCTCCATGTGGGTGATGAGAATCTCTTCGCCAGGCAAAATACGAGGCGCCACAAAACTTTGTGCGACCAAATTAATCGCATCCGTTGTGCCTCGAACAAAAATACATTCCTGTACATGAGGCGCATTGATAAAACGGCGAACCTTCTCACGCGCCGCCTCAAACTGCTCTGTTGCACGAGCACTTAGTGCGTGAATACTGCGATGAACATTCGAATTATCATGTTGATAATAATGGGTCATGGCATCAATGACACGATTAGGCTTTTGGGTCGTGGCGGCATTATCAAAATAAACCAAGGAATGGTTATTTACCACTTCCTTCAAGATAGGAAAATCTTGACGTATGGCGTTTATATCTAGCGTTGCAATCAAATCACGAGCGTTGCTCATTCTACTACCCCACCTGCTGATTTAATAACGTAGCGACCCAATCCTTAAGACCCTCATGAGTAACGCTTCGTAAATTTTCTACGGCAAAGGCTTGCACTAAATAACGCATGGCATCAGGCCGTTCTATGCCTCGTGTGGCTAAATAAAACAAAGCGTCTTCATCGAGCTGCCCTACCGTGGCACCATGGGTACAAATAACATCATCAGCAAAAATCTCTAATTGCGGCTTGGTATCTATTTCTGAGTTTTTAGATAACAACAAGTTTTTATTTTGTTGTTTAGCTTCTGTGTGCTGCGCATCCTTTGCAACAATCACACTGCCATTAAACACCGCTCGAGAATGGCCACTTAATATCCCTTTGTAATCTTGTGCGCTCGTGCAATCCGGTGCTTGATGATGAACAACCGTGTGATGATCCACGTGTTGCCCCTCTCCTGGCGCATAAACTCCATTCATAAAGCAATGAGCGCGAGGCTCTGATAATGCAATAGCAATATCACTGCGCACCCATTTACCGCCAACGCTAAACGAATGGCTGTTAAATTGACTACCAGCCATTTGCTTTAGAGCGAGATGGCCTGTGTGATAAGCCAATTTACTCTCACACTGCAGTTTATAATGAGTAACATTTGCACGAGGTGCCAAATGGATTTCAGTGAGCGTATTGGTAAAATAAACGGCTTTTTCTTCACCTTGATAATCGTCAATAACAGTGCAAGAACTTCCCTCTTCGGCAACCACCACATGACGCAGGTAAACCGCTTGATGGGCTTTATCCTGCCAATTGGCCAAATAAATAGGCGCCTCTATGCAAACATTTTTGGGGACATAAATAAACACACCGTTTTGAAGCATGGCGGTGTTTAACGCTTGAAAAGCGTGCTTTTGTTCTGTTATTTGATTTAAATAAGGTTTGATTTTATCTGCATGTAAAAGGATAGCATCGCTTAAAGAAAGCACCAAAACACCAGCAGGTAATTTTTTTTTCAATGCCTCGGCAATGGATTGTTGACCATTGTTCATGACAACGTCTGGGATGGCATGTTCAAACCCTGCACGCCATTTTGAATCAAACAACGACGCGTCATTTAATGAAGCAGGCTTTGTTGAAAACGTCTCTTTTAAAAAAGTATCCGTGGTTGTGTATTTCCAATCTTCACAATGGCGTGTTGGAAACCCCATGCGCGTAAAGTCAGCCATAGCCTCTTCTTGAAGATGGGCGAGCCACGGTGTGAGCGATAACCGGGACGCGGCCTGCTGTTGATAGACATCAAGCAATTCTTTCATGACTGCTCCGTCTCTTCCAACCAACCATACCCTTTATCCTCTAGCTCATGCGCGAGTGATTTATCCCCGGATTTAACAATACGACCATTTGCCAACACATGGATAAAATCGGGCTCAATGTAATTTAACAATCGTTGATAATGGGTAACCAAAATAATACCCCGCTCCTTGGAGCGCATTGCATTTACACCTTCTGAAATCACTCGCAAAGCATCAATATCAAGGCCTGAATCGGTTTCATCTAGAATGGCTAATCGAGGTTCTAACGCCACCATTTGCAAAATTTCATTGCGCTTTTTTTCACCACCTGAAAAGCCTTCGTTAATGCTACGGTATAAAAAGCTTTCATCCATATCTACGAGCTTGCATTTTTCACGGATAAAACTTAAAAACTCAATTGCATCGAGGGTTTGCCTGCCCTGACCTTTGCGTACCGAGTTAACGGCTGCTTTAAGAAAATTAATATTGGTCACGCCAGGAATTTCTACGGGGTATTGAAAGGACATGAACAAACCTGCTTGCGCACGCTCTTCGGGTGTTAAAGGCAATATATCTTTGCCCAAGTAAGTAACACTTCCCCCGGTCACTTCATAAGCAGGATGCCCCGCCAAGACCTTTGATAACGTGCTTTTACCTGAACCGTTAGGGCCCATAATGGCATGCACTTCACCGGGTCGAACATGGAGATCTATCCCTTTTAAAATGGATTTATCTTGTGTAGAAACACTTAATTGATTGATATTTAACATATTAACCTACTGCCCCTTCCAAACTAATGCCCAATAACTTGGTGGCTTCCACCGCGAATTCCATCGGTAACTCTTTCAATACTTGTTTACAAAAACCATTCACTATCATGGATACTGCATCTTCGGTATCAATACCGCGTTGCTGACAATAAAATAATTGCTCTTCACTGATTTTGGAGGTTGTGGCCTCGTGCTCCACTTGAGCCGACGGGTGCTTTACCTCAATGTAAGGAAACGTGTGCGCTGAACATTCGCTACCCATCAACATGGAATCACATTGTGTGTAGTTACGTGCATTAAGAGCCGTGGGCGCAATGCGCACTAGACCCCGATAAGCATTATGAGAGCGTCCCGCGCTAATCCCTTTAGAAACAATGGTCGAGCGGGTATTTTTACCCAGATGAATCATTTTGGTGCCCGTATCGGCCTGCTGTAAATTATTAGTCACCGCCACCGAATAAAATTCACCCACCGAATCATCACCCTGCAACACCACACTTGGGTATTTCCAAGTAATGGCCGAGCCTGTTTCTATCTGAGTCCAGGATATTTTTGAACGCTTTCCACGGCAAGCACCACGTTTGGTTACAAAGTTGTAAATACCGCCCTTACCTTCTTTATCGCCAGGGTACCAATTTTGCACGGTTGAATATTTGATTTGTGCACCATCCAAAGCAACAAGCTCTACCACGGCGGCATGCAATTGATTTTCATCGCGCATGGGGGCTGTGCAACCCTCTAAATAAGAGACATAACTGTCATCATCCGCAACAATCAACGTGCGCTCAAATTGCCCAGTAGACGCCGCATTGATCCTAAAATAGGTAGATAATTCCATTGGGCAACGAACCCCTTTTGGAATATACACGAAAGACCCGTCGCTAAAGACTGCCGAATTAAGTGCGGCATAAAAATTATCGCGATAAGGCACAACGGTGCCTAAATATTTACGAAGCAACTCAGGGTGCTCATGCACTGCTTCCGAGAAAGGACAAAAAATCACACCTTTTTCAGCGAGTTTGGCTTTAAAGGTGGTCGCTACTGAAACACTGTCAAACACTGCATCCACAGCAACGCCTGCCAACATTTCTTGTTCCCGTAAAGGAATACCCAGCTTTTCGTAAGTACGGAGCAATTCAGGATCAACCTCATCCAAACTTTTAGGCCCGTCTTTTAAATTTTTAGGTGCTGAATAGTAAGAGATGGCCTGAAAATCCACCGGAGGATAATGCACACTTGACCATTCAGGTGGTGTCATTGTTTGCCAATGACGAAACGCCTTTAAACGCCATTCCAACATGAACAGAGGCTCGCCCTTGATGGCGGACAATTGACGTATAACGTCTTCATTTAACCCAGGGAGAAAGGTATCGACTTCGATATCCGTGATAAACCCATGCTGATATTCTTTTTCGAGCACGGCATTAAGTTGCTCATTGTGTTTAACCACGACTGACTCCAGTTGCTATTTGCTTGATGCGGTCGAGATCGACAGCCAAAAGGGTAGGTTTAGCCATCGCATCCAAGCTTACACTTGCAAGTGCTGACTCTATGGATTGACTAATCAGCTGCCAATTTCCTTGGATATGACAAAACCCTCGTAGCGAGCATTCATTAGGGTGCAAACTACACTCGGTTAACCCACGCGACTCATCTAAAGCGTAGATGATTTCTGCGACCGAAATCTCAGTCGCTGGCCGCTGTAACCTGTACCCACCATTCATTCCTCGAACCGAGGTTAATAATCCTGCGATGGTTAACCGCTTTAATAATTTACTCACCGTAGGAACTGTAAGATGCGTGTGCGACGCAATGTCGCGCGCATTGCATAATTGCTCTGAGCGCTTGGCAAGATACACCATCACTACTGTTCCATAATCGGCCAATTTACTGATGCGGAGCATATCATTCCTACATTTAACAATCTAGTACCAAATGGGTCTTGATTCAAAGGACACGACGTTTACGTACCCCATCAACATTGAGTCCCTTATATATAATATAGCACCAATATGGTACTATTTATAAAAAAATTGCCCCATGATACACCAATCTGATTCTTAAAAGCAATTGTAACCAAGCTTTGGCTAGGGTAAACGCGTCTAATTTTTGAGCATAGAATACCCCAAACTCACCTACTTACCGTGCTTTAAGATATTTAAAACCAAATCGTCAACAGACCCTAGGGTCTTAGCCCTATAAATACCTCCTCCGGGTTGTTACGGGTATCAATTCAACGTTATAATGCGCGCCTTCACTCCTCCAAAGAGATCATCATGAAAAAAAATCGTGTTATGAGCAGTGTTTTTTTTAGCCTCATTTGTACCGTTCTATTAAACAATGCGTTGTTTGCAGAACCGGCAAACCTTTCGCTCTTAAAAAAAGAAGTGCAGGTTTATCATGATTCTGGCACCTACCAAAAAGAACTCACCAACGTGCTAACCTACGCTGAAATTTTTATTATTAAACGCGCCAATACCAATGCTCACAGTGCACATCCTAAAAAATTAGCCATTGTGCTTGATATTGATGAAACAAGCATTTCCAATTACGACAAGCTGGTTGCGCGAGAATTTGGTGGTTCACACGCACAAATCCACCGAGAGATTCTTGAAGCGAACTCACCTGCTATCAAACCCATGCAAACATTTTATGAAACCGCCTTAAAACATGGGGTGGCTGTGTTTTTTGTAACCGGTAGAAAAGACTCTGAACGCCGCGCTACCGAGAAAAATTTAAAGCGAGCGGGGTATCATGATTGGTCAGGTCTTTATTTAAAACCCAACAACTATAAACAAGCATCGGTGATTCCTTTTAAATCTAAAACACGAGAAGCCATTAGCAGAAAAGGCTACACCGTTATCGCCTCCATTGGTGATCAATACAGTGATTTGAAAGGTGGCTCTGCTGAAAAGACCTTTAAATTACCCAATCCTTATTACTATATCCCCTAAAGATAAGCATGTTCACTAAAGCTTACACAGAAAATAAAAGCCAAATTGAATTAATACAGCTGTTGATTGATGATTTAAAAGATGCAAACACAGACAAAAACTATGTTTTTAAAATCAACCTTCTTTGCTCCATGGTCAAGGCCTGCTTATTAAGTGAACAAAAAGTAAAGGCAAAAGAAATAATTCAAGACTTTATGCTTTATTGCACAGCTGAAATAGCATTAAACAATAGCTGTGCAATGCTTATCAGCGCGCGCTTAAATGAATTGGGTTGTGGATGTCCAATCGATTTTAATCGCGCCATTGAACTTTACGAGCAAGCAGCGGCACTTGGTAGTGCCGCTGCTATGAATAATCTCGCGACCATGCATCTAAATGGTGATGGCGGTAAGATAGATTATCCTGCTGCCATTTTTCTTTATGACAAGGCGATAAAGCTTGGTCTTGCCGAGGCTATTAATTGTCGAGCCATGATGCATGAAAAAGGGATAGGCGGACAAATAGATTACCATACGGCCGGTCTCCTCTATGATGAGGCAATAAAGCTTGGCGACTCACACTCTATGTGTCATCGTGCGCTCATGCATGAAGAGGGCCGCGGTGGTGACGTGGATTTTCCTGCCGCGATTTTGCTTTATGAGCAAGCCATAGCGCTGCGTAATCCTCGCGCTATGTCTAATCGTGCACTCATGCATGAGGAGGGCCAGGGTGGTGAAGTGGACTATGCTACCGCAATTCGACTTCACAAAAAGGCAATAGCACTCGGTTATCCTGCCGCCATGTCTAATCGTGCGCTCATGCATAAAAAGGGCCGCGGGGGTGAAGTGGATTTCCCTGCAGCTATCTTGCTTTATGATAAAGCCATAGGGCTGGGTCATGCTAATGCCATGAATGATCGTGCGCTCATGCATGAAACAGGCGAAGGTGGTGAAGTGGATTTTCCTGCAGCTATCTTGCTTTATGAGCAAGCCATAGCGCTGGGCAACACCCGCGCTATGAATAACCGTGCGCTCATGCATCAAAAGGGCCTCGGTGGTAGAACAGATTTTCCTAAAGCGATCTGTCTTTATGACAAAGCCATCGCGCTGGGTGAAGCTCAAGCTATGT
>Ga0247837_1008875_pt1 | contig 12378 bp, 8 predicted proteins | sample LaCtaG_2_FD_187115 | JGI IMG/M metagenome (GOLD analysis project Ga0247837, IMG submission 187115) | Freshwater microbial communities from meromictic Lake La Cruz, Castile-La Mancha, Spain - LaCruzMarch2015_14.5m | ecosystem: Environmental > Aquatic > Freshwater > Lake | place: Spain: Castile-La...
CAATTTTCGCAAAGCGCGGTGTGCATTCAAAAGCTGTTTGCGTTGTGGGAAAACACGGTGGCGCATGGGGGCAAGTTTTACCACCGCGACTTGGCCGAACTCTATCAAGATACGTTTTTTGCTGCCATCACGGGCCACGAACCTCAGCAAAAGCTGACGCAATTGCTGAAATCGCGCAAGGTGAGCCTACCTGTCAGCGCTGTGGATGCCACGAGTGCGGTGGAAGCTATTGTTTTTCAGCAAATGGAAGCAGCGCCTGTGCCCTTTTTGCAGGGCTTGGGGCTGTTTTGCGCGGAGGTGCGCACTGCGCAAAGCACCAACCCAGCGTTGAAGTTGGAGATGGAATTTCTCTATCAGTTTGAGAAAATAGTGACCCGCCTAAGCGACTTACTGATGGAGTTTGGCGCCATCAGTGACCTGAAAACCTTGCATGTGTTTTGGCGGCAATTGGTGCGCGGGGTGCAACTCGATTTTAAAGGAGAACCCCTTAGTGGGCTTCAAATTATGGGTATGCTCGAAACCCGAAATCTCGATTTTGATGAGGTAATCATGCTTGGGGTGAACGAAGGAAATCTGCCTTCTACGGCTGCTTCCAACTCGTACCTGACCCATGATATTCGAGGAGCTTATGGCCTAGCGCGGCAAAATGAGCGCGATGCGGTTACAGCCTATCACTTTTATAGATTGATGCAACGCGCCCAAAAAGTGACCCTCATCTACGACCAAGACACCGATGCCATGGGCAAAGGCGAAATGAGCCGCTATGTGCGCCAATTGCAATTGGAAAAAGGGCCGAACGTAACGCTGAGCGAATTTCAGGTGAACCAGCAAGTGAAGGTGACCAAGTTTCGACCAACCATCACCATTACTAAGGAAGAGACCGAACTGCAAAAGTTACACGCCCAAGCAGCAACGGGTTTTTCGCCCAGCGCGTTGAACACCTATCGCAATTGCGCATTGCGGTTTTACTTTAGTTATGTGGCAGGCTTTAAGGAGCAAAAGGAGTTTGCCGAGCACATTGACCACGCCAATTTTGGCACCGCGGTACACGATACGCTGCATCACCTCTATCTTTCTTATATAAACGTCCCGCTTACGGAAGAGAAGCTGCAAGCCATGTTGCCGTTGGTGAAGCCGGAATTGGACAAGCAGTTTCATGCTGTGTTGGCATTGGACGAACCTTTGGAGGGAAGAAACTTGCTGGCCTATGAAGTGGCGGTTACGTATGTAGAGCGGGTAATTCATCATGATATAGAAACCATAAAAGCTGGGCAGGTAATTACCATACTTAAGCTAGAAGACCCGCTAACTGGAACAATCAATGTTGATGGAACAGACATCCATCTGAAAGGCATTGCCGATAGGGTAGACCAACTTTCGGATGGAACAGTGCGCATTGTGGATTATAAAACGGGCGGGCCATCTAAACCAACAAAAATTGCTGACCCAGAGAACCTATCTAAAGATGGCTACGACCATTTCTTTCAATTGCTGATGTATAGATTGATGTATGCCTCAGAAAGCGATGCGGAAAATGTTCGGCCCATGTTGTTTTACGTGCGGCAAAATGCGATGCCCAAAGAACTGGTGGTGGAAGAAGATGCAAAACGCCTGTTGGGTATGGATTTAAAGGAGTATGCCCATGCGCGCCTCACCGAACTTTTTACTGAAATCTTAGACACTGAAATTCCCTTTCAGCAAACGGAAGACGAGAAGCGCTGCGCCTTTTGCGACTTCACAGGCATCTGTCAGCGGTAGGTTACGTTCGTGCTTCTGCTAGCATGCGATGCGATAATTTTAGAAAAATGCGTTGCGTGATAGGAAAAGTTAGATTTGTGCAACTAATTCACATCCAATGAACATGAAAGTTACAGTTTGGAGCGCTCTTACCGCGCTAACGTTGTTTCTCGGAATTACCACAACCAATGCGCAATGTCCGGGCTGCGCAATAGATGCCCAATGCGGGGTGGGCCTCAATCCCATAGCCCCAGCGCTTTGTCCCGCAACTTTGCCAAACGGCATTCAGGGCCAGCCCTACGACCAAGACCTAACTTTCTTTATGCCGCGCGATTTTACGGATGCGGGCTCAGGTCAGGCGGTTACACTTAACTCCATTACTGTGACCCAAATTACAGGAATGCCTCAAGGGCTTGCATTTACGTGCAACAGCCCTGGGTGTGCATACACCGTAACCAGCGACCCTTTAACGCAACGGGGTTGTGTAAAAATATGCGGCACTCCATTGGTGCCCGGCAACTACAACGTGTTGGTATCGGTTGTGGCAAACGTAAATACGCCCATCGGTGTTATCAATCAACCGACAGGATTTACCATTCCATTAACGATAGAGCCTGCACCGGGAGGCAACTGCTGCTTTAGCTACAACCCACCATCGGCTTGCGGTGAAATGGATGTGACCTATAGCGCGCTATTCAATTTCGAGCCGTTGCAACCCACAGAATATGCTTGGGATTTTGGTGGAGGTAATACCAGCACGGTTCAAAACCCACCAGTGCAGAGCTATACCGCTGCTGGTGATTATATCACTGCGCTTACTACAACGGTGTACAATTATGTTGTTACCGATGCCACCTTCACAGCCACAGGCGCAAACTGGTGTGGCGATATTGAAGAGATATCTTTCATTGGTGTGTGTCAAGGTGCTCCCGATCCATTTTTCACCTTCACGAACGGTAGCCAAAATGCAACTTCTAGTATTGTGGGTAATAACCTGGATGCCACTTGGACAGGGTTGGATTTGGTGTTGGAGAATAACGTGTTTACCCTTCAGTTCTTTGATGACGATGGCACGTCTGCCGATGACAATCTTGGAATTATCTCACAAAACGTTACCGCTCCGGGCACATTTAACTTCAGCACATTCGTTAATGGTGCGCAAGAAGGCTTTGGAACTGTAACCGTGGCTTTGGTGGTAGATACCGTGTATCAAACCCAAGATACCGTGTCTGTTTATCCAATTCCTGCTGTGCCTGCAATCACATTTACACCCGGCCCAGCAGTATGTACGGGAGATTCTATTTTGGTGTCGGGACCTGTTGGGCCTTATCAATACCAATGGCTACGCAGCGAAACGTTTGAATCTGATTCTATCGCCATCTGGGTAAATCAAACCGACTATTACAGCCTTCGCATCATCGACACCACGTATTTCTGTCAGTCGCAAACAGACTCATTCCTAGTGCAGGTGCTGCCTTTCCCCAATCTTCCGGTTATTACCTACAATAACGCTACTGCAGAATTGGAGATTACCAACAACTCGTCAAACTATGATGTGACATGGACAGAGGATGGCGTAATTCTTCCGAATGAAATAGGAAATACGCTCGGCAATTTGGCTTCGAGCGGCCCATTTGCAGCAACATTTACAAACGATGGAGGTTGTTTTGCCACATCATTGCCATTCTCGCTGTGCTTGCCCGGCAGCACCGATGCGTTTGATACAGACACCGTTTGTTGTGGAGACACGCTTAACCTTAGCGCTTCTGGGTTTACATTGAATCCGTTCTCTACCATTGCATGGGCCATTACGCCTGAGGCAGATGGACCAGTAACGAATCAGCAAGAAGTGGACGCGGCCAATGCTGCGGGTCATGTGTTGGGCATTAGCAGCTTAGGTGCTGCTACAACCTTTGTTCGGAGCTGTCCAACCTTGGCAGATAGCACTTTAAACGGTGATTATTGGGTAACTCCATTTGCCATCGAGAATCCGAACGTTACTCCACTTACCTATGATACATTGGTGGGTTGCCGTCCTCGCGCAGAAATTTGCCCAGTATTGAGTGCCGCAGATGATGGTTGGGAATTGTTCCCTATGATATTCACGTTCCCTGACGGCTCGCAGTTGAATGCGAACGATGCTATTGCATTCGGGCTTCCTATCAATCAACAATTGATTGATTTTGCGGGTGGCTTGCCATGTATCAACCTAACGAGCCTGTTTGCAGGAAATCCAAATGGATTGTGGAGCGTTACAATTACCAACACAGGAACCACCGCTTTGACAATGGATGTGCCCGACTTTGTCGCCATCAACTACGCTGATACCTGCACCTTGATTACCGAGGATGAGGTGTATTTGATTAGTGGAGTTACGCTAACTGCAAATCCAGGAGCTACGGTTTCCTACGAGTTCTTCATTCCGCCATTGCCAAGTGGATTCCCATTGGTTAATGATAATTGTGCAGCATTTGGAGATCCAAAGCTCATCACATTCGCAAATTGCTACCCTGAACTCACCAGCAGCCTAACGGTTACCGGAACGGTGCAAAACTCTACGAGTGGCATTTCGCCCAATGGTTATATTGATGTGAGTGTAATTGGAGGAACACCGTCTTACAGTTATTTATGGGCAGATGGGCCAACTACGGAAGATCGCTTTAACCTAGCGCCTGGCACGTATTCCATTACCGTGACAGATGCCCTTGGTTTGGTAGGCACAGGCACTTGGACTGTTGGAGGTACTGGTGTGGGTATTGCTGACGACCTCGAATTGTATGGTTTCGGATTGGGTAGCGCTATCCCAAATCCATTCAACCAAAGCACCACTATTATGTTCGAAAGCGAGAAATCGGGCAATTACACATTCGAAGTGCGCGACTTAGCTGGAAGGCAAGTGGCTAGTATGGAGGTGAAAGCAAGTGCTGGCGGCAATCGCATTTTGTTTGACGGAACATCGCTTGGCTCAGGAGTGTATACCTACTCATTGGGCAATGGTAAAACTACCTTGACCAGCCGAATGATGGTGAGTCATTAATAGAAATGGATAGAGAAAAGGGAGGTCTGAAGAATCAGGCCTCCCTTTTTTTATGCTACAAATTTGTAGCCCACACTTCGAATAGAGATGAAATGGCGCGGTTCGCTAGGCTTTTCTTCGAAGTATTTGCGGAAGGCCAAAATGAAATTGTCGATAGTTCGCGAGGTGGGATAGCTATCGTAACCCCACACGTTTTCTAAAATGAAATCGCGCGAAAGGACTTCGTTTCTTCGTTCTACAAACAGTTTTAACAATCCCATTTCGCGTTGGGTCAATTGATGTTCCTTCCCTTTGCGGTCTACTATAATGAACGACTGGAAGTTGATGCTGCAATTTCCAAACGAAAATATATCGATGTTAACGCGCTGCTCGGTGCTAGAGCGCTTCAGCAACGCCTGCACCCGAAGCAGAAACTCTTCCAAATTAAATGGCTTCACTAAGTAGTCGTCACCACCCACTTTTAACCCAAAAACGCGGTCTTCTACAGCATTTTTAGCGGTAAGAAATAGGATAGGGACCCGTGTGTTTTCTAGGCGAATGGTTTGGCAAATGGTGAATCCATCCACTTCGGGAAGCATGACGTCAAGAATTACCAAATCAAACTTTCGCTGCCCAAATTCCTGCAACGCCAATCTTCCATTGCCCACAGCAACAACCTCATAGCCGTCAAGCTCTAGATTGAGCTTAATGATATCCTGCAAACTCTCTTCGTCTTCTACTAAAAGGATGCGCTTGGCTGACACGTGTGGCGTTTTTATGAACCGCTTACAAAGTTGCCTATTCTTACCATACCAATGTTGCGAAATACGAAACACTAATTTTGGCACATACGATGCAGGGAAATATCAAAGGAAACTATGCCGCTTGGCTATATGCATTTGCCATAGCCGTGGTGTTTCTGTTCATTCGCGGCTACTCCTTTAATGTGGGTGATCAGTCCGAACATCTTCCGCAGGTTTATCAGGCCCTAGACCCAGAACTCTACACCAACGATTACTTCGTTCCAGCATCGCAAGCCCAATTCACGGTTCGCCATTTCTACGAAAAATTGGTGGTGGCCATTGCTCAAACTATCGGGATAGAGTGGGGCGTGTTTCTATTCACGTTGCTGTCCATTACCGTTTCAGCCTTTGCGTTTCATCAAATAGCTTGGGTGTTTTTCAAACAGCGATGGGCAGCATGGCTTTCCCCAGTATTTGTGTTGTTTGTGTTTTACGGATTTACGGTGGGCGGCAACTGCGTCACTTACCCTATACTCATATCAAGTACACTGGCAAAAGCGTTGGCCAGTATGGCATTGCTTCAAGTGCTGTATCGCAGATGGATTTTTGCTGGAGTATTATTAGGTGCGGCTTCGCTTTTCCAAGTTTTGGTTGGGCTTCAACTTATAGTGGTGCTCACTTTAGTAATTCCGGTTATTGCCCTTGAAAAGCGTTGGTTGTCGCTGATAACGTGTTGGCTTGGATATTTGGCACTTGCATTGTTTGTTCTTATTCCAACCTTTGGACAACAGTTTGGAACCGCAGCGCCTTATGATGCCGAGTTGTATTACGAAATCCTTTATCGTTTTCGGAATTATCATCACTATTTACCGTCACTTTTTCCAGTAAATCACTACATCAAGTTCTTCGGAATATTGATTTTAGGAGGAATTGGGTGTTGGGTTGTTCGCCCTGCAAAGGGTCGTTTCTATCGCTCGTTTATCGTGGTGGCATTACTAGGAATGCTTGTTTATACCGTTGGATTAGAAGTGCTACACCTTTCTTTTCTTGGGAAGATTCAATGGTTTAAAATCACCATTTGGATTGTGGCCTTTAGTGCTATTATGGTGGCTGGTTTGGCTAGTTTAGTAATGCAAAGCCTCGTACCCTCTGAGCGGATTGCAAGCAAATTGCCATGGGTAAGCGCTGTCATCGCATTAGTTTTGTTGGTGCTAATTGTTAATTCCGCATGGCTTCCTGCCCGTTTTGATGGACGATATATGATTGGCAATCGCAGGCTGACCGATTTGGAGCGCATGCATCAATGGATTTCAGTAAACACAGAGAAAACTGCTATAGTTCTAGTCTCGCCAGAGAATAGTAGTTTTTCATGCCAAGCTCAACGGTCTATGCCTGTTCATTTTCATGCCATTATTCACGAACCCGAGTTTATGCTGCCTTGGTATGATAAAGTCAAGCAGATTTATGGAGTAGGGTTAGATGACATTGCAGAAACCAACGCACGCGATTTAGCCACGCAGTTGTTCGCAACTCGAAACTATTACGGGTCCACATACGAAATAAACTACCGCTTAGACAACGCAACTACCTGTCAATTTCAGAATGAACTTGGCGCTATTGTGCACCAAGAAGGCCCTTGGATTTTCAGTAGGTTCAAATCCGAATGACTTTTATCATATTGGAATTACGTTTATTAACGTAGCATCAAATGAATGAGAACTTTCATATTTGCATCATCAACCAACTTAAACATAAACAAATGAACATCATGAACAACACTCTTAGAATTGGTCGCTTAGCCCTAATGGCAACTACAGTGGCTTTTACAATGAATTCCTGCACTCCAGAAGATGAGGAGCCAGTAGTAGAAACCCCAGGAACACCTACACCAGCAATTTATGATGGTTACGGAGCACTTGTGGCAACGAAAACAGTTACAGTTATCGAGGTTGGATTTGGTATTCCTGATCAAGAAGTGATTTTTGGAGTGGGTGTTGCAGCGTTTTTTGATGGGGTTGATTTTACAACTCGCCTTGATGCTGGTACAGTAACTTGCGAAGACACGCTTCTTTCACGTTTTACTGACGGAACTTACAGCACCTACAGCACCACTAGCGCTACCGGTCTTGAATTCTCAGGAAATGCAAACTGGGATGTTTCGGGGGCGGGAGAAATTCCTGCATTTTCACACACGGCAGATCGTGGATTTCCAAATGTTGGCGCTATAACTAGTGATGAAACAGTTGTGCGTGCTGATGGATACACTGTCACTTTAGATGGAGGTATTTCCAATTCCGATTCTATTCAGTGGGTTGTGGGTGGTGAATCTTTGGGAGTTACCGGTCCAATGAGTTCACGCACGTTTACCGCTACCGAACTAAGTGCGTTGCAAGCGGGACCGAGCATCATTCAAGTTTCCGCCTACAACCTCGATTCAGCTATGAAAAGCGGCAAGAAATTCTATTTCATTAACCAAATGGTTGTAACGAAATCGGTTACAGTAGAATAACTTTTTGGTTGACGTGATGAGGGCCGATTTTCGAAAGAGAATCGGCCTTTTTTGTTTTTAGGAGTTACGGCTTGTCTATCTTTGAGCATCTGAGGAAGGTGAAATGAGTTTGGAAGAAGTACGTAATTACATCAACAGCATTCGAAGAGATTTCGCCAATAGACCATTGGACGAATCGGGCTTGCTTAGCGATCCTTTTGACCAATTTGCACAATGGATGGAAGAGGCCGTGAATAGCCAAATCTTGGATCCTTATGCCATGTGTGTTTCTACTGTTGGCAACGATTTGTGGCCATCATCGCGCATTGTTTATCTCCGCGATGTTGCGGAAGGGGGCTTTGTGTTCTACACCAATTACGATAGCCACAAGGCAAAAGACATAGCCCAAAACCCATTTGCGGCTATCAACTTTCATTGGTCTGAGTTGGAACGTCAAGTGAGGATAGAAGGTGGTGTTAAGAAGATTGCGGAGGATAAAAGTGATGCTTATTGGGCCAGTCGCCCGCGCGAAAGCCAGGTTAGCGCTTGGATGAGCGACCAGAGTCAACCTGTCGGCAGTCGTGAGGAACTCGAGTTGCGAAAAAAGGCCATTCTACAGCGATTTGAAGGTGTTGAAATACCACGTCCTAACCATTGGGGAGGTTATGTTGTAGTTTTGGCAAGGAAGACCAAACAGATTGCACGATAGATTGGTCTATTTGAAGCAGACAAACCACTGGAAAATTGTTCGGCTAAATCCGTAGAAAGGACTCGCTATTTCGCGGGTTGACGTGCTAGAATTCCATAAAAGCGCATTTTGAAATAGCTCTCAAATGCATCTTTCAGATTGATGCCTTTTTTGGTTAGAAATTCAGGATTGGTGAGGGCGTCAAAGAAAAGTTCATCGCTGAGCACTAGAATATCGGTGTCCAGATTTTCAAAAACACCAGCGGCAATGCCTGCGGTATAAAACCGTTTGAGTACGTGAAGTGCGAATTCTTTGAACCCGTTGATGAGATGCCACAAGTCGGGATAAATTTCCTTTAGGTCAGCAAGAAATAAATTGCTCACATCGCCCAAATGCCGCGAAATTGAAGCGACTGCTAGGACATAACGGTCTACATAACTCTTCTCCTCGTCTACCAGAATTGTTTCAAAGTGCCTTAAATCGTCCAGTTTTTGAAGAATTGCAATCGATACAATCTCCTTGTGCGATTCGAAATGCTTGTATACCGTGGCTTTTGATTTTCCCAATGCCTTGGCCATTTCATCCATAGAAACGGCTCTAATTCCTTGCTCTTGCAAAAGAGGATAGAGTGCCTTTGCCCACGCTTGTCGCTTTTTAGGGTCTCGTATGCGTTCCTTCTCTAGTGATTGCCTTCCCATCGGCAACAAATATAAAGTAAACTTTTATTCAACATATAGTTTACTTTTGAAAAACATTCCTACATTCGCACCTACTTATTCACCAAAATCTGTTTGTCATGAATTTCAGAGCGTTGCAATACCTTTTCGTTTACACGGTTCCTGTGGTTGGATTTTTGGGTTTTTTCAAGTTTGGAGCTTGGACTTGGGCTGTGCCAATTTATGCCTACGGACTTGTTCCTTTAGTGGAATTCTTGAGCAAAGGATCTAAAGAGAATATGTCTAAGGCTGAGGAGGAAATAGCTAAAGACAGTCGAATTTACGATTGGATGGTGTATAGCATTGTGCCGTTGCAGTGGGCCATGTTTATCACCTTTATGTTTGTTATCCAAACTCCTGGATTGGCATGGTGGGAATACACAGGCTTAATTGTTTCTATGGGCATTGGGTGCGCAGCTTTTGGAATTAATGTGGCCCATGAGTTAGGTCATCGCCATAAGTGGTACGAGCAATGGATGGCAAAAGCACTTTTGCTCACGGCTCAATACATGCACTTCTTTATTGAACACAATCGTGGTCACCACAAGAATGTAAGCACTGCCGAAGACCCTGCCACTTCGCGCTACGGAGAAGTTGTGTATACCTTTTGGTTCCGCTCAGTAATAATGGGATACATATCTGCATGGAAAATCGAACTCGACTTATTGAAACGCCAAGGAAAACCGTGGTATCACTATAGCAACGAAATGATGTTTTATGCAGTAGTCCAAATAGGTTTCTTGGCAGCGGTAGCTTTGGTGTTTAATGTGCAAGTAATGGCTGCGGTTTTTGCTGCTTCATGTATAGGTTTTCTGCTGCTTGAAACCGTCAATTACATTGAGCATTATGGTCTGGCCCGGCATAAGCGTGGCGACCGTTATCAGCGTGTATTGCCAATTCACAGCTGGAATTCTGATCATCCAATGGGGCGTCTGTTGCTTTTTGAACTATCTCGCCATAGCGATCATCATTACATGGCGAGCCGTCCATATCAGGTGTTGCGTCATTTTGACGATTCTCCACAAATGCCTACAGGCTATCCAGGCATGATTGTACTATCACTCATTCCACCGCTTTGGTTTGCAGTAATGAATCCGCGCGTGAATAAGCTTCGGCAACAATATCCTGACGATTTGGCCGTGGCCGCTTGAATAGGATGAAGTAGCATTCTAGGAGAGAACGCACTATGCTGTAGTCCGTGCCACTTCCGATTTGTTGGCCAATTGCCCGCAGGCTGCATCAATGTCTTTTCCTCTGCTGCGTCTGATGTTTACCACAAGATTGCGCCCTTCAAGGTAGGCTTTGAATGCATCTGTCTTGCGTTCATCCGCTTTTTCAAATTCGCCTCCATCAATAGGATTGTATTCTATGATGTTGATTTTGGTAGGGAACTTTCTGCAGAAATCAGCTAGCTCCTTGGCGTCTGCGAGCGAATCGTTGAAGTCCTTAAAGATGATGTACTCTAAAGTTGGGCGCACATCTGTTTGTTGATGAAAATACCGCATAGCATCGGCCAATTCTCTCAAATTATTGCTTTCATTGATAGGCATAATGTGATTTCGCTTCTCTTCGTTGGCCGCATGTAGGGATAGCGCAAGATGAAATTTCACCTTATCGTCCCCAAGTTTTCGAATCATCTTGGCAATGCCCGCAGTGGAAACAGTGATGCGTTTTGGCGACATACCCAAGCCATCAGGCGAAGTGATGCGCTCAATACTTTTTATCACATTGCTGTAATTAAGCAGCGGTTCGCCCATTCCCATATACACGATATTCGTTAACGGAATGCCATAATGCTCTAATGATTGCCGAGAAATATGCACCACTTGATCGAATATTTCATCCGCATTCAAGTTGCGAAGTCGCTCTAATTTGCCTGTTGCGCAAAATTTGCATGTTAAGCTGCAGCCAATCTGAGAGCTTATACAGGCGGTCATCCGCGAGGCAGTTGGTATGAGCACACCTTCTACAAGTTTGCCATCATGTGTTCGAAACGAGCTCTTGATTGTGCGGTCGTTGCTTACTTGTTTTTCCGCTACTTGCACAGCGTTAATAACGAAATGCTCTTTCAATACGGCTCGTGTACCTGAGCTTAGATTGGTCATTTCTTCAAACGAATGTGCTCCTTTTTTCCAAAGCCATTCATCAATTTGCTTGGCGCGAAAACCTTGCTCGCCATGTTCTACCAAGAATGACTTTATTTGGTCCTGCGTGAAGGCTCTAATGTCCTGTTGTGTGGTCATGGGTCAAAGATACGCTACTGCTGTGCCATGCGATTATTAAGTGCCAATTTGGTGTATCCAATTTCATCATCTCCGCTAATAAATGGCGTGGTAGTGGTTGATGAGAATAATCGAATAGCCGATGTGTTGCCTGAAAATTCGCTTGATTTACCAGAAAGTGTAAAGAAATACGAAGGCATAATTTGTCCAGGATTTGTGAATGCGCATTGCCATTTGGAATTATCGCACATGAAAGGAGTGCTGCCAGAACGAACAGGACTCGATGGATTTATTGGAGGAATTGTAGCGCAAAGAGAAGCCGAATGGGAATCAATTCAACGCGCCCAAATAGCCGCTGATAATGCCATGTGGGAAGCGGGAATACAAGCTGTGGGAGATATTTGCAATAATTATAGCACCATTGAAACCAAACGAAAAAGCCGCATTCGCTACCATTCCTTTATAGAACTTCTTGGAATTACCCCAAGTAGTGCAGATCTTACAATGCAGCGGGGAATCGATTTAGCTGAACGTTATCGCGAGAAAAGTTTAGCGGCTTCCATTGTGCCGCATGCATCCTATTCTGTTTCTGCCAACTTGCTGAGACTCATTTCGGAGGAAGCTTGTATGAATGAAGCCCCCATTTCTATACATAATCAAGAGACGAAAAGTGAGGATGAGATGTTCTTGCGTGGAACAGGCGTGTTACTCGAAAAACTGACCAGTCTCGGAGTTCCCATGCAATTTTTTGTGCCGACAAAACTGACA
>Ga0247837_1008886_pt1 | contig 12372 bp, 6 predicted proteins | sample LaCtaG_2_FD_187115 | JGI IMG/M metagenome (GOLD analysis project Ga0247837, IMG submission 187115) | Freshwater microbial communities from meromictic Lake La Cruz, Castile-La Mancha, Spain - LaCruzMarch2015_14.5m | ecosystem: Environmental > Aquatic > Freshwater > Lake | place: Spain: Castile-La...
GGACCAGACATCATTTTTGAAACCGGCCATGTCCTGCGTGCGCAATTCGCCGCCGGTGACTTTGGCGTGCTTGGGGCGGAGTGATTCGGCTTCGATGCGGGTGACATTTGCGGCGGGTGCGGGAGCGGCTGGCTTTGTCGCCGTAGTGGTGGAAACAGCCTGTCCATTGGGCAGCGGCACTTGTGCGGAACTGGCGAGGTATTTGACGAGGTCGGCCACTTGCGTGAGCGGGAGCGCCTCGAAAAGACCGGGCGGCATGAGCGAGACAGGCATTTCTTCGCGCTTGGCGATGTTGGCCTTTTTCACATCGGTGGTGGTGCCACCGGGCATGGCGAGCGTGAGGAACTCGGGCGTATCCGCGCGGACCATGCCGCTGACGACGGAGGCGTCTTTGAGCGTGATGACGTTCAGCAAATAATCGCGACCGACAACGGCGCTGGGTGCGAGCACGTTTTCCAAAACATAGGCGAGGTTGGCGCGATTCGAGCCGGTGAGGTCGGGGCCGAGGGCGATGCCTTCGCCAAAGAGCTGGTGGCAGGTGCCGCAGGTCATTTGAAACACCTGGCGTCCGCGCGAGGCATCGGCCTGGGACATGACGCGGTCGTTGAGTTTGCCTTTCCAGGTCTCGATGGCGGCCGCGAGCTGTTTCAGGTCCACTCCTCCGCCGCCGCGCGTCCAGTGGCGGTCGATGATGGCGGTGATTTCGGCATTCTTGAACCGTGCGAACTGGTCGAGCATCACGGGCGAGATGAGCAAGGGCGCGAGCTTCTTCGCATCGACGGCTTGCAGCAGCACGAGCGCCATTTCGGGCCGGGTGGCGAGGATGTTGATGGCTTCGTTGCGCTGCTCCAGCGGGAAACTGGCAAGGTGGGAGACGAGCGCCTGCGCAGTGTCGGCACCGGGGGCGGTGCGCAAAGCTTTCACCACGGCAGGGAGCAGCGCCTTGTCATCGAGCAGGCTGCGGGCTAGCACGCCGAGTTCGGGGTCGGCTCCGGCTTGTAGCAACTCGATGGCTTGGATGCGTGCGGCGGCGCTGGCCTTCGTATCGCGAGCGATGCTGCGCCAGTGGGCAAAGAAATCCGCATCGGCAAAACGAGCGCCGAGTTTGCGCACGGCCTCGAGCACGGCGGCGTCGGAGGCGGCGAGTTTTTCGCCAGCGGCGCGGGCTTTGGCCCAATCGGCAGGTCGCGTGACGGGCGGGAGTTGTTCGAGCGCGAGGAGCAAGGGCGCGGCTCGTTGCGTGAAGCTGGTGGCGTCTTTCGCCGAGGCAAGCGAGGTCATCAAGGCCTCGCGTCCGGCGGGGAACAACGCGGCTCGGCGGGCGATGAACTCGCGCAGTTTCGGCCAAGTGGTGGCATCGCTCATCGCAAGCGCCCGCGAGGCATCGGCTTTCACGAGCGGCTCGACGCCATACCAGGTGAGCAGCGGGATGTTCGCGTCGTTCTGGTCGTTGCGATGACGGATGAGCGCGGCGGCGATGCCCCAGCGCTGCTCCAGCGGCAGGCGTTGCAGCAGCGAGGCGGCGAACCGGCGCGTGACCATCGAGGGCTCGTTGGCGAGATGTTTTTCCAATGCGGTGACCGCATCCGCAGGCAGCGCGGATTTAGTTTCACCGAGAAACTGCAGCGCCCAGCCGCGCACGTAGTCGCTGGAGTCCGCGAGGCGAGCGATGAGGTCGTTCGTGCCAAGCAGGCCGCAGCTTCCCATCGTCCAGAAGGTGCGGAGACGCAGCGGCGTGTTATCCGCGTATTGCTTCTCGAAGTCCACGAGCGTGGTCTTCAGCGTGGTGCGGTCTGTTTTGCCAAAGGTGATGCGTTCCTGCAGAAGCCGCTGCGCCTGACGAGCGTGGAAGACATTGGCGTGTGCGAGCAGCTTCACCAGCGCGGCATCGGGCTCGGCGGCGAGATTCATTTTCACACCAGCGGCCTCGCCGTGACGCACGCGGTAGATGCGACCATTGGCGCGGTCCCATATTTCGACATCGCGATGATGGCAGGTTTGTTTGTCATGCCAGTCGGAGACATACAATGCACCATCCGGCCCCTGAATGACGCTGACACCGATGAACTGCATGTCCTGGGCCAGCGCGAAGTCCGGCATGTGCCGCGCGAGATGGCCGGAGCCTTCGCGCTCCAGTCGCTCACGCACGATGCGGTGTCCGTGGAGATTGCTGAAGAACAACTGGCCGCGATACGCAGGTGGAAACGCGTCGGCCTGATAGAGCGCCAAGCCGCTGTGCGCATGTCCGCCACCGAGCGCCGAGGTGTCGGCATTCACGGGTGGCGGTTGGTCGCGATTCGGGCCGTGGAAGGCATTGTTCCCCACACTGCCGACGTAGTGCCGGTGGTCCGCGATGGTGTCGATGTCGTCGAAGACATAGGGATTGAAATGCTGGCCCGACTGCCGCGTGTAGCGTCCGCCCTGGCTCACATGATAGAGATGCGGAATGACGCAGGCGGTGATGAAGGCATCGCCAAACGCATCGAAGTCCACGCCCCAGGGATTGCTCGCGCCTTCGGAAAAGATTTCGAAAACACGCCGCACCGGATGCCAGCGCCACACGCAGGCATTGAGCGGCGTGCGTTCGCTATCAGGTGCGCCGGGCTTGCCCACCTTCGAAGGAGTGAAGACGCCCTGGCAGCCGTAGAGCCAACCGTCCGGCCCCCAGGTCAGCGAGTTCAGCGTCTCATGCGTGTCACGGTCACCCCAGCCATCGAGCAATATCTCCGGTGCTGCGTCCGGCACGTCGTCGCCGTTTTTGTCCGGCAGGAACATCAGATACGGAGCCGCGCCGACGAACACGCCGCCAAAGCCCACCTGAAGGCCGCTGACGAGATTCAGCTTCTCCGCAAAGACCTTGCGCGACTCGAAACTGCCATCGCCATCCGCATCGGCGAAGATGAGGATACGGTCCTTCCCCTCGCCCTCCGGCGCCCGTTTCGGATACGTTTGGCCCTCCGCCACCCAGAGTCGTCCGCGCGCATCAAAGCACATCGCAATCGGCTGCGTCACCTGCGGCTCGCTCGCGATGAGGTCCACCCCAAAGCCCGGCGGCACGGCGAACTTCTTCACCGCTTCCTGCGGCGACAACCCATTGCCGTAATGCTCCTGCGGACGACCACCGACTACCTTCCAGCGCTCCGCCGCGCCTTCGAGCAGACGCTTCGTTTGAAAATGCAGCGCCAGACCGCGCTTGTTCGCGCTCACGATGTCCGGCTTGCCATCGCCATTCAAATCGCCCACCGGCACGCCCACACCGATGCCGCTGTCGTTGTCCACGAGATGCGGCACGAACTCGATGCCCGCCGCCGACTTCACTTTGCGAAACCAATAGACCACCGGCTCCTGATACGCACCCACATCGCGGCCATTGTGCGCCAGCCAGCGCTTGCCGCTCACGAAGTCCTTCGCGCCATCGCCATCGATGTCCATCAGCGCCATGCCGTGCGGCTCGCGGAAGGTCACGCCGTAGGGGCTGTCGGTCGAACTCCCGCCGATGATGTCATGCCGCGCAAACTTGCCCGGCTGCGCCTGCTCAAACCACGCGATGCCCGAGCCGTGCGCTTGCAGAGACGAGATGAAATCGTTGTCGCCATCGCCATCCACATCATCCACGAGAATCTGCGCCCCATCCGTCGGCACCGCCGCCCAACGATGCTCCGCCCACGATACGTCCGCCTTCTCCGGCTGCTCATACCAGAACGCCTTCTCGATGACATCCAGCCGTCCATCGCCATTCACATCGCCCACGCCCATGCCATGCCCGAACGGAGCCTGCGCCCGGCCCGTGGCCGAAATCGCATGCCACGTCCACGGCTTTGTCACATCCCCGCCCGCCGCGTAGTAACCGTAAGCCTTGTCCCGCGCCCCCACGATTTCCGGCAAGCCGCCCGGAATCAAATCCACCAACGAAGTCGCCTCATGACAAAGCTGGTCCGCGATGACATGCACAGGCCAAAGCTTGTCAAGACTCGCCGTCCCCGGATTCACAAACAACCGCACTTCCTTCCCCGGAAACCCAAACACCACGATGTCATTCTTCCCATCACCCGTGAGGTCGCGGATGAAGGAAAAGAAATTGTCCGAGTAACCAATGGGCGAAAACTTGTGCCCCAACGCAAACCGCCGCTGCTCGGAAAACTCCGGCCCCGCAAACCAAAACGGCCCGTAAGCCACATCATTCTTTCCATCGCCATCAACGTCGCCAATCCCCGCTCCCTCCGCATGGAAGTCGGACAAGAGTCGGCGCGACTCCCAGCCATCCAAAGCAGACGCGGAAACGGCGGTGAAGATCAGCAACGGGAGGAGGAGCAAACGAGATTTCATGTGTGGGCAGGAGTGAATAGAAAGTGGATTTGGCGGCACGAAGAAACGCCGCCAATCGAGCTGCTTTGCAACTACCCGCTTGCCGCCGGAGCCGCAGCCCGTGTCAGCCGACTCACAGCGCGTGCGAGCGATGGTTTGGATGCGTGCGAGCCTCACCATGGCCCGCGTGCAGCCACACCTTGGCCCGGTCCAGCGCCGCGCTTCCGTGTGCGAGCGGTAGTTTCGGCAGGTGTCAGCGGCAGCCAGGTGCGTGTCAGCCGCGCCTTGGGAGCGTGCGAGGCGGGCCTTTCCCCGCGCCAGCCGCCCCTTGGCGCGTGCGAGTTCACCCTTCCATGTCGTCGTCGGCACCGCGGATGGCGGCGAGGTCGTCCTGCAAGTCCTGCACGAAGTCGGCGGGCAGTTCGTAGGCGATGAACTTGGCGGGGATGCCGGGCTGGGCGAGTGCGAGCACGACGGCGTCGGCGGTAGGGAGCCTGACCATCCGCCGTCGTTGCATCTTCTGCGCCCACTTTGGTCGGCGATGCGAACAACAGATCGGTGACGGGGACGAGTGGGTATCTCATGGCTTTGGTTTGGTAGAGTCTCTATGAATGTCATTCCGCCTTTTTGAGCCGGGTATCCGTGAGGCCGAAGGTGCCTTTGGCATTCTTGGGAAGCTTGAAGCGCAGGGTGGTCTCGTCTTTGAACGTGTTGTTGATCTCGAACTCGATGACGTGCTCCTGCCACTCGGAAGTGAGCGGAATCGGGGTCTCTTTGGAGATACCGTGCCATCCGTCGCCCACTTCAAACTCGGCAGAGAGACCGGGTGTTCCCCGCACGCGGCAGGTGAACCTGTAGCGGCCTTTGTTGAGTTTGTAATCCTTGCCGAAGGTGTAGTCGAGGCGGGAGCGGTCACCGAAGTCGCCTGTGACGCGGATCACTTGGCCGCCAGTTGGCCCTTTCAATGGGCCGTCCATGCGGATTTGTTTCTCTACGGACTTGGTGGCCTCATCGAGAGTCCAATAGCGCCACGGGTTGATGAGTTCCTGTTTCGGATCGGGAGTCCATTGGGTTACAGCTTTCACCTCGGGGACGCGCGGCGTCTTCAAGGCTAGGAGTTTTTCAGGAACTTTGTAGCACAGGCTGTCGTCAAACGCGGGGCTGTCGAACGGGATGTTCGTCAACGCGGCATCCTGCGGAGCTTTGCCGATGCCGATGAATCCGAATGGATGCCAGCCGCCCCGGAAGTAGTTCTCAGTCGCAAACCGTGCGCTCGGCACCATGCCACCCTGGCGATCAAGAATGGCAAGCGCAAGGATGTAACGGCCCGCTTTCATGCCACTGGGCAGTGTGGCTGTGCCCGTGCTGAGGTTCTGTTTTGCGGCACGACGATAAGCGAAGGCTGCGCTGTCCCAGTCTTCGCCCGGTAGCCATTTACGGATGTCAACACCGCTAAGCGGAGCCGACCACACGGGCTTTTTCGTTTCGGGATCGAGAAGCGCGACGGCCACAGGCCAATCGAGGTAGAAACGAGCGCTGCCGGTGTTTCGCACGGTCATCTTCACGGTCAGTTTGCCGTCGGGTTTGGCCGAGTGCGGGTAGCTTACGGAATCCAGCACGAAGCGATACCCGAAAGCTTTTTGAACTTCTGCGGCACCTGCCAGCACCTCGCTGTTTGAGTCGTCATAGTTGTCGATCCAGCCAAGGTAGCTCGCGTGGTAGCGGCGGATTTTGTCGATCATGTAGCGCCGGTAGGCGGGTTCTTTCATCGTTTCGTCCGGTGTGCGGCCAAAAGTTTCTTTGGGTTTGGCGCTATCGCGTTTGGCCTGCCAGCTGTATTCCACCTCGCCTTCAATGGGAGCGTGTTTCCAAATCTCGGGATACACATGCGTCGCCTGCCAGGGAAACTGGTCTTCGGAGCCTTCAGGTGGTTCGCGGTCGATGTAGGCAAAGGTGTCGTAGTAGATGCCGAAGCCCGCCTCCATAAACTCTGGGTCGGTATGCCGGACCAGCACGGGTTTGTTCTTGAACGCCGCTTTAAATGCCTCCGTGAGCAGTCGGCGCTGGTCTGCCGTGGGGGCTGGACTGTGATGCTCGCCAAAGTGGCCGATGAGGCCCATCTGAACGGCAAAGATTCGCGGATCATTGTCCCAAGCCTGCCCCAGCTTTGCCACGAGCGCTTTGAGCCGCTGTTGAAAAGCAGGGCTGTCGTAGTCGAAGGTATGCAAGTCAGCGGGCCAATGCTGCTGCTGGTCTTTCCCCGACCCCTCCACACCATTCCAGTCGAGATACACACGCGGCACGAGCTTGATGTTCAGTTCCTCGAAACGCTTGCCCTTGATGCTGGTGATCTTGTTCGTGTGGGCAATGATACGGTCCACGCTGTCTCCGACACCTACTTCAATGTCATTCCATCTGATATATTGACGCTTCAGCAGCCCGTAGCCATCCTTCAGGTAATCACGGTAGCCTTTCAGCGGATTGTTGATTGCCCCTTGAAACTCGGGCGGGACAACCTTCACCCAGCCATCTTGAACCGATGTCCCGATGGATTTCGAATCAAGTTTGTCATCAGCGAGGATTTGCTCGACAGGCGAAAGCGCAAAAAACAATAGAAGCGGGGTCAGCGGCGCGAGCAGCAGCGTGGTGAGGAGTGTGAAGGTGTATTTCATGATGGGCTTACTTCTTCAAAACGATACGCGCCGAGTGGATGTCTCCGTAAAGCTCACCGGGCGAGCTTTTGATCTGTGCCCAGATGGCGACCAGCGTGCCATCGGCGAGTTCGGTGAGCGTGGGATAGCAAACGGACCAGCCACCGACTTTCGCGGGCCGATCCGCGAGCAGCGTGGGCTTGTCAGACTTCGCCCGCCAGAAGTAGATCACCTGCATGCGGTGCGTGCCATAGGCGACGTTCTCGTCGGGCTCGACGGGTAGTTCATACTTCCGTCGCTCGGGATTGCCGTCATAGACAAAGGGGGCAGGCGCTTTGGGCTTCTCCGCCTTGGTCGTGGCATCGGCGGCGTGGAGTGGAGCCTGCGGGGCGAGGAGGAGGGCGGTGAGAGTAAGTTCGAGTTTCATGCTTTTAGTGGAGTGTTGCCTTCAAGGCTTCGCTTTCTCCACATCGATGTAGAGCGAGTTAATCCGCGCCAGCGTGCCGGGGATCGGGCCGTCGTGCATGTAGAGTAGGCGGCCAGGGCTGATCTCGCGGATGGAGGTGTAGTTGAAGTTCGCGCGGTCGGAGATGACGCGGTGGTCCCGCCAGGTGTGGCCGCCATTGAGGCTGAACATGAGATTGGAAACGGGGCGTCCGTAGCTGCACGCGAGCACGCCATTGCTCATGAGCACGAGGTCTGGCATGACGCTGCCTTCTTCCAGCGTGCGCTCGAACTTCCAGGTCTTGCCGCCATCGAGTGAGCGATGCTGGAGGAGGTTCGACATGTGCGCATCAGGTCGGGTGACAGCGAGCCATTCTCTCTCGCTCAGTCGCACGACGGCTGGCTCACCGCCGAGACCGACGTGCGCGAGGTGCGTCCATGTCTTCCCCAGATCGGTGCTGCGCAGCAGATGGGTCTGCCGTGTGACGACGAAGCGCTTCTGGGCATCGCGTTGGTTGGTGCGACTCCAGGCAACAGCGGTGATGCTTCCATCCTTTTCTGCCCAGACGTGTCGCTCGTAGATGAGCACCTCGCCGCTCTTCGCTGGCATGAACTCGGCGGGCAGCGTGATGGTGCTGTCGTGCATGGTGAAGGTCTCCGCCTTGGCATCAAGGGTCGTCGTTTTGCCGGTAAGCCTGCCGTCCGGCTGCAACTGTGTCCAACGCGATGGACCGAGGATGCGCCCATCAGCGAGGCGCACGAGTTCCTGCGGCGAATCGCTGTTTTGCTCGGTGCCTTTGACGGCCTGCCACGTCTTACCCGCATCCGTGCTGCGGCGCACGATGTAGGGCTCCAGCAAGGCATCGCTGCCCTGCGGATTACTGATCAAAAGCAACCCCTGGCCCATGTCGTAGAGATAGGGACGCGATTCGCTGTTCTTCTTCTCCACATTGAGCGGCCACGGCTCACTGATGGTGATCTTTAGCGGCGACTTCTCGACTGCCGCACTAGTCGCTGGCCGCAATCCAAGCCGCACAAACTCCCACTTCGCCTCGCCTGTGAACGGTTTGGACGTAGAGCCAAAACGGATGAACCTGCGCGGCGATGTCGCGGGTCGCCAGAAAGCATCGCGGCCTTCGATAATGCGTTTGCCGTCCATCTCGACGGCCATGTCCTCGCCACGAATGATGAGCAGATACATGTGGAAGTCGTCGCTTGTGTTCGCTTGTGCAAAACGATCCGTCAGCGTGCGCACATAACCTTTCGCCGCCTCTGGATGCTTGTCTTGCGCTGGCGTGATCAAGATGCCCTCCACATGCTTCCCGTCGCACACCTCGACACAAATCGGTGCCCCATCCCGCTGCGGCCAAGTCGCCGTCGGCGAATCCCGATGCCCCACCATGCTCACCAGCTTCACGCGGGCCTCGCCGACGATCTCCTTACCCTCGAGATCGCCAGTCCACTCCGCTTCAAACGCGGCGATGTCGTCTTTTGAGTCATCGCTCAAATTCAGCGCACTGTTTTCGATCATCGCGTTCGGTTTCCCAATGGCTGTCCAGGGTGCAGCCGGCAATGACTTGCCATTGAATTGGACGAGCCAGGTAATGCCTTCGTCGGCCGCAAGAAGCGGCGCGAGCAGCAGCGTGGTGAGGAGGGTGAGGATGTGTCTCATGAAGAATCTGTGGCTGGACTTCATTGCTTCACCACGTTGACGGCAGGAAACTTGACCATCGCATCGAGCATTGCCTTTTCGATGTCCGGCTGGCCTTTCATCGTGTCGTAGTTGTAGAGTGCCGCAAAGAGGCAGTCGGGATCGTTGGCGAAGTGTTCCGTAAACCAGCGGTGCCAGGTAGCGTGGTCCTTCGCTCCGAAGCGGAACTCGCCGATGCCGTAGCCCGTGGTGCCGAGATCAGCGCGGGCTTTTTGCAGGCAGCGCATGAAGCTTGGGTTGTCGCGGAGAGAGGTGGTTGGCTTGCCGTAAAACGAGGGCGAGGGATTGCTGTCGGCGTTGAACTGGGAGTCCATGTTGTAGCGGTCCACGCCCTGCACGATGGTGTGCGCGAAGAGCTTCTCACGCGGCAGTCCGAGCGCACGGGCTGTCGATGTCAGGAAGCCGAGATGCCTGCCGATGATCTTCATGAAGACATCGTAGCTGTGCTCATAGTCCAGCACGCCGCTCGTCTGGATGCCAGCGGTCTGTGCGGCGTTGTAGCCGATGTATTGCTTTTTCGCGTTATCCCACTTCGGGTCATCGGCGCGGTCGTAGTAGCTGTTGCCGTCTTTGAAGTAGGCATACTGGCTGTTGGGCGTGGTTTCCCAGCCGCATTTCCAGCCTACAAACAGCCGTTGCTGTTCCGGCGTGAGTTCCGCGAGCCACTGCGTCACCACCGGTGCCATCGCCTCATAAATGCTTTTCTCCCAAGCCTGAAATCTTGGGCTTAGCAGGTTCGGATGCGGCCCCACGCGCACCGTGGTGCCCCAGTTGCGCCAGCAGAGTTTCACGGCGGTGTCCGGCGTCCAGCCATACCATTCCACATCGGCCACCTTTGCCGGATCAAAGCCGAGTTTCTTTGGATCATGCCAGTTGAGCAACGACTCGGGCAGCCAGTTCTCCGTGTCCACTTGGATGAGCACGGGAACGTTCAGCTTATTTGCCAAATAGAGGTCCGACTTCATTCTCGCGACGTGATCGGCCACGCGATCCTTTGGCAGGTAAAGAATCGCCAGACCTACCTTCAGAGCGGAGGCTCCGTTCGCCGTGCCGAAGGTATCATGCACATACTGCATCATCTCTTCCGCTTGCTTCGGCCTGTCGATGCTCGTGACGTAGTTCAGGAGCAAATGCTTCGGCGTCGAGGCAGGCTTTGCGGCAGCGGATTTGCCCTGACCGATCAATAATGGCTTCAGCTTCTCCGCATAAACGGCATAACCTGTGGGAGAGAGATGGATGTTGTCCGGCGTGAACAACTCCTTGTTGAGTGTGCCGTCGGCGTTGGTGAAATCGCTCCATAAGTCGAGCACATTCACCTTGGGATCGCTGTCGAGCCTGAGTTGATCGAGGGCGGCATTGGTCTTCTTGATGTCTTCGTGGAAGCGATTGCCGGGAACGTGCGCAGGCAGGACTTTCGCTACGATGATCCTGGCAGCGGGGAACTTCTCACGCAGGTTCCTCACGCACATCTCAATGCCTTTGGCGGCGGCTTCGATGCCGGTCTCGGGCGTGAAGAACATGTTGTTGTTGCCAATCATGAGCACGATGGCCTTTGCATGGAGTCCTTCGACACCGCCATGGTCGAGACGCCAGAGCACGTTCTGCGTTTTGTCGCCGCCGATGCCGATGTTCACGGCTTTGAAGTCGGGGAAGTTCTTTTTCCACGATTCACCCCACTGGATGGTGATGCTGTCGCCCACGAGCAGCACATCGATGGGGCCCTGATTCGCCTGCACAGTCCTCACATGCGCCTCATGCAGCTTCAGCCACGAATCGCCGCCGAAATGACCTGCGGTAGGCACCTGCGGCCAAAGATGGGGCAGATGCTTGTTCGATTCTCGACCGGGGCGGCGGTCATGCTCGGCTTTCTCAACGACATACGCCCGCTCGTCCGCCGTGAGCGGCCAGCCGGTCGTTTGCGGTTCGGCGGTGACGTGCGGGTAATCGAGGGCTTGCAGTGAGGCCAGCGACGCGAGCAGGAGCGTAGCAATAAGCGTGGTGTTAAGTGTCATGGGTCTTACTTCTTCAAAACGATACGCGCCGAGTGAATGTCGCCATGCAGTTCGCCGGGCGAGCTTTTGATCTGCGCCCAGATGGCGGCGAGCGTGCCATCGGCAAGCTCAGTGAGCGTGGGATAGCAGACGGACCAGCCACCGACTTTGGCGGGTCGATCCGCTAGCAAGGTGGGCTCGCTCCAAGTCTTCCCTTCATCGTGCGAGAGGCGAATGTGGAGCGGGAAGCGCAGCGGTGTGGGGCCGGGATTGTGGGTGAGGACGAGCGTGCCATCGCGGGTGCAGAGCAGATGGCTGGCGCTCAATGTGGAGGTGAGGCCGGTCTTCTCGGGCGCGCTCCACGTTTCGCCTTTGTCGCGGCTGATGGATCGCCAAAGGAGGCCGTCCTTCGTTCGCAGCATCATGTGGATCGCGCCGGATTTGGTTTCCGCGATGGTCGGCTCGCCGCCTTGGCCTTCCGGGTTCGCCACCGCGCCGAAGCGTATACACGTCTTGCCACCATCGCACGATTTCATCACGCCGCCGCCCTTCGTGCCGCGCAGATGCAGCGGCACGAGCAACTCGCGGGTGGAGAGCTGGATGCCGTTCGAGCGCGTGGTGTGGTTCGGCTGGTTGATCTTCACCGGCTCCGTCCAGGTCTTCGCCGAGTCGCTGCTGCGGCGGAAGTAGATGTCGATCTGCGGATTGAAGGCGGAGAAGAACAGGAAGGTCTCTTTCTCAGCGACGAACAACGCCGGATCAAGTCGGCCTTGCCCGCGAAGTCCTGCAACACCGTCGCCTCGCTCCAGGTGCGGCCTTGATCCGATGAAAACGCCTGCACGATGCGCTGCGACTCCGCCCCTTCCGATGGCGACGTAAACCAAGCCGCCATCACCCGCCCATCCGGCAGCAGCACGATGCTCGGACCTTGATTGAAGCCCGAAGTGTTCGCCGGGTCTTTCGGATCGGTGCTGGTGTGTGTGAAGATGATGGAGTAGTCGGTGATCTGGACCCGAGAGGTCTCAGCACCTGGCAGCGCGGCGGAAGGCAGTAACAAGAGAGTGGTAAGGAGGCGAAATACTGGTGTCATGGCTGGTTCATTTCGTGACCATCCCTGTATTCTTTGCGAACAAAAGAAAACCAATCGAGCCTCTTGCAAAACCTTCAAGATGCAAGGTCGCGGAGAGTTTTTTCATCTCACGATGGCGGAGCTTTCATCGCATCGGATCACCCTTGGCTCTGAGTGCTCGGCATTGGCTTTCACGAGTGT
>Ga0247837_1008887_pt1 | contig 12370 bp, 9 predicted proteins | sample LaCtaG_2_FD_187115 | JGI IMG/M metagenome (GOLD analysis project Ga0247837, IMG submission 187115) | Freshwater microbial communities from meromictic Lake La Cruz, Castile-La Mancha, Spain - LaCruzMarch2015_14.5m | ecosystem: Environmental > Aquatic > Freshwater > Lake | place: Spain: Castile-La...
CCTCCCAAGCCCCAACCCCCAGCTCCCCAGGCCGAACTCCCCAAGCCACCCCCAGCAGAGGTGAAACTAAACCCAATCGCCGCTGACTTCAAGTCTGAAGACCCCACTGTCTTGGACTCCAAGCCTACAGACCCGGACTGGGACTTCTCCGACTCGCACGCCCATCACTCCCGAGGCTCCAGAGCTCCCCGCGTACCTCTTACCCAGCGCTATGTGCGAGTTCCCCGCTACCGTGGCGACCGCAAGGGTCCCGACACCCCGGTCTCCGTCCCCGAAAAGGCGGAAGAGGCTGAAAAGCCAGTGGAAGTACCGAAGACCAGGAAGAGAGCGTGGACTAGTGAGGAGGACGATAAGGCTGTTATTAACCACCCGCCTATTCAGGTGGAGGCCAAGGTGGAGGTCAGAGTGGAGGAGCCGGTCACTAGAGGGAGAGGCTGGAGAGGCCGCGGCAGGCCCAGATAAGCTCTAGCTTAGATCAGGGAGGGCGTTTGCAGGCAATTCTGAGCCGAATGAGGGCGAATTCGGGGGTTATTGGGAAAGCGGATTTTCCACTGGGCAATAGTCCTAGATTTTCTAACAATTTTGACCAAAACGACAAAATTATTAGAAAATCCGCCCAAATATGCGAACTTTTCCCCTTAATTTGGACCCAATTCCCTACTTACTGCTTTTAACCAGTCAAAACGTCATTTTCTCCATCATTCCGCAAAACTCCTCCTTCGTAATTTCCTCCCCACTGGCTCCACCCCTCTTCACCAAGCCCTGCACCTCACTCTCCAGCTCCCCCAGCTCCTTAGCCACTTTCTTCAACTTCCCCACCTGCAAAGTCCCTTTTTTCTCATCATCCAGCGTCTCAAACAGCCTTTCCGCCGTTTCCCTGCTCCCCGAATTGCACATTTTCGCCTGAAATAGCGCTAGAAACTGCTCGAAATTGACCTCATTTGCGGCGTTTGCAAGGTCGGAAAGCAGCCAAACGACCACTGGCTGCTTGGAGTCCAGGCCCATAGTCTTCATTTCGCTGGAAATGGACTTGAGGTTGACTAGTCCGCTGCCGTCCATATCGAGGAGGGCGAAGGTGTCGCGTAAGGTGAGGGTTTGCTCTTCGGAAAGGCCTTTGCGACTAGGGTGCTTGCGGAGTGGGGAGCGCAGAGGGGAAGTCGCTGATAGTCGCTGTGGCGTGAGACTATTCATTATGGTTATGCCTAGAAATCAAAGGTCTGGTATACAGTCGCCAGTCCCTGCAGCGCCGCTGTCTCATACGCCTTCATCATTTTCTGCTGCTTATAGTTCCTTTTCCGCTCCATGTGGGAAGGACTGGGCACAGTGGGCGGCTCCAACACTGCATTCGGGTCCGTGACCACTTCCAGTGTATCCACTGCCTGCGCCCTGGTCTTTTCCATGAATAACTCCACCTCTAAGTAGGCCTCTCCGAAGCTCAGCTCCTGCTCGCTCTCGGAAACTGGCCCAGACACCTCGGATTCGGAGCTTTGGTCTTCCATACTGGCCATTATAGGGAGATGGGCGAGGAGTACAGGGTGGTAAGGGTCGATACGGACAGAGTGGGACTACGAAGGACGGGGAATGGCAATGATACAGTGGAAATTGAGCGGAAATGTGTGTATAATTGCCTGGGGGAGGAGGGTGGGGAGGTAGCCTTGGGGCAAATTGTGTATTTGAGTCAAGACAGAAGGGCGGGGTATAGGAGTCCGGTGGCTTTTCGGAGGGTTTCTATAGAGAAATCACTCATTTCGCCTGAGGAAAGGAGGCGTTTGGAGGGAGTTTACGATGAATGTGCGGAAATACGAGGGGAACCCACTATAAAATGCCTACTTTACGCTGTTATCTACTGGATTCGAGGAAATGAAGCCTTTAAGAGGGAAAACAGACTAAGATTAGAGCAAATTTTGAGAATTTCCTATATACCAGAGTTGGATTTCCTGGAAAATATCGAAGAAAATCAGATTTTCGACACTTTTCAATGGCCAAATGCCAAATCCGCCTATCAAAGTCTGATTTCCAAGTATATTTCCGCATTTTCCCCTCTTCGTTCCCCAAAAAGCGACCAAAATGGCACTTTTCAGCTCTGTTCCGAAGTCTTTAACCTCCACATTAGGCTAAAATCCATCGAAAAAGCCTCAAATATTGCCTATTCCTCAGGGGAACAGTACTCTCTAAAGGTGAAAATATACGAAATTAGGGACTGGAAGGTGGTATTACTGCCAAAGGAGGGCTTTAGGACTACTGGGAACTGTGCTAGACTGTGGCATATGGTGGCAGCTGGGGATGAAGTGAGGGAATTTGATGAGAAATGTGAGGAAATAGGCAGGGAAATGGCTGAAAACGGGGGAAAACTCGTGAATTTGATGGAAATTTGCATTAATTCCCAATTTCCGACTGCTTTGTTTCTTTTGCCCGAAATCCGCCCTCAAATTCAGTCTTTCTTTTCCCAAATCGACTCAAATCCAGCGATTTTACCTACTTCACTGATTTCCAGGCTGAAAAAGGCCCAATTCGAGCTAGAAAGTCGCGAATTCCCTTGTTCTTCCTGCCAACAGCCAATTCCCTACCAGTCTCTCAGCCATATATCCCCGCGCGACTGCCTAATTTGCCTATCCTGTAGTGCAAATCTGCCTACTTCCCCAGTCTGTCCCCGCAGTCTCCCCTAGCCAGCTTTCCTCTAATCTAGCCCAATGGATCAAAAGTCCAAAAATCTCCCGCCCATTTAGTAGTCCCAGCTTTCCGCTGTTTGTAGGGAAATCGGGGTTTTTACGCACTTTGCAGTATAGAAGGACTCTAACTTCAGAGGGTGGGACTGGGGACTGAGGTGCTTAGGGGGAGGTCTGTTTCCCGGCAAAAATATGGACCGCACAGACACGGATCATGATGCGGGGATAGTGGCTTTTCAGCTCTTTGAGGAGGAAAAGTACCAGGAGAAGATACAGGAGTTGGGGAATACGGAGAAACGTCGCTTGGTCTTGGATATGAGCGACCTGAGACGTATAAGTTCCGATATGACCCACAAACTGATCAAGACGCCGGCCCTCGTCCTCCCAGCGTTCGACCGGACTCTGAACGACAACATCAAAAGAACCGCCGTAGCCAACAAAGGCGACTGCAAGGTGACCTTCGACGGTCCCTTCGGCGCCAACTTCATCACTCCCCGGGGTCTAATCGGCTGCCTCGCCAACCAACTCGTCATGGTCCAAGGCATCGTGACTCGCATGAGTCTCGTCCGGCCGAAGCTGGTCCGGTCAGTCCACTACTGTGAAGACACTGGCAGAGGCCACATGAAGACCTACAACGACCAGTATGAACTGATAGGTGCAGGGGAGGTTGTGAACGGAAGCAACAATGCCTTCCCTACGAAGGACGAGGACGGACATGCACTCACACCTGAATTCGGCCTATGTATCTACAAAGACCAGCAGACTCTAATGATCCAGGAACTGCCGGAAAGAGCCCCAACCGGCCAATTACCCAGGTCCATGGAAATCGTTCTGGAGGAAGACCTGGTCAACCTGGTGAAGCCGGGCGACCGAGTGAACGTCGTGGGTGTGTTCAAAACCATAGTCACTGGGACGAGTAGTGCTTCAGGGGTGTTCAAAGGAGTGGTCATGGCGAGGTCCATTTCCCCGGTGTCAGATGCGAACTTGCAGCCTACAGTCACTGGTGAGGACATCAAGAACTTCAGGACGCAGGGGGCGCAGAGCTCGATTTTGGACACACTGGCGGAGTCCTTGGCGCCTTCCATATTCGGCCACAGTCAGATCAAAAGAGCACTGATTCTGCTTATGCTGGGCGGAGTGGAGAAAAACCTGCCCAATGGGACACACCTCAGGGGGGATATCAACATACTGCTGATTGGAGACCCGTCCACTGCCAAGTCGCAACTACTAAGGTGTGTACTCAACATTGCGCCCTTAGCCATGAATACGACCGGCCGTGGGTCCTCGGGCGTGGGCCTGACTGCAGCGGTTACTTTCGATAAAGACACAGGGGAGCGGCACTTAGAAGCCGGGGCGATGGTCCTAGCAGACCGCGGGATCGTCTGCATCGACGAATTCGACAAAATGAACGAAGTGGACCGAGTCGCAATCCACGAAGTCATGGAGCAGCAGACTGTAACCATCGCCAAGGCCGGAATTCACACTTCTTTGAATGCCAGATGTTCAGTCCTTGCGGCTGCCAACCCTGTCTACGGTACTTATCAGAAGGATTTGCCGCCGTCCAAGAACATCACTCTGCCGGATTCACTACTGTCTCGGTTCGATTTCCTGTTTATCATCCTGGACCAGCAGAATTCCGAAGTGGATAGGCTGATATCGGACCGAGTCCTGATGAACCATAGCTATACAGGCAGTCATATTACGGAGTTAGGGGATTTGGACACGCCGATTATTGAAACGGCGATGAAGGCTGACCCGGATGAGGAGGCCCCGGTCTTCATTAGACATGGGAATCGGCAGGTGTTCCATAGAAACTTCCTGAGGAAATATTTCCACTACGCGAAGAAGCAAATAAAGCCCGAATTGAACGAGGAAACTAGCGAGTATTTGACCAATTGCTGGGTGGATTTACGCAGTAAAGAGAACGATCGGAAGATGATAATGCCCATTACTGTCAGAACCCTGGAAACACTAATTCGCATATCCACGGCTGTGGCGAAGGCGCACCTCAGTCCTGTGGTCCTGCGGCAACATTGCGATGAAGCGCTGAAAGTGCTCCGATTCGCCCTATACCAAGAAGAAGAAAGCTCCTCCCCAGACGTCGAAATGACCGAAGCCGCCGGCACCCTCTCCTCCCTCAGCACCGGTAAGTCCAAAAAGCGCAAATCCGGCGACTCCCCCAGCATCGACACCCTCCTCCGGTCCGGCAAGTCCCCAGAAGCCCTCAAATCCCACATTTACAGCGTTCTGTCCAGTATTGAAGGGTCGCAGACTATGACTTTGGAGGAACTGTGGGGGAAGGTGCAGGCGAAGGGGGTGAAGTCGAGGGAAGACTTGCTGCAGGCGGTACGGTCGCTGGAGCATGAGAATAAGTGCGTGTTTTCGAAGGAGCAGCAGACAGTCACTTTACTCTAATTAACCACTAATTAGCACGGGCAATGGGACTTTGTAGGGGCGAAGACTGGATTTGGGAGGGAATTGCAGGATTTTCTGAATTATGGAATATTTATGAATAGTGCTAACTTTTTGGAGATTTGTATGCATAGAGTCGGTGAATTTACGTATATGTGCAAATTGTCGAAAAAACAATAAGAGTGATATGGCCGTTAAGTCGATATTAGCCGGAAAAGGTACAATTGGACCTGTACAAGGACAGTGCAATAGTTTACCTTTAGTGTCTTTTCCCTCTCAGAATGGACGGAAATCGACCGAACTATATGGGAGATGCAGCGGCTAGCGCTTTTTCTATGCAATTCTTCATGCACCAATAGCTCTAGACCAAGTAAACAGCCAAGACAGTCGAAAAGCCGATTTCTCTACTTTCTCATAAACTCCCTCAGTCCCTTCCTATACCTCCCACAGTTCCACCCTCCCAGTAGCAGCTATATCCCAGGGATAACCAATATGAGGACTTCATCAGTCTCCAAGCGACCAAAGGCCCCAGTCTCCCCCTCACCCCTGCACCCTTTCTTTTCAACTCGCACTTCCCAGCCCACAAGTCCCACTTCCAAGGCTGAGGACAAGCACCCTGTGTTTGGCCAGATCTTGCATGGGACCTTTACTACTATTTCGCAACTTGCGAGTGCGCCGGTGACTACTGTGGGGTCGAGGAGGGTGAGCATACTGAATACGGTGGAGAACATTACGTCCTTAAATCTACTCGAGGATCAAAAGGACCAAAGCTCCAGCAGCAGCAAATCCCTCTCCCCTAACAGTTCCCCCGACCAATTCCGCTCCACCGCTGAATCCGGCTCTCTCACCTCTCAGGAAACCCAGGGCCTGCACTTCCCAACCACCCCCGCAGCAGCCCTCAACACCTTCGGCAAATACCTGACTTTGATGGAGTCCACTGAGATATTCGCCTATGAGACCATCTATTTCCTCGGAATCCGGGCTGAAAAGATACAAGGAAACCCTGCGATTCCCAACTGCGGGTACGACGACGAGCGGGACGACTACCGCGAAGTCATAGGCGACCACTTGGCCTACCGATATGAAATACAGGAACACTTAGGCAAAGGAGCTTTCGGCAAGGTCTTCAAGTGCTATGACTACAAGGAAAGCATGCATGTCGCTATCAAAGTCGTGCGAAATGCCAGACGCTTTCACAAGCAAGCCGCAGTGGAATTGAAGATTTTGCAGCTTTTGAAGGACCGGAACATAGCAGATACAGTGACTCTATTGGACCATTTCGTGTTCAGGGAGCATGTATGTTTAGTGTGTGAATTGCTGGGATCGAACCTGTTTGACTACCTGAAATTCAACAAATTCAAGGGGTTTCCACTGAAGTGGGTTCGGTCGATCTGTCAAAGACTGGTAAATGTGATGGTCGAACTGCAGAACTGCGAAATAATCCACTGCGATTTAAAGCCGGAAAACATCCTTTTCACAGACAAAAGCAAAGCCGCAATTAAGCTAATCGACTTCGGCTCTTCCTGCTTCAACTCCGAGCAAATGTACACATACATCCAAAGCAGGTTCTACCGAGCGCCTGAAATCCTCCTGGGAGCGCCCTACTCCCTGCCTATTGACATCTGGTCTCTAGGCTGTTTACTCGCAGAGTTATATACCGGAAGACCGCTTTTCCCTGGAGAAAGCGAAAGTGACCAGTTGCTCAGTATCATGCAAGTGCTGAACCTGCCCCCTGCAGACCTCTTGTCCAGCGCTTCCAAAAAGTCCCAGTTCTTCCGGCAGTCTGGCGAGCCCAAAATCGTCCCAAACAGCAGAGGGATAAAGCGGCTGCCTGGGACTTTGTCCTTGCAGAAGTTAGTCCCTTGTCCAGACCCGCAGTTTCTCGACTTCTTGGAAAGTAGGGGATATGCAGATTGCCTGAGGTGGAGACCTGCGGACCGATTTACGCCTATTCAAGCCAGAGAGCATGGGTTCCTGAGGACTCCGGAGTCTCCGGGCGCTTAGAGGAATGTAACTACTGTTAGCTTATGTATGATGGCTTGGGTGAGGGAGGAGTGACTCTATAGGGCGAATTGAGGGTCTAGATAGGCTGGGAAGTGCTGTAATGAGGGGGTTACAGCCTTATTTCCCCTTGTGCTGATACCCTAACACCCACTCAACCATCCCCAAATCCCCCAACCTCAGTGAAATCCACCGAGACTAGCCAGCAGTCCAATCCCTAGTGTCACTCTTCATATTATGGCTACTAATAATTCTTCCCTGTCAGACAAATCAATGCAGATTTCAAGCGAAAGCGACATATGCGCCGTCCAGCCCTCCGACCCACCTACACTCCAAACCAGGATAGTCCTTCGCCACCGAGTCAAAAACCAGGTGAAAAATTGGGCTAGGATAGTGCTTTTTACCGGCTTTTTCCTTGTTGTTTTGGGCGTTTTTACCCTACCTATGACCGCCTTTAAAGTTGTTGATAGGAGAGGATGTATGGCCGGACACTGTGGGAAGGTCGGACTTGGGACAAGTCTGATAGCCATACTGACCGGGGCGATAGGGATGTATGCAGGTTGGAAGCAGGAAATACGCCTTGCGAGGGGCTATAGCAGGGCAGTTCTAGCCTTGGTGATAATGTGCTGCTTTATTTCGGTCTGCCTGCCGACTCTCCTATCTCGGCCTGAACAAAGCGGATCCAAGCCTGCGCATCACCCAGTTCCCAACCAAACCCCTCTCCACCCTCGCCCAGGCCGACCGTCTTCCCCGCAAATCGACCGTCTCCGAGACATTTCCCGACACAAAAAGCTTTCCTCCTGCCAAATTCCCAAACCCGCTCATACAGCTTTCTACCTCTTTTTCTTCTTTTCGACTATCGGACTGATCCTAATCTCCACCCGCTTTCGGAAATCCTTAGCAAGTCTCGCGTCCACCCAAACCGCAGAAATCGAAGAAATCAGACTAGTGGTATAGTAAAGAATTAGCGAATTGCTAAGAAATAGCGTAGAAAAGCCCTTCTAGGTTAGTCTAAATGGACCAGTTGAGGAAGGTCTTGACGAGGAACCCGACATTGTAGCCGCAGTAGCCAAAGTCCAGGTCGCAGCGCAGTACATTGGCAACCGCAGTGTTGATCCTGCACATATATTGGAGGTAAATCTGCTGGATTATTTCGATGCTGATGTTTTGGATGTTGCCGAGCAGGACGTTGAAGTGGCAATCCTGCACGAATGGCAGCGCCCAGAGGTAGGTAGCGGCACAGACTCCGTTCACAACCCCATCCAGACCGATAGGGTTGTAGTAGTTGTTGACCATAGTCCAGAAAGTCTCATACAGCATTGCTAGGTCGTAGTTGCCCTGCTGGAAGTCGGCTACGCAGGCGGAAGTGGTCAGGTTGGTCTGGCGGAGGCCAGTGGTGAGGCCTTGAAGGAAGGACTGGACGCTGGCAAAGCTCCAGACGTTGGTGTCGAGGCCGAGGAGGGTGCTGTGGGTGGCGAGTTGCCAGAGTTGGCCGAGGGTTTCGCCGCACTTTTCGGGGTGCTGGAGACAGAACCAGGGACCTTGTTTTCCCTCTTCCAAGCCGGAATAGAAGCCCGGCAAGGCCGAGCTGGCCGCCAATCCCGCAACCAGGCAAATAAGCACTGCCTTCATATTTATTCGCCTCTTTTCCCCCTCCCAAAGCCATCCATCCTCTGCCTATCCCCTAGAAATCGCTACTGATTAGCTAGATCGACCAGCCGGTCTCCAGTCTAATAATAACCCCAGCACTGTAGCCGCAGTCGTAATAGTCCTGTCCACAGGTCGTTACAGCCACAACCGCTGCATTGACAGGGCAGTTATTCAGCAAATACGACACCAGATAGTCGTATAGAGAAAGTGACTGCAGAGCGTCGATGAGCTCTGGGATGTTGCAGGCGTCGAGGAGATTGACGCTGAATTGGGTGTAGACGCTGCAGCCGACGTTGATGATTTGAGGCACGGTCATGTTGGAGAAGTCTAGAGAGGCGAGGATGCTAATGAGCTGAATCCACGTGTAAACCTGATTAGTGCACGAATTCGCCACAGCCGTATTTTGCATAATCCCCTCAATAAACCCACTGAAGAACAGCGCAATACTGGGATCACTCCCCAAAGCAGACTTGACCTGACTCGCAGGTTTCGTCCACTCCCCACTCGCCACCAAGCCCAGTCCCCGGCCCACCGTCTCTAAACAGCCCGCAGGACTAGCCAAGCAGTCCATAGGCTCAGTTTTGCCTCTTTCAAAGCCGGTCGCGAAGTCTGAGAACCAGGAGCCGCCCAGTACACAGGTGAGCGAGGTCAGCACCAAGACAGCCTTTATCACCATTATATTCTCTCGCCACCTAGGAAGCTCGAAGGCTGGGAGGCCTGGGATAGGATTGGCGGCAAGGGCTGCTCTTGGCCATGGGTTCAATAGGCTAATAGACCTAATATGAGCACTAAAGCGTCGGTGAAGCCGCCAAGGTCGCGCAGTCGTTCGCCAGAGGAGGGCAATGAGCCTGTCAAGTTGCATGTTTCCAACCTGCCGATCACCTTTCCGCAGCAGCAGCTGCAGGAGATCTTTGCCAAGTTCGGCCCGGTGCAAGACGTCCGCATCATCCGCAAAGGTCCCAATGGCCAGCCTCTCAAAGAAACCTGCTACGGCTTCGTAGTCATGCACGGCCGCGAGACCGCCATGCGTGCTCTCAAGGAACTCAACGAAACAGGAATGAGCGTTTCCCTGAGCAAAGAAGCAAGGCTGAAGACGAGTACGCCTAAGGAAGCCCTGCCTGCCTATGTGCCCAGTATGTATGCGCTGCAGGAAAACGCGCAATTGACTTGGGCGATGATTACGCATAATTACACGATCGCGGACCAGAAGAGAATTCAGGAGTTGATTCAGAATAATCACCCTAACGCTTACCACCTAGGCGAGGTCCCGCCCGGCTTCCAAATGACCCTCCTCTCCCGCGAGCTTTGGATCGGCAACATCTCCCCAGTCACCGACAAGCGCCAAATCTACGACGTCTTCAAAGTCTTCGGCAGCATCGAAAGCATCGAAATGTTCTCTTCCAAAGGCTTCGCCTTCGTCAAGTACCGGAAAGTCATGAACGCCACAGTGGCTTACGAGAGACATAGAGGCTTGGTAGTGGACGGGAGGCCTGTGAAAGTCACATTTGGAGACCCTAATCGTCGATTTGACATGCTAGGAGACTGCAGAACGCTGGAAGACCCGAACTTCAACCCTTCGGACGACAACAATTTCAAAAGTCTATACATCGGCTACTCCGTGGGGAAAACCATCCCTTCAGAAGCGAAATTGCTGGAGATCTTCAATAGATATGGGCGAGTAAAGGGAATTCATATAAAAAGAGTCCAGCAACCGTATGCCTTTGTGGACTTTGAAACTGGGGAGGAGGCTGCGAGAGCCAGACGAGAGCTCTATTTGGACGATAAGGACGGATCCTTGCGAGCGGAACTGGGCGACTCTGCTATTGAGGTCTCGTTCAAAAACACGAATGCGGTGAAGAAACCTGTGCAGAAGACTGACGTTTTGGAGCTGGCGAAACGCCTTGTGGAGGCTCCGAGCAGCATTATCGATACTCCGATTCAGCCTGTTTACCAATGGAACTACCCTCAATTGCCCTACTCTATGCCTGCTTCCGTCCCTGCCGCCCCTTCTACTGTGCGCACTCTGGCCCCGGTCTCTGCTGAGACTGTTATTCGGCCCAGTCCTAAGACTACTTCTCCGCCTGTCAGACCTGCTTCTCCGCCTGTTTCGAATGCTGTAGGGGATATGGTCTGGTCGGGATTTATGTCTAGAACTGCTAAGTCTAGAGTGGGTGTGGATGGGTATTTACTGCAGGGCAGTGAAGAGGTGCTGCCTCCTAACTTACACCACCTCAATATATCCCACCGGGTTCCTTTTTCTGAAGTGGGGAAAAACAAAGTGCTGACTTTGATGACGTTCGAAGCATCGAACTCAACACAGGAGAGTAGTTTTAGCGAATACATTAAGTATTTCACAGACAAGCAACGAGCGGGTTATGTGGTATTGAAGGGATCCGCCTTATATTTGCTGCCACCCGGACCCCAGGCCCAGCAATTTACCTCGGAACTGCAGGCTTCTCAGCTGCTGGGGGTGTTTGTGGACCCTGCTCAGAAGAATGAGGACAAGCTCCAAGACCTCCTCAAAACCGTCGCCACCCACCCCGAGCTCCTGAAGCAACTCAAGCAATAGTCCTAGTAAAAATGGCAGAAGCAGCGGCCCAGGAGCAGCAGCAGCCCAGCCTCGCCACCACCCTCTGCCGCTTTCTACTCCTTTACATGGTTCTCAACTATGCAATTGGGTTCTTCTGGGCGAAGCCGCAGATACAGGGGGAAAAGCAGCTGAAGCCGATGGGCGCGTATATGAATGAAGTGAGGGAACATGAAGGGTTCAGACTGGTGGTGACGGTGCATAGTGAGAAGGAGTGGAGGCCGGATAGAGGGGAAGTCATATGGGAGGAGGAGGAACTGACGTATGACTATAGTCCCAGCAACCCTCGTTCTACCGCCCTGAACTACACCCTAACCCCCGAATTACAGCACAACGGCACACTTTACCTCACCGCCGCTCTCATATTCCACAGTCCGAAACTCCACAACTTGATCATTACAGACACAATCCCCCTCACCCGCTACCGGGAAACCATCGCAGAGTCCTCAGTCAACCTAATGACCGGCGAAGCCCAGGCAGAAGTCACAGGCAGTGGGAACTACTCCATGCACTGGGCGCCCTCCCTCGACTTCTACCTCCTATACGACGATATCACCTATGGAGCAGGGGCTATTCCGCCGCAATTGAAGCGTCTGAAGCTTAATAGAGCGGAGTACACCTATGAGCCTTTGTTCTACGTGTCTGACTTTTGGGTGCTGCGGGATGTGCTGGTTCCTCTCAATGAGACTATATCGGAAGTGCCGTTGGCTTTGTCCTTTTCGGTCGTCGGCCTATTCAAGCACTCCTTCATGGAGCAGTTTTCAATAAGTAACGAGATGCTGGCCGGCTACGGGATGAGTTCGGAAGGGGAATTCGAGATAATGAAGCGAATGTTCCTCGAGGCGAACCCCATCTTTCTGGGAATTACGATGTTTGTGTCATTGCTGCATACAGTTTTCGAGTTTTTGGCGTTTAAGAGCGATATTGAGTTCTGGAAAACGAGGAAAACGCTGAAAGGACTCAGTACGAAGTTGCTGCTGTATAACTTTGTGTCGACTTTGGTCATTTCGCTGTATTTGCTGGATAGTCAGGAGACGTCCTACCTCGTACTAGT
>Ga0247837_1008890_pt1 | contig 12366 bp, 10 predicted proteins | sample LaCtaG_2_FD_187115 | JGI IMG/M metagenome (GOLD analysis project Ga0247837, IMG submission 187115) | Freshwater microbial communities from meromictic Lake La Cruz, Castile-La Mancha, Spain - LaCruzMarch2015_14.5m | ecosystem: Environmental > Aquatic > Freshwater > Lake | place: Spain: Castile-La...
ATCGGTTTAGACCGGGATAACGCTAAATGGCAGACAAAGGATGCGAAAGGTAAAAAATTTAACGCCTCGGGAGGTGTTTACGTCCCTTTGTCTTAGGCTTGTCAGGTGTCAAATTAAAAAAAATTTGAAACTATTTAGGTCAAAGCCAACGGCCTTAGAAATGAATGTCCATTTTGGACGGCACACAGTTGTTCAAATAGGTTAAATCCCTGCAGGTTATTGGTAAAGGGAACCTCGTCAACGAAGGCAAAGGCCAATACCTCGTCGGTGTGTCGTAGTAGGCGCTCCATCAAATTTCGACCTTTGGATTTTTTTGGTCGTCGACCTTAATAAACCTATACTTGGAAATAACCACCCAAAAATCACACTTATTTCCAGATATAACCTTATTTTTGGAAATAAGTATGGAGGTTATTGGCAAAAAAGGCAATTGATACACCGCTTTGTTCCCAATTTTTAACCAACACAACCAGGTGCTGCCCAAACTGGGACCCGATGGATTGATGCGCGGGTAGTGAAGTGCGCCCCATTGTTTGGACAACAAAAGTGAAAAAATAAGGTGAAAATGATGTTTGATTATGGCTTCCATTGCTCAATTTTGGTCGAGAAAAAGTCTGCCTGGTACTTGGTCGTTGATGTTTTGGTGCTTTCGCTTGAAGTTGTAAAACTCGAAGTACTTTTTCAGTCCATCATGCAGTTGATGGCCCGATTCCGGCACAAAGATATAGACATACTCCTGTTTGAGGCTCCGCCAAAATCGCTCGATGTACATATTGTCTAAAGCGCGTCCTTTGCCGTCCATAGAAAATTTGACGTCATTGCTCAGGATTAAAGAAACGAACTCTTTGGAGGTGTACTGGCTGCCCTGATCGGTGTTGAACACTTGTGGTTTGCCATATTTTGAGAAAGCTTCTTCCACCACTTCGAGGCAAAAATCGGTACTCAGGGTATTAGAAATTCGCCATGATAACACAAATCGGGTAAACCAATCAATAACTGCCGTAAGGTACATGAACCCTTTGGCCATTGGTATGTAGGTGATGTCGGTACTGTAAACCTGCCGTTTTTCACGAATGGGAACATGCCGAAGTAAGGCGTCGATATCCGAAGTAAGGGTGTTCCATGTGTAATTCGTCTAATGCCCCGGCTCAATCAACGAACGTTTTTGTGACACATTCATAGACGCTCCAACTGCTTCAATTTTTTTTTCAAGAATGATAGCTCCATCTGTAAAGCCCCAATTTGCTCTCTAAGTACGGCGCTCGAAGCGCTTCCAAATCCAGGGTTTCCGGCCTGGTTTTACCGCGCTCAAAGAGGATTGGACTTCCTTCCTGAAGTGTCTTTTTCCATTCGCTGATCTGATTGGCATGCAGCGCATACTGTTCAGTAAGTTGGGCCAATGTTATGTGCTCCTTTAGCGCTTCGAGGGCTACCTTGCTCTTGAATTCCGCGCTGTGTTGTCGTCTGGTGCGGCTCATATTTGATTTATTTAGACTATATAAAGTGCAAATTTATACACTTTATTCTTAGTCGAATCGCTGTCCAGTTTTTGGGGCGCATTATACTCGGAGAGGCCGTATGTTATTCCCACTTATTCTTGTAGGTAACGGGGGCACTACCGACGTAGCCGTGCGTAGTCGGCTATGTGCGGTAGTGCAAAGTTCTCGGTTTTACCGTTCTATAATTTTGTTGGCCTTGTAAATATCTAGGATAAAATTGGACAATATTTGCCCCATTTTATCATGATTTCTGTTTATCCATTGACGAATTTCACGATCCTCAATTCTTATCTTCACGGATACTTCCTCTTCAACATGCTTATTTATCTCTATCTGCTCCGCCAATTGAATTTTTTCTTCCCAGGTTAATTTGAGTGGCTTTTTACTCCATTCGACATCATCAAAGTCGGGGTCGAATGCTATGTCCGCGTCATTATAGTATATATTTTGTTCTGGTATCAAAATGCCATGCTCTGCCAATAGCAAAGCATCGACAGGACGAACTTGCGTGTCGTTTAAATCTTCAATGACATACCCCTTAAGGCTTTCATTGTTTCTGGCTAACTTAACCGCCTGTTCAACTTTGATCTTCATCTTCCGACTGTTTTGTTAAAACATGCTCAAGATATGACTTTGTTTCCTGTTTGCTGGCTTGTCTCGCCGAAATAATCCTGATCGAAACATACCTAATGGTGTAGACTACCGCGATCAATATTTTGCTGAAAGTTTTGCCAATCCGAAGTATTCGCAATTCTGTTGATGTATCCCCTTGAAATTCAAGCGCATTTTCATCCTCAAAAATCTCTTTCGCTTTTTCAAAACGGATGAAATGTTTCTGTTGATTCGTTTCATTTTTGTTCTCGTCCCATTCAAACGGTAGCATAACGACCAAAGAATTTAGGTAAATTAGATTAGTCTGCACAAGAGACGATCTTCTTTTTGAAGCCACATTTACTAAAACATTTTTGGAGAAGGGTTAGTTCCCCTATGTGCTATTTTTTTACCTCTAAGATGACCGAGAACGTTCCCGGGCTAGGCGAGCGTGGCTTTGTGTGGTTGGCCTTGTGCGTCGGGACAAAGCCATGATCGCTTAGCCCGTGTTATGCCAAGTGCTATTATTTTCTAGCTAGTTATTAAAGAATTCCTGTTCAATTTTTAAGACAAACCCAGATCCCATTCCCCAAGGTCTTTTTAACTCTTCAACATGATTCCCAACTTTATTTCCTGCTCCCATGTTGCACAAACTCCCTGTTGATTGAATTGATAGCCATTTCTTTTCAATAAATGGAACTAATTCATTGACTGTTTGGTCGTTTAATACCATTGGTATTTGATTTCCAGCCTGTAGTAAAAATTGATTTGCAATGTTATCTCCCATTATTTCACCAATAAGAAGGGAAAATTTTGCTTTTGTAGGTGTTTCCAATAAATTATTCAGCGTAAATAAAATCTCATTTATTTCATTATCTGTTTTTGTTGCCCATGAGGTCAGTACTTCATTGAATTTCTGTTGTTCAATTTCGCCCCACAGGGAGGCACTAGCCGAAATTGCTCCACCAATAAAAGGAATTGCTCCTAATGAGTTCAGAAGAAATCGCACGGCTTCTTTGCCCGCTGGTTTCTCAATTAGGCTGTTCATTTTCTGAATTAATTCATTATCCATTTTTTCTATTTTTTACTTTTTGCTGTAAAATTCTCTGGTTGCACTTTTAGCATTTGGCATAACTTTTACATAAACGCAACCAAAGTCGAAGCCAACCCCGCATTACGTCTTTTACTTCAACGTTAGTTGCGTTTATGCTCATTATCCCTGTCACCATATTGTTCGCTGACAGGTTCACTTTGCCCACACTTCGCAACGCATGCATGGATAAGCCACGCAAATACAACTCCATACAGCATGCTACAAATCTAACAAGCCGATCCAAACACAAAAAACACAATTTTTGCCACGGGTTCCGAGACTGAGCTGTTCAACAAACTCGGTATGCCATACTGGTGAGCGCATACCCCCCAAATGACCACCCGCCCTACCGCAACAACGTCACATCTCCCACAATCCGTTCCTCCTTCTCCGCACACGCCACCACCAATATGTACACATACACATCCGCAGGCGCCGGTTTGCCATCGCTATCCCCGTCCCAAGCGGCAGTTGGGCCGCTGCCCTCGTACAGTTTTTGGCCCCAGCGGCTGTATATGGTCAGGCTCACCACGCGCGCGCTGCTTTCAGAAGGCACCAGGCGGAACACGTCGTTTACCCCGTTGTCGTCGCCGGGCGTAAACACGTTCGGTATTTGCAGCTTCGACGGGTCGCAGGGGGGCGACACCACCACGCGGTACGCGGCGTTGCCCGTGCAGCCGTTGCCATCGGTCACCGTCAGGCTGTACAGGTAAAATCCTGCCGTGTCTGGCTGTATCAGCAAGTCCATGCACCCGCCACAGGCCGGATTCCACGTGTAGGTCGCAAAACCATCGGGAGCCATGAGCGTCAGCTCGGTGCCCAGCTCCATGAAAAAGGTATCCGGCTGGCTTACCGTCGGCAAAGGCACTGCCGTGGCGCTGATGCAGTGCGTGCTGTCGCAGCCGTTGAAAGCAACATACGTTCTGCATACGCTGCCCGACTGGGTCAGCAAGGTGTCGAACACCATCACCGTATCCCCGCTGCAAAACGTGCGGCTCTCGGCGGTGGCCACCGAAGGCAACACACTCAGGGGTTGGCAAATGAGGCTGTCGCAGCCATTGGCATTCACCAGGGTGCGGCAGTACAGGCCCGGCACGTCGGTGGTGGTGCCGTTTACGTCGATCGAATCGCCTGCGCAGGTGATGAGGCCCGCGAGGCCCACCGAGTCGGGTTGGTTGACTACTATCGGTATGGATGCCAACACCGTGCAGGCGTTGGCACTGATGATGTTGACGCTGTACGTGGCGCTTTGGGTGGGCGTCAGGGTCTGTATTTGCGCACCAGGTTGCACAATGCCCGGACCTTGCCATATATAGGTCAGGCCAGCGGGCGTGGCGGTCATGGTCACCACATCGCCGCCACAAACCACGTAGTTGTCGGCTGTTGCCTGGGCTTCAAAGCCCACCGTGAGCGCAAAAGGGTGCGTTATGCTGCAATCGCCCGAGGTTTGCAGCAGGTTGTACACAAACATACTGCCAGGCAACGTACCGGGCAGGGGTGTAAACACGGTCTGGGCGCAGGCCGTACAGCTGAGCAACGCAGCGGGCTGCCATGCCCAGTTGTATCCAACGAGGCTGTCTACGCCCATGCCAATGGGTTCGATGGAACAGGAAACCAGGTTGTTGGGCGCGGTCGAGAAGTTCAGCAGGGGAACGTACTGGTCGGCACACTGGCAGTTTTCGGTGCCCGGCAGCACCACCAGCAAGCGGCACAGCCAGTCGGGGTTGAACGCCACTGTGGCCGACAACGTCAAACTTTGGCCCTGCCCGATGAGGTCATTGGTACTCAGGTCGGCCACCACCGGTTCGCCGACATCGGGTTGGCCGTTGCCGTTTTGGTCGTACACCAGGGTGAGGGCGGCACCGTTGGCGGGCACGTCGCCCTGGTTGGCCAGCACCACCTGCACGCCGAGGTTGTTGTCGGCGTCTATTTGGCCTTGCGCGCCCGACACGGCCAGTTGCGGCCGCAAAATGGACAGCACAGCAATAGCCTCGCCCGTGGCTATGTATACGCCGCACGTGGTGCCGATGGTGGGACAAAATGCATCAGTCCGCTGGCGGGCCTGCACCAGCAGGGTGGCGTCTACACATGCGGCGTCGGGCTTTATTTGCACTTCAATCCCAAAATTGGACACACCTGCGCCGGGGAGCAAAGGCAGCCGAAGCAGGTTTCCGGACACAAAGGGCGGTCCGGCGGGCGCCCCGCTGCCGGGCAGGTAGTTCAGGAACAGCACACCGTCGGGCAGGGTGATGTACACGCTGTCGCCACTCATGGGCGATCCGGTGGTCACCAGTTGAACCTGAAGGATTTGTGCGGCACCGCAGTTGACGGCGGCGGGCACCTGAAGGTCGATCAGCACATCGTACGCTGCCGACAGTCCATTGACGTTTATGGGTTCGCCCGGCTTGTTGAGCGCGTTGCTGGGGCGTCCGCAAGGCTCGGTGCCCCGGATGCCGTAAATGGCTTGTGCGTTCGACACGGCACCGCATGCCGAGCTGACCTTGAACCGTACGCGGAAGGTGTTTCCGGGGGCTTTGTCTACGCCCAGCAGGCCATTTGCTCCTATTTGGGGCTGCAAGGTGTCTATAAACCACTGGTACAGGTTGTTGGCTAAGCTTTCCGGGTCTGCGGTGTTCACAAAAGGTGCGCCCTGCGGGTACGAAAGCTGGCTGGTGCCGGGCACAATGAGCAGTCCGGCGGGCAGTTTGACGCTGGCAAGCAGGTCGTACGCGTTGCCCAATTTGGCGTTGTACACCTCAAACTCGAAGTAGTCGGAGGTATCGCAAAGCCCGAGCGCCGATTCCTGTATCACGTCCAGCTCCAATTCGGGGTTTAGCTGGCGGATGTACAGCGTCAGGGTGTCTATGCTGCAAATGTTGGGGTCGTCCAAGGCATTCACTGCGCCGCAGCCGAAGCCATAGAGCAGCAGCAGGGAGTCGTTTTCACAATTGAGGTTGATGCCGCGCAAAGTCAGGTTTCGTTTCGAAAAACTGTTGAACCCGCCGATCTGGGCCACGCCATTCACTATGGGTATCGACTGCCCGTTGGCGGTGTTGGTCAACTCGAAATCGGTGATCAAACCCGACGGCGACACCACCCCAAACCACACGTTGGAAGCCTGGGCCGCTACCGTATTTTCAATGTCGAAGGTGTATGTGAATTTCCGTTCGGCCGATAGCAGGTCGTTGTTCACCGTATCGATAAACAAACGCGGCACATTGGCAAAATAACCAATTGGATTAAATATGGTGTCGAGAAACAAAGCGGGCGTGCGCAGACATCCGGTAAATTGATAGTCCGTGATCTGGATCGACGAATCGGGTTTGGCAAAATAACAATTTGGTTCCATGACAAACCCCGCCTTCAGGTCGAATCCTTCGTCCAACGGGCTTTGGAACACTGGAAGAAAGCTCATTACGGCAAAATTGGCTGTTTCGATAAACGGCAAAGGCTGGGGTGGCACAGACGGTACCCCGTTTTGCAAAAACAAGCTGAACAGGTTGGCGCTCGCCACCTGAATGCCAGCGGGTAAGGAGAGGCGGTGGCGCGCAATGGACACCAACGGGCGCACCTCAAACGGAAACATGTTTGGCTGGGCTAAGTGTATCAGCATGCTGTATGGCGTGACGGTGAGGGATGTACTGCACGGCCGTATGCCAATCTGGTTGCTTTCCCGAGAAAAATACACGCCGGAATACTGGTTTCGGGTGAAGGGGATGTCCAGCGCCGCCAGGCATTGCGGATTTTCGCCCAGGTCCACCGCTGTCCGAAAATCAATCATCACCGGTTCGGGGAAAATGCCGGTCAGAGGGATAAAATTGCAGTTAAACTTGAAATCGGTATAAATCGTAAAGGCATCCCCGGGCCCCAAAAACGGCCTGGGCAGGCAGCCGCTCAGAAACGCATCTTCCAAATCGACAACAAAACAGTGGGACTGGGAGATCAGCTGCTCGGTGATGACAGATGGCAATACATTGACTGCTGTAAACTGGTAAAAACCCTGGTCCCTGACGGAATAAAGGTCTTGCAGCGCACAACCAACAGTCGTCCCGTCGGCATATTTAACCGTAATGTAGCTGTTGACCCATTGAATGCTGTCGGCGTTGGTGAACAAATTTTGTCCTTGCGACACCGCATAAATGCCGGGCCCTGCCAGTACGTCGGTTTGGGCCACCTCATGCCAAATCTGACGGGGCAAAACGGAGATGAGCGGGCTGCCGGGCTGTACGGTGCCTTGCACAACCACGCGCATGGTGTCGCCGGGGATGTACCGGTTTCGGTTGATCAGGCTGAGGGTAGGGGAGGTCAGGTCATCAGCTGCGCGGTCGTCGTTGTCGTCCCGGTAACCGAGGTTCAGGCGGTAGGTGTCAAAAGACCAGTTGACCGAGCCCTCCAAAGGCGCGCAGGGCGAAATGGTGTCGGTTGAGCAGTCGAAACAATCGGAATTGACCTCCGCATAAAAAAAATCGCATTTGCCAAAAGAGCAGTCGATGTTGACCAACGAATCGGTGAAGCCTACCTGGTACAGCACTTTGGCCCTGCACAACCCGTCTCTGCAACTGGTGTCGGTGGGCACCGGAATGACTTCTATCTGGTTGGACGCGCAGAGCGCAGCGCCTTCGGTGACCATGTCGGGCGTGCAGTCGTACCGAATGCAAAAATCAATGGCCATGGAATCGTTGGGCAGGGGCAACGCAAAGGCCATTTCCACTATTTGCCGGTCAGCCGGTTGTGTCACGGTAGTGGTAGTAAACAGCGCAGGCAACTGGCCGTTGGTAGTGGACAAACCACAACTGGCGGTGTCTATCGTGAGGCCTTTGGGCAATTGCATGGTGAAAACAGCAAAACCTTCGGTATCCTGGTTGCGTTCACTTTTGAGGTACACGCTGTACGGATAGGTTTTTCCGCTTTCCAGACAGGCACCAATATCAGTGTTTATGCCGTAAGCAATGTCATAAAAAAAGGTATCGACAGGCAGAAAGAAATTTTCGGATATGCCATTGCCGACAGGGCACTCTTTGACGTAAAAAAACGTGCCCCGAACGTAAAATTTGGGTTCGTAGCAACTGTTTGAACAACTGACAATGTCGAACGACAACAAGAGGGTATCTAAAGCAGGTACCGACTTCAGGAGCATGGTTACGCTCCGGTAGCCGTTGGACACCCCGCAATCGTCGAGCGGATTCAGCTCAAATGTGTTGGGTGTGATGGGTTCCGTCTGGCCGTTGGTCGTCAGGGTGAAACTGCCCGCCAGCATGCTGTTGTAAATGGATTCGGTGACAGCAAAAGTCAACTGCACATTTTTGCCGTCGCCAGTACCCGTGTTGATGATTTTCATGGTCTGTCGCGCCGGATTGTTGCCACAGCCATTGCTGGTCAGTTTAGTGCTGCCTTCTATTTTGATGTCTGGTACCCTGGTAAACGGCACAATCTGTACGGTGGCCAGCGTGCTGTCGTACCGGCATTCCGTTTGTGCATCGCAGCCCCAGCCGACCTGAATGCGCGATTCGTTGAAAATGGTCGGCGTACCGCAGTCGGTGATGGCTATTTTTTCCACAATGTCTATGGTTTCATTGAGCTCGAGCCACTCGTCGCCGTCGCCAAATTGGGCCAAATACAAGCCGTCAAACTGGGCTGAGGCAGCGCCGGCCGAGATGTTTTGTGTGGACGCATTGGATATGTCAAAAATATTCATGCCGTTGGCGGGGTAAACGTCGCGCAGAAATACACGGCCAATTTTTCCCAAACGGGTATTGGTCACCCGGATGGTGCGCATGAGGGTGTCGCCTTTTTCGCCAGTCATGAAAGCGTCTTGCACGCTGGTGATCAGGATCAAGCCGGTCTCTACGGGAATGGAAGTGGTGCTGATTTGGAGGTTGCCACCGGAAGACTGGAAGCTGATTTGCGCCACAAACAACTCCCCGGCGTCCAGCGCCTCGGCTGCTGCACAGTTGGCCGTGAGTTGCACCGTAACCGCCAACGGCACGCCTGCTTCAACAGACGGTGCCAAAAAAACGGGTTTGGTCAGATCGGCGATGTTTTGTTCCAAAATTCCGGTCACCGTTCCGGGCACGTATGTCAGTCCAGTCGGCAACGTCAGGGTAAGCACGCCGTTCAAGACAGGAAAGGTGCCCGGGTTTTGCAACGTGATGAAAAACGTATCGACCCCGCAAACAAACAGGGAGTCGCTGTTTTCATAGTTAATCAGCACGTTTTGCCCGCGTACGGATTGAAAAGACGACAGAAAAAGGATTAAAGACAGCGTGGCGAGTAACTTTGAATACATATTTGGATTTATTTAAAGGGTTTGCTCATGGATTATCAGGCTGAAAAGTAATGACTCTTTTGGAAACGGGAATTGTATTTTTGTGCCATCATGCGACTTTTTGAAGGCATTTGGGGTGTTTGGGCTATTTTGTTTTTTTTACTGCTTATGACCCTCAGCTTGCCCTGGCTGTTGGTCAACGCGCTCTGTTTTGGAGAAAAAGAGGCTTTAAAGCGCAACATTTACTTCCTGCACCGCGTATTTTCACCTGTATTCCTGACCCTCATTGGCATTCGTTTGCGTGTTGACGGCTTGGAGCACGTGTCGACCGATCAACCGTATGTACTCATCAGCAACCACCGCAGCATCCTCGATTTCATCATCAATGCGGTGGCTTTTCCCGGTGTTTTTCGCTTTTTGGCCAAACACGAATTGCGCCGCATACCAGTGTTTGGCTGGGTGGTGCAAAAAATGTGCCTCACCGTCGACCGCGCCAATACCGCCAGCCGCGTGCAAAGCGTGGTGGAACTCAAAAAAGCGCTGCTGGACGGCTGGAGTATTTTTATTTACCCGGAGGGCAGCAGAAACAAAACCAGGGAACCCCTGGCACCGTTTTATGACGGCGCTTTTCGGATAGCCCTCGAATGCCAGACGCCTGTGTTGGCCCAAACGCTGCTCAATGTCCAAAATCGTACGCAAGGTCTGTATCTTCGCCCCGGCGTTGTGCACGTTGTCTGGTGCAAGCCTGTTTTACCAGCACAACACGACGCGGCTTCACTCAAAGAGGCCGTCCGGACAGCAATGCTCGACGTACTTCAAAATCATCACCCCGCAACAGCTTAACAAATGCAATACAAAAGCAATGTGCTTGAAACCATCGGCAACACGCCCCTCATTCAACTGAACCGGGTGGCTGCCGACATACCGGCCCTGGTGCTGGCCAAGGTGGAAACATTCAATCCGGGCAATTCCATCAAAGACCGCATGGCCGTCAAAATGATCGACGATGCCGAGGCGCGGGGCGACCTGAAACCCGGCGGCACCATTGTGGAGTGCACCTCGGGTAACACAGGTATGGGCCTGGCCCTGGTGGGTGCCGTGCGTGGATACCGATGCATTTTTACCACCACCGACAAACAGAGCAAGGAAAAAGTGGACATCCTCAAGGCCGTAGGTGCCGAGGTGATTGTTTGCCCTACCAACGTGGGCCCGGAAGATCCACGCTCGTACTACTCGGTGGCCCGCCGCCTCAGTGAGGAAATTCCCAACTCGTTCTGGTGCAACCAATACGATAACCTCTCCAACCGCCAGGCGCACTACGAATCCACCGGCCCCGAAATATGGGCCCAAACAGAGGGCAAAATCACGCACCTGGTAGTGGGTGTGGGCACCGGCGGTACGGTATCGGGCGTAGCCAAATATTTGAAAGAGCAAAATCCGGACATCAAGGTCTGGGGAGCCGACACCTTTGGCTCGGTGTTCAAAAAATACCACGAAACGGGCGTGTTCGACCCCAAAGAAATTTATCCGTACATCACCGAGGGCATCGGCGAGGACATCCTGCCCGCCAACGTCGACTTCTCGCTCATTGACAAGTTTGAAAAGGTATCGGACAAAGACGGCGCCCTGTGGGCCCGTCGCTTGGCCCGCGAGGAAGGGCTGTTGCTCGGCTACTCCTGCGGCAGCGCCATGGGAGCCCTTTGGCAAATGCGCGGCCAGTTGAAAAAAGACGACGTGGTGGTCATCATTTTCCACGACCATGGCAGCCGCTACGTCGGCAAGGTATACAACGACGACTGGATGCGCGAGCGCGGTTTTTTGGAAACGGAACTCAAAGTCAGCGACCTCCTGTCACGCAAAAAAGACCGCCGATTCATCGCCTGTCAGGCCGACGACACCGTGCGCCACGCTTTCAACCTCATGAAAACCCACGACATAAGCCAGTTGCCGGTGTTGGAAACCGAAAACATGGTGGGCTCCATCACCGAAACACAGGTGCTGCACTTCCTGCTGGAAAACCCGATGACCAACTCGGAGCGCACCATCCGCGAGGTCATGGGTGCCGCATTTCCGGTAGTGCAGGAAGACTTGCCCATCGGCCAACTTCACCGCTACCTCAGCAAGCAAATCCCGGCCGTGGTGGTGAAGGATCTGTCAGGCGGCATGCATGTGGTGTCGCATTATGATTTGATACAATCGATGTAGAAATGCGGAATACGGAATGCGGAATACGGAATACGGAATTTTCTCATCCTTTCGGATTTTATGCATCATCCAAAGTAATTTAGCAAAAAAATAGAGGGAATGTGCAAATTCCGCATTCCGCATTCCGCATTCCGCATTCCGCATTCCGCATTCCGCATTCCGCATTCCTATCCTGTTCGCTTTTGGTTGTTTCTGGCGGTTTTAATGGAAGTCACGGTGATGGCCAACAGTTCGTCAGCTTCCTTCCACAGCGGCGTAATGGGTTCTCGCCAATCTTCGGACAATCCTACCAGAAATTCTAGCCAGAACATGGTTTCATCAAGTTCTTCCTCTACAATGCCCATTTTGGCAATAAAATCCCTTGGGGATTTTCGTCGGCATGCGGCGCGATAATTGGCAGCAGTAGAAGTCGCACTTCGAATAATCTGATTTTTTACAGTTCGGTATTTTGCCGACTCCTGGAAATCTTCAGTAAAATTAACCACAGCTAAAGCAAACACTTTAAACCGTGTTTTGAGTGAATTGATGTCCATAAAAGCGTATTTTGTGATGATTACACCACAAAAATAAACCCTTTAGTCAAAAATTCAAAAAATTCCGCATTCCGCATTCCGCATTCCGCATTCCGCATTCCGCATTCCGCATTCCGCATTCCGCATTCCGCATTCCGCATTCCGCATTCCGCATTCCGCATTCCGTATTCCGCATTCAAC
>Ga0247837_1008892_pt1 | contig 12362 bp, 13 predicted proteins | sample LaCtaG_2_FD_187115 | JGI IMG/M metagenome (GOLD analysis project Ga0247837, IMG submission 187115) | Freshwater microbial communities from meromictic Lake La Cruz, Castile-La Mancha, Spain - LaCruzMarch2015_14.5m | ecosystem: Environmental > Aquatic > Freshwater > Lake | place: Spain: Castile-La...
CCATGAAAGGCTATAAAAGTGAGCTTTTTGGCTAGGTAATCATAAATATAATAAAACCACATGACCAACTCTCCTTGAAGACTCTATGAAAGCCCAACTGGTGTAAGAATGCCATGGCCATATCACGCCAAACAGGTACTTTCAGTGGCCGCCAAGCAGATAAGACAAACAATATAGCCGTGCTCTATCACTCGAAGTACCACTGCATATGCACACTTGCACTGTGTAGGGAGGACCCTGCTGCAAGTCTCATGCATTGTGTCATAGGGAGTCTGTGCCAACAAAAGTCTGTTTATAGGGAATGCGCTTAATTTGCACGTTAAACAGTTGGTCTGTAGACTGGTACAAGTGAGGCAGGGAACGCAAACGGCCAAATCTGCCTTTTTCACTTTGGCCCTAACCCTGCTAGGCCTCACTATTCCTATACTACGCCTGCGCCTCTGGCAGCCCCGGCATCTCCCTATTCACTCGATATTTCTTCGACACATCTGGAACCGGCAGTCCCTTTTCCTCCCTCTTTTCCTCCTCCTTAGCCTCCTCCTTCCCCTCTTCCCCACCTGCTTTCTTCGCCTTTCGCTTCTTTTTCTTCCCTGTCTTCACATAAAACGGGTCCGTGGCTGCCTTTTGAGCCAAGTCCTCCTTCGTCTTCTTCCGACTTTCCTTCGCATTAGTCTCCCTCGCGCCTGCAAAGTCCTCTTCTCGGAAGTAGTAATACTCCACAGAGCCGTCCTCCCGCTCTCTACGCAGCTCCGCAGGGTCGACTTCAACAGGCGTTTGCAGGTCTTCCGGACACTTGACAAGGGACTGGGACAGGGGGTTGATGGGCAGCAGGGGAGTGAGTCGCTTCGCAGCTTCGACTAAAGCGTCTTTGTCAAGTCCGTTTATGACTGTTAGGTAGAGCTGGGAGCGGTCTCTGGGCTCGACAGAGTCCACTGAGGGGATAGTGGTGAAGAGCGTTGTCACCTGCCCTGTGAGTGCTTCCGAAGTCAGGTCAATCACGGAAAGGTACAGTTTGAAGGCCGCGCACACTATAGCGCTGTATATCGACTCCGGCAGACGCAGTTCCTTGATCCTCAGTGAAGTCAACAGGGTCAAAGCCTCCAGTCGCAACTCCGTCTGACAGGCAATCCCATGCTCCCCAATTATGAAAATGAGTGAAGCCAGTGCACTTCCCTTCTCACTCTTCCACTCCTCCAAGCCTCTTATCATGTCCACAGCCAGACCCACTGCCTCCTCGCCCAGGCCTTCCACTCGCACCACCACGTCTAGCATCATGCCTGCGATGTCTCCTTCGTGCTGGTCGGTCTTGCTGCGGATGAGGAGACAGAGGACTTCGAACATCCACTTGAAGTCGGTGATCAGCTCGTAGTGGTTTTTGCCAAGGAGATACAGTACAGTCGCTACTAAGTTTTCCTTGATTTCCGCACACTCCGGATTTCCGATTTCCTTCAATATCGACGAAGTGGCTTCCGTGACTGTAGCAGCGGTAGTCGTAGTGACCAGCAGCTGTAAGGCCTGTTTGCGTATCGTCATGTCCCGGTACTGCAGACTGTCAGTGATGTAGGTCTTGTAGTCCTCGAGGGAGATGCTCTGCTTGTCGAAGGCGAGTTGTAGGGCTTTGAGTCCTAAGTACTTGACTGTGTGGAGGGTACGGTTGGCGTCGGGACTTTCCACGAAGGTTATCATCTTGGCCAGAGCGGCGTTCTTGACTGCTGTGTGTTCGTTGTACCAAGTCAGCACGAACACTATAAGTTCGTATTCGACAGATTTGGCACTGCAGCTGCCCAGCAGCGTTTCCACCGGCTCCAGCAGCTTCTTCAGCAGTCGCGGCTCCAGTCGCGTGAGCAGGGAAAACTACATGGAAGTCACCAGCTTGAGCAGCTTGATGAGCATCCAGTTGCTGCGGGTAGTGCGCAGCAACTCGTACAGGGAACTGGCAGTGTAGAGCACTGCTTGAGGTGTCCTTCGGGCCTGCTCATACAGCGTATTTACCGCATTCAGCGCCACACTTGGATTCTCATCCCTCAGCTTTTCAGCGATTCTATCCAAACTCTGCCCCAAGTACTCGGGCATGAAGTAGTAAATTTTGCAGAAAAGTGCAGTGGCCTTCTTGCGGATAATTGCCTTGGAGTTGCTCAGGAGACTCAGGCACTCATCTGCAAGGGAATGGGCCAGGTCTGTAGTACACACCATTGAGAGTGTATTGAGCGCCACAGTAGTGTCCAAGTGACTTGCGCCGCTCAAGTCCTTGCGGAACAGGTTGGTGGTGAGCAGCAGCAGCTCTGGGTTGGCGCCGAAGCACTGTTCGCAGGCGAGGTAGCCGAAGCGCTTTTGGCTGAAGCGGGGACTGCTCATCAGCTCGATCACGTGGAAGGCCGCCCACTCCATCTCGTAGCCTTCGAGGTACAACTGAGTGGAACTCACGACAAACAGCTTCTGCACAGCATTGCACTTGACCGCCATGTCCGTCGCCCTCACCTCCTCCTTGATTTCCGTGAACACAGACGTGAGGAAAGAGGTAGTGCTCTGCTTGGGCTTGCGCAGACCTTTGATCACGTCCACTGGCTGCCGGCCAAACATGGTTATAGTGGCTAAAAGAACTCGAATGCAGGGATAGAGGGACTGGGGAGGGCAGTAGGGTAGGAATTGGACTATTGGAGGTGTGTTTTGGCTGGATGTATGAGCTAATACGGTAATTTAGTGTCCGGGTAAGGTATATGGCTTGCTGGAAGGCGCCTTTTAGCAGTATTTATATGTCTAGGACTGCAGAAAAGTGTGTTTTTCGCTGATATGTTGGGAGTTAGCGCAAATCCTTCTTTCCTGCGCAAGGAAGTTATCAGTTCTTTTGAATATATGCCTGCATCGGCTTTCAAATAGACGAAATCGGTGGAAATCCGCTGCTTTTAATGGCCGAAACCATAGCCCAGAAGGCTTCTTGCCTTTTCCAGAGCTTTATCAGCCGATTTCGAGGGAAAACACACTAAATGACGAGAAATAGTCCCAATCCGCCCTATTCCCACTACTATCCCAGTCATGCACCAGCCTTCCTCCTCCTCCATCCTTGGTCAAATGACAGGAAATGTGCATACCCTATGTCTACTCCGCCTCCTTCTCCTCCTTCTCTCGCTTCCTTTTCCTCCTCTCCGCCTTTTCCCGCTGCTCAGGGTCGAGATGCATCTCCTCCGGCATCACTCTTTCCACGACTTTGGGGTAGGCCCAGTAGGCGAAGTAGCCCATAAGTCCCACAGTCACCAAAGTTCCAACCCTCATATTAGCTATATCCCTGCCATAGCCACACATACGGCGGGTCTGGAAGCCGGGGACTGCCATTAGGCCGGATGGACAGCCACTAGTTAGGTGATAGACAGGGACTTTAGACACTAGGGAAGTAGGTCAGGGGGATGTGGAGGAGGAGGTTGGCCAGTCTTAGGACGGGCAGGGCGGCTTCAGGCTGGTACATGTCTTCCAGCTGCACGGAGAACTGCTCCTGGGTGGACAGCGCTGTCCACCCAGTCACCACAGCTGCCAACTGCGCCATTCTTCCCTCCATCGCATTCACTATTTCTTCCACTATTTCGCTCAGGTCGATTACTGCGTCGTCAATGTCGCCCAATACCTCGGCGAACTGCTTATGCTCATATATGGAGCCGTATACATCCATTGGGTCAGCGGAGTAGATATCCAGGAGCTGGGAAACGTGCTTCCACAGGGCGAGGTAGTTCGTAGCCTTGGTTAGAAGGCTGAGAAGGCGGGTGTAGAGGACGCTGCGGTGGGTGTTGGCTTGGGCGGAGTCGAGAGGGAAGCAAGGGCAGTCTCTCTGTAGAATCAGGCACGATCCACAGAGGAGACTACCTGAGATGGGGTTGAAGGCTACGAAAGGCCGGGTGTGAGTGGTACAGAGCAGCACAGTCCGCCGACTCCGCAGCACCATATGCTCCAAAATGCCCTGATTCCCCGGCAACATAGAGAGATCCATAGGCAGTTCTCTGCGGTCAAAAGGGCACAGTCCTCGCACGTTAGAGGCTGCTATCATCTTAGTGCACTCCTTACAGATTGTATGGCCGCATGGGAGACACAAAGGCCGCCTGACCTTCTGGTCAAAAGCATGTGAGCAGATTTGGCAGAGAAAGAGCTGGTCTCGGTCTGTGAGAGTGCCAAGCGGAATGAGGGTTTGAGGGGGGCGGAGAGCCGTTTCTAGGTGGCGGAGTCTGTCTAGCTGCTTGCTCGTCACTTCCCTCGTCGACCTAAGCTGTTCGAGCAGCGGACAATCCGCTTCCGGCTTACTCTCCGCACGGTCTGGCCCAAGCTTCCCAAAGATGCGCAGCCCAAGCAGCTCCTTAGATCGGGTGGGATAGGTGCGCGTGCCTACTGAATCCTCCTCTTCCTCGGAGCCGTTTGGCACTGTCCTGCGAGTTTTGACCATTTCAGATTGGGAATTGTTTATAAGGTGTGAAGCAGCCTGTGGACCTAATCTCTGGCTTTAGAAGTCGTTAATTTACTGGCCGTCTCAGACCTGCTCCTCTGCCTCCTGCCGTCCTCAGCCCCTCCCCCTGGGCTTCCTCCGGCCCTCCCAGGTCTCACTCCATTTCTATGGTTCAGAACGAATCTCAGTGCAATGCCAGGTTCTCGCCTACTAAGACGCTGCTGAGCAAGAGCGGAAAGCGGGTCGGTGGGGGCTTTATTCTGATAGCAGTTTGAAGTGCTAAAGGCCTTAGACATGGAAAATATCCGTAAAAGCGGATGGATGGAGACTGGGACGCTAGGCGATATGGCTGAATTGAGGGGTCGCCTGTTCCCCACTCGGCCTTTGTCCGGCTTTGAGGGAAATCAACTCGAGTCAGTCCGGGAATAGCCTCAAAAGTCAATCAAACAGCCAATTGTAATTGACTTTTCTTCGCCTTCCAGCGCCTTCTTTGCTTTGTGTGTCCGCGGCAGTTTCCCCCTCCACCGCAGGCAAAAATGGCCCACGGACTATAGAGTTCTGAGGGGAAATAGGGGCTTTCAGGGCGATTTGAAGGCAGTTCGCCCGCAGACCAAGAGGAAAACTCAGGGAAAAAGCTGCGCTGTGGACAGGGAATTGGGAAAAACCCTGCAAAAAGGCGGGTTTTTGCGAGTTTTAGAGCGATAGAAGCGATGGAAGTCTCACTAGGAGGGTTTATTGACCATTAGCCATGTCTCAAAGGCAAAAGAGACAATGGAGTCCTGCCAAGTCTGAGTCTGCTAGGTATATAGAGAAGGAAATTGCGAATAGTGCTAAAACTAGCAGCTTTCTGACTCGTAAATTAGCGAATTTCTCCTAAATCGCGTTGAATTGAGCCTTTTTCTTCGTTTTCGCCTGTTTTAGGCCGAAAGTTTCAATGAATAGTAGAATTTCAGACCTTGATTGTCTGGGAGTAGCGTCTCTAGATAGGAATATGAGTGTATTTGCCTGCTTAGAGCCAGAAATCACGGACAGTTGGGCTAGAGGGGTTAAAATGAGACGAAATGGTACCATTTTGGACCAGCGCTGCCTCCAAAAGTCCACTTCCACTGACATGAATAGCCCAGGAGTGCATGTCTCCCTAAGTTTCTGTGCTAGGCCGAGCTCCAATTACTACAAATTCCCTTTCCTGCACCTTTTCCCTTATTTACTGGGAAAAGACTCATTTCGACTCGTAGGTCGCTTTGCTAAGCCTTTCAATACCCTCTTTTTGGATGATCCCATTAGAAAAAGGCAGGTTGGACTATACGCCCCAAATAGTCTTAATTGTGGCCTATTTTGCTTCGCAAACTAGCTAACATTAGTACTTTCTTGTAAATAAATTAAGAGATATTGGGGAAATAAGGGTTTTTTGATTAGTTGAGAGGATGTAGTTTGGCAAAGACCTGTGAAATTGTGAGTTTTAAGTGCTACTTATGAAGAATTTAGCGCATTTCTAGGTCTATTTGGCGGCTATAAGAGGGAAATCGCGAAAAATGAGGGATTTGACGAAGCAGCTAGTCAGCCAAGTGCCCAAAGTCCTGCCAACTCCCAAACCCCAGGCCAAAGAGTCAGTCTTCCTCCATCACTCCGCCAATATTGTACTTCCCACTCAGTTCCTCACCATTCGCCTCCAAGTCTCAGAACTAAGCGCCATCCTAAAGGCACTGCAAAGTCCATTCCCCAGCCAGTCCATAGACAGCGCCCAGGCAGAGCTGCAGACCCGGTAGTGTCCAGCCAGCCTGTACATAGCGGGACACCGGAGGGAAATCGAGCTGCTGAAGGGGGAAATCAGCACTCGGGACGAGTTGGAGAAGGCGCACGGGTATGCTGTGTTGGCGTGCTTGTATGCGCATTTGGAGGAGATGGCCGGGCTGCTGAAGGCCCTGCAGCTCGCCAAGCGAGCCAAGGTCTCCAAGTCCCTGGCTCTGGACCAAGCCCGCAACTCCACCCTAGGCCAGTCCCAGCTGCCTCCCCGTCCCGCCACCTCCTGCCCTCCCCCCTCCACCCCCGCCCTTCCCCAGGAAAACGCCCAGCTCCTCCTCGACTTCCAGCAAACCGACTCCGAACACCTCATTGCCATCCAGCGAAGCATCGGCGACATCAACGCCATGCTCAGTTCCTTCGGCATGAAAGTGGCGGAGCACGAGGAAATGAGTGCGAGGAGTAAGGGATAGGCAGTATTTGTGCATGCGCAGCAGGCGCTGGGACATATGAAGGCGGCGCAGGGGCAGTTGGAGCAGGCGAATGAGCTGAGTAAGGGAGTGGGGTTGGCGTATTGTGTGTTTTTTGTGACTTTGGCGGTGCTGCTGCTGGTGTATGACTGGTGGACGGCGCAGACTATAGTAGTGCAGACGTAGACTAACACCTTAATCCCCTCCTCTTTATTTCCTATCAAATCTCCATTCCCAGGTTTCCCTGTAAGTATGAAAACTGCCCTTTTGACCATAGTCCCAGTGCCTACTTACCCTACTTTATATGGCTTTCTCAGGCAACAGCAACAGTCTCGGCCAGCCCTCCACTACCTCCGGACACTATCTGTCCCTTACCACCGCCACCGGCCTTTCCGAGTCATACAGCCGCACTTGGGGACCACTAGGACTGCGCTGGACAGCCAGGGAGTAGTTTCCCTCAGTCTGCATGTGAGTAGATAGGGCCTGCAGTGCTTCTGTGACTGTGACGTCCTGCCTAGTTCTCACTTCGTCGAGGTCGATGCTGTAGTAGTAACTGTAGGCAGGCTGGCCGAAGGGGATGTAGACTCGGAGGCCCGGCTGAAAGGCCGTAAAGTCACTTTCCGGCTTCAAAGCCGACACCAAAACCCTTACTTTGGCCTGAGATAAGCGACTTTGGGCTCGGGACTGGTAGGCACTTTCCAAGGATCTGCCTATTTCCTACTCAATTCGCTGTTCCAAGGCCTTGTTTTGCTCAATTAGCGCTGTTACGGAGGCAGTGTTGGGGTTGGCTCCCTTTCTTACCTGGTGATATAGCGTTTCCAGCTGTTTATAGCACCTCAAAATGTCCTTTATTGTGTCGTCTTTCCGCCTTTTTTCGCTTTTTTGCTGAGATTTGGTCTTTTGGAGTGTGTAAATGAAGGGAATTTCCTGTATATAGGCCCAATCAGAGGTAAAACTGACCTCAGGACCCGGCATTTCCAGCATTTCCTCCGCAACTCTAATACTTTCCCTATACTCGCCCTGCTGTCCGTCCAAAAAGTCGCTCAAAACGTCCATCGCAGAGCTCATTTTCCTGCCATAAAGCTCAATTCTGCCCTCCACCTCCCTCAACTGCCTCAATTTCTCCCCTGCCAAGGCCTCCAACTGGCGGTTTTGAGTCTCCACAAAGGCGTCCAACTGCGCAATCAAGGCAATTCGCTTGCTGGCCAGGTCTGCCAGGGCGAGCTGCTTGCTGCTGTGGACTTGGCTCTCGAGAGACTCGAGGTAGGCCTTGAGGGACTCGTTGCGGTCGCTGAGGAGGGTGAGTTGGTCGAGAAGGGTGTGGATTACTTCGCTTTCTCTGGGGTTGGAGCTTTCCACCTCGTCCAGTCGAAAACTAGTGAGCTGTTCCGCCCCACTGCTAATGGACAACGCAGGGTTAGTCCCCACTGGCAAGGCCCTGCTGCTGTCCTTCCTAGGAATGCGTAGCGAGTACCCCCGCTGCTCCACTACAGGCGAATCACTCAAGGAACTGCCTAAGTCCAAAGTTCTGCTGGTTATCACTTCAGAGGTGCCTTCAGTCCTGCTGGTGTTCCCTCGATTCGGACTAGTGCCGAAACTCATAGAGCCGCGCAGGATTTCGAGTTCCAGCGGACTTCTGTCCATATATATAGTCGGCCTTCTAGGGTGTTAGGGTTCGATTAAAGAATGAGACAGCTGCTGAATGCGAGGCCGGGCGAGGCGGTGCGACTGCCGCTGCTGGGAGGGAAGATGACAGGCGGCGAGGCGGAGGAAGAGACAGAGACAGGGGAGTACTGTCAGGTCAGAGAGGTCACTATGCAGCCTGCTGTTGGGCCTGATACGCTGCTGGCCCGATATCTGCTCTTCCGTCCCTATGCCTTCTCTCTGAACATCCACCCTCCTACCCCCGAGCCCAGTCGCTACTGCTTCCGAATGCTCAACTGTGAAGCCAAACTAGTGCGCTGGACGTTGCTAGACAACGGCCTCTCAGAAGTGCGTTCAGGGGATCAATGGACTGTCATGTGGGCTAGTGGGTCTTTGAGGAGTTCAGTGTTTCAAACGCTTGGGAAATTCCAGAAAGTCAACCACTTCCCGAGGTCAATTGAAATCAGCCGCAAGGATTGTCTCTACAAGAACCTTGCTCGAATGCAAGCTTTGCACAGCTCCAAAAACTACAGTTTTTTCCCTCAGACTTTCATCCTTCCACAAGAAGCTTCAGAACTGGTCCACGAAATGGAGTCCGACCCAAGCGCCATTTGGATCCTCAAGCCGAGTGGCAGTTCGCAAGGGAAAGGCATCTTTTTGACCCAAGATCCGGGGGATATTCCCTTTGGACATAGCATGGTGGCTTGCAGGTATATTGATAATCCGTACCTCATCAACGGGTACAAATTCGACCTCAGAGTGTACGTAGCAGTGACCAGCTACAACCCTCTCCGAGTCTACGTCTACCGCGAGGGCCTGGCTCGCTTCGCCACTGTCCCCTACCGCACTACCGACCTTTCCAACCGATTCATGCACCTTACCAACTACTCCGTCAATAAGCACAACCCTGCCTTTAAGGCCTCTGCGCAGGGGGATTCAGGCAGCAAATGGTCTCTTTCCGCCCTGTCTGCCTATTTCCACAGTCTCAATATCGAGTTTTCCCCGATTTGGCACCGCATTAAGGAAATCGTTGTAAAGACGATAATATCCATAGAGAGCACTGTCAGTGCAGGGGTGGAAATGTACGTCAGTAGCAGCAACAGCTGCTTTGAACTGCTCGGATTTGACATCCTTCTGGACGACTTGCTGACTCCGTGGCTGCTGGAGGTCAATTTGTCGCCTTCCCTGAACTGCGACACTGCACTGGATTTGAAGATAAAAAGCCAATTAATCGCAGATCTGTTCAATTTGGTGGGGGTGATTGGGAACAGGGAGGCCGGGCCCAGGGCGAAAACGAAGAGTGAAAGTCGCAGGCCGTGGGACCACTCCACTCACGCTTCCAGCTCGGAGTGGCTGGGTGATGACGGCTACTCTAGGCAGGAAAGAGCCATTTTGAGGGCTGCGGAGGAGGAAATGAAGCGAGTGAACGGCTTTGATAGGGTATTCCCAGGGGACGGATTGACCTACCGAAGTCTATTTGACCAGGAAAGGCCGCTGAACACTCTCCTTCAAAACCACTCTTTGGGCATTAGAAGAGGGGCGACTAGATCGGCTGCCTGGACTGACAACAACCAGGGACTCCTGCCCCGGCCCAAGAAGCAAAAGGCGAGGAAAATCATCAAAAGCACGCCTGAGACCTACGTGGAAATGGCGCTTCTGAAGCTACGCAGAGAGCTAGGCCGTCCCCAGCCTAAAGAGACGGTATTACGATAAGGATGAGAGTTAAGAGGGGGGGCTGGTGCCAGTGGAAGGTCGGACTTTCCACCCAGTCGATGTCTCGTAGCAGCACTCCTGCAGTAAGTCTTTGGCTTGGTTTATAGGCACCAAAATGGCAGTTTCTGCGTGAAAGGGGTCATTTTCTCTATTTTCCTTGGTACAAGGGAAATGCCCACTGTTGATTCCCACCACTTCGCCAGCTGTATTGAGCACTGCGCCGCCCGACTGCCCATGCATCATCAATGCACTCGCATACACGTAGTCACTATCTCTCCCCTGGATATACCCACTATTGCACAGAAAGCTCCGATACCCATACCCACATAGAAGCACTTCCTCCCCTGGCTTCAACAGGTCTGAATTGCCGAGTTTGAGGTAGGAGTAGCGCTTGTGTCTGGGAAGCTGCAGAACAGCCACATCTCTCTTTTTGTCGACTGTGACGACTTCCACGACTTGGTTTTCCTGGGTGGTAGAGCGGATCTCTGTGCAATGCTTGGCGGTGAGTGCAAGGCCGGAGGAGGAAATGGCGAAAGAGCTGCCTGTGTTGGAGTTGGAATAGTGGAGAGTCACTAGGCTTTTTCGGGCTTCTTCGTGCACAGAGTGCAGACCGCAGTAGGCGAAGCCCAGGCCGAGAGCGCTAATCACGACCTTCATAGGAACTATGGCGCTAGGTTAAAGCAGAGAGGCAAGCAGCGCCAGGGAAAGCAGGGAAGCCGCACCGCTCAGACAGCGCGTTTCTCTGTCTTTCAGCACTTCGAACTTCTCCAACTCCACGACATGCTCCTTAAAGCAGCTCTGCGGCTCTTGCAGTTCCGCGTAGTGCAGCACTTCGAACTGCAGTCTGGGGATCACTTCCACCTCTCTGTCATGCACAGCGTCCAAGTACTCCAAAACCAAGTCGTCGCTAGGGTGGAGGGAGCAGTAGGCTTGGCCGCTTGCACTAGCGCCACATAGACAGGTGGCATTCACACCGTCTGTACCTGTGCAGTCGCTATCAGTGCTGCATTTCACAGGCAACAGACCTATCGACTTGGACACTGGGAGGCAGATGCCGTTCTTCAGGCGGCCGGAGATGCAGGCGACTCGTGCATCTGCCCTGGCTCCGGACTCCACAGTGAACCGCTTTATGCACTTTCCCAGGCTGCAAATAGACTTATAGCCGCATTCATTGAGCGCCGAGCAAGCGGCTCCCAACTTCGCCGGCAGTTCGCAGGTATGAGAGGGAACTCTGCAGTACAAGTTCTGGGCGCAGGGCGCAGACAAGCCACATGGACGGCCTCCTCTACTCTTCTCAGTGCACATGGGCTGTCTACGCTCAATTGCCTGGTCTGCAGACACACAGGTCACATTTCCCATCTGTCCGAAGGAGTAATCCGGACAAATCGTCCCCGGAGCACAGATGTGCCCCAGCAGTTCCATTGCAGTGGCGGTCACACAGTGGGTGGAAGTGCTGTTGGAGCAGGAGTGCTTGGGGCAGGTGAGTGCGCCTACAGTGACTAGAAGCAGGGCTAATGGCCACATGTATATAAGTGGCTTAGAGAGGCCTAAACACGATTTTCGTCTTCTTTGTTGCTTTCATTGAGGTGGGCTGGGCCGAAGGCCGGCTGTCTGGGTCCTTGGCTCGGAGGAGACATCAACGCGCCTTCTTCCTTCTTCACAGACCAATAAATAAACGCGAATCCGCAGGCTGCTAGCGGCCCAATGATGGCGACAGCCAGAGACAAGCCAGGCCCGTGGCTGCTGCACACTTCCCCAGTCTGTTCACAGTCAGAACTGAAGCTAGTGACGGATATGCTGGCCCACAGGATTAGGGCCAGGACGTGGCTGAAGGCTGCTAGGGAGGGGAAGACGTACCCGAGCCAGTGCTTGCGCCCTAGACAGTCGGTTTCTTTTAGGTACATTACGAGTTTGAGGATCCAGGCGGACAGGGAAAGCACGGAAAGGATATCAAAGGCAATATAGAGCCCTCCAGCCTTGCTCAAGTTCGAGAACGACTCGCAGAAAAAGTCCATTGGGCCAGAGTCCCGAGCACATATAGTGTCAGCTATATCGCCGTAATTCTGCCCAGACCAGATTTCCGGACACTCCACACAGCGTAACAACCCGCCTCTTACCTTCAAATCCCGGGAGCCAGTCTCAATCCAGGCCGGAGAGCCCAAAGAAGCCAAGGTGAGTGCGAGCAAAAGCACTGCAAGGAGCAGGAAGCCGTACCACCAGTACTTGAGTTTGAGGTAGAAATAGGGCACTTCCACGCTTAGTTTGGCGGGACGGGGCTTGGAGGGAGCGGGTGGGTTGTCTGGCTGCATTGAATATAGGGAGATTACTATATAGTGGGCAATTAAGAGGTGGTGGGACTATAAGAATAGCAG
>Ga0247837_1008897_pt1 | contig 12359 bp, 10 predicted proteins | sample LaCtaG_2_FD_187115 | JGI IMG/M metagenome (GOLD analysis project Ga0247837, IMG submission 187115) | Freshwater microbial communities from meromictic Lake La Cruz, Castile-La Mancha, Spain - LaCruzMarch2015_14.5m | ecosystem: Environmental > Aquatic > Freshwater > Lake | place: Spain: Castile-La...
TGGGGTCATTGGGGTCATTTCGTCATTAGGCATTTGGGTCATTGTGATACCTAATGGTTGACGCAATGACCCTAATGACCCCAATGACCCCAATGACCCTAATGACGATCACAACCCCTTCACATCCACATTCACTTTTCCCGTTGAAAAAAGATTGACCCGGATGCCCGTGGGGGTCACGCGGGTGTCTTGAACGGCCACGCTATCCAATGCGCCGTAGAGGGTTATGCCGGGTTGGATCTGATAGTTGCTAAGCGTTTGTTGCACCGAGTTTTTCACTTCTGCAATGTTCTGTGCTAGGGGAAACACCATGCTCGCTGCAATTTTCTTTTTGATTGTCCCTTGAAAAATCCAGGACGCGGAGCGCAGCAGAAAACTGCGTGTATCTACATGAAAATCAAGGTCTTTAACTTCGATTTGATTTTTTAGAGGATTGAATTCGGGCCTTCCGATGAAGTAGATTTGGCCATTGAACGAACCACTTAGTTTAGTATTCACCACCACTTTGTCGTTGTTACCCCAAACCGTCAGGTCTTCCACTTTCACCTTTTTTTTCCCGGATTCAAAAACTTGCCCGACCATGATGTTTTTAGCCAAACGCTCGGCTTCCGCGAAGGGCACATCGGTGGCGAAACGCATTTGAAAATCGTCGGGCGCTTCGTTGAGCAGGGTCAGGTTGGGAAGGAAGGAATTCTCCCTGAAAATGGGTTTTTCACCGAAAGAAACGTCATTGAGGCATTCGACGGCGATTTTGGTTTGCAGGGCATTGTTGTAGGTTGTAATCGGGGTGAGGCCAATACTGATGGGCGTGGTTTTGGACCACATGCGATATTCCTCGTCAATCAACACCGGCTGTTGGATGGCTTCCCAGGCCTCCTGGATGTAGGGCCGGAGGTTGATTTGTTGGCTCACATATTGGTCAAGGGTTTTGCTCAGGGCTCTTTTACTGCGGTTAAGTGCGAGGTTGGCAATGGCCTCTACGCTGATGTTGCCGACACCTGTTTTCAGGATGGGGCGACTGAGCCATTCGTGCCATTCCACCTCGGTTTGGGTGCTAAGGCTCCAATCAGGGTTAATATTGAAGGTCGTTTTGAAGTTGAGCGCGAGTTGACCTTCCGCCTCGGCTTCGGCGCCGAACACGAGCTCTTTTTTCATCCAGAGTTTGAGTGGCACGCGATATTTTACGGTATTCCCAGCAAAAAACAAGCTGATGTCCTCGGTTTTCCATGCATTCATCATCAGGCCATCGTGGCCGTTATCGTCGTAGGAATAGTCCTCGAAAAGTGCAGCATTGCCCAATCTCGCATTGAGTGAGCGAAGTATTTCATCTACCGAAATGCTGACCGGGATGCTAAGGGTAGAGGGGACAGGGGCCGGGTCAGTGGTTGCACTGTATTGCTCAGGGGGTTGGGGCGCGTTGGTGTATTTTGCGGAGGTGCAAAAAGCTAGGAGGGAGAGGAGGGGGAGGAGTTTGTAGAATTGCATGGTCTTTGACAGGCAGAAAGGATTAAGTCGGAACAGCTGCTTCATTTAGCGTAACCAATTCCCATTGTTCAATTGTAAAACGGGTGAGTTCGAGCAGCATATCAGGTGGGATGCTATCCGGCAAGTCTTTCAAGATATGAACCACAGCCTCTCGGAGTACCCAATTCGAATGCTCAATCGTCAAGGACTTGATTTTTTGACGAATCATTTCTTTGCGTACAGCGAGGATTTTTTCAGGGAGAAGCTCTTCGTCCGTAGCGTTTGCGGCCCAGAGTATCGCCTCTCGATGTTGCGCCAAAGTAGCATCTCGCAAGATTTCTTCGAGGGCTGGATCGTTGACTGAAGATGCTTTTTGCATAATTTCAAGATTTTCGATGGATTTCAAATGCGTCGAAGAAATAATCAGGATTGTAAGTAAACCTTTCACCACCAAGCCAGCCGAAAACATCGAATTGTTCGATAATTTCAGAATGTCTGCGTTGGAAAATCAAGTTGTACAATTTAGCTCTTTTTCCATCCAAAGGGCTGATCCTGACAACGCTTCCTGGGTAAGCATCAGTGAACAAGTAGACCGCTCGCGCTACGGTATTCAAAACACGACGGACATCGTGATTGTTCGTGATAATACTTGCGTCCAACTCACCTTTTTTCAAATCCCCAAAACCTAAATTCCACAAATCTCCTTCAATCTGGGTGAATAAGATTAATTTCAAAACCGCCCCTTTTGGCCCTGTGCTCTCGAACATATAGCGGGTTTGGTTTCGCAAAGGGAGGAGTTGGTAGGGATTCTCGATCATGTTTTCTATTTGGTCAAATCATCCTTTTGAAATCATTGACATCCATGGCAGATTCAGGGTCAGCCTCGTATTCTTCCCAGCGGCGATCCAGTTCAGCCAATTCTTCCTCCGAAAACTCAAGGTCTTCCGCCTGCGGTGTGCGGAGACTTTTGAATTTCAAAAAAGCTACAAAGTCGGCTACTTGTTTTTGGAGATCAAGCGGGAGTGATTCTATTTCGTTGATAAGCAAAGCCTTATTCATCGTTTGCGAGATTTGTGCGAATGATTTGGATGAACAAAATTAGGTAAAAAAGCGGAGAACCCGATTGCTCTTGAAAGCAATTTAGCAGCATGCTTTTTCATACCTCAATGCCTTCGCGGCGGACATTTTGGTAAAATAAATAATCAGAAGTATTAAACCGCCCCAAGGTGGTAGGGTGAGCCGAAATGGTGGTGTTGAACTGCAGTTCAAGGTCGTACAAGGCGCTGTTCATGTACCGAAGCTCCGAGCCAGTTTTGATATCTTCGTCCTTCAGTACCACCAAAAAATCAATGTCTGATCCTTCGTGTTGGTCGCCACGAGCATAGGAGCCATATAAAATTAGCTTGGCGAGTCGAGAACCATACAGGGTTTGCAGCTCAGTTTTTACGGCTTGGGTAACTTTGCTTTTGTTAAGTATGGTGGGGATATTTCGTCAAAGGTAGGGGAAAATGGGATTCTCCGCCCCCAGAACCCTCATTTTGAAAATTTCGGCGGTGTCGGTGGTGGCAGTTTTTTTCGGTGTTCGATTTTATCGCGCAGCCTCTCTACATTTGTCGCCAAAGTTTTCAACCACAAACTATAACTCAGACCTTCCAAGTTTTTAAAACTTGGAAGGTCTCGCTCCTATCCACACACCTAAGCCATGGCAATATCCAAACCTTTCAACCTGCGCGCCTGGATTGACGAAAACCGCGATCTGCTGAAACCGCCCGTGGGCAACAAGCAAATTTATCTCCAAAACGAAGACTTCATCGTCATGGTAGTCGGCGGACCTAACGGCCGCAAAGACTACCACTGGGAAGAAGGTGAAGAACTTTTTTACCAGTTGGAGGGCGATATTCAGGTCAAAATCATCAACGAACAAGGCAAACGTGAAACGATTGACATCCGTGAAGGCGAAATGTTCCTGCTACCTCCGCGCATCCCGCACTCGCCACAACGCCCGGCTGGCACTGTCGGACTTGTGCTGGAGCGCCACCGCAACACGGGTGAAGTAGACAAACTGCTCTGGTTTTGCGAAAACTGCGACCAACCGCTCCACGAAGCGGGCTTCCCACTCAAAGACATTGGCTCTCAAATAAAAGAGGCCATTGGTGAATTCAAAAATGATTTGGAGGCCCGCACATGCAAGCATTGTGGCGCGGTGATGGAGATGTAATGTGTAGTTTCAAGTTACAAGTTGAAAGTTAGATCACAGCTCGGATTTGTTGGTGTACTTTTGCGTACAATCAGTTAAAGGTCAATATTCAAGGGCCCATAGTCAACCGTTAAATGACATCTCCTTTCAACCCCGTTGGGGTACTCGGTGCAGGTAGTTTTGGTACCGCAATAGCCAATTTGCTGGCTTACAATTCGGATGTTCTGTTGTTCAGCCGCAAGTCAGAAACCGTGGCTCTGATAAATGAACAAGGTGTACACCTCGGTGTAAAACTATCCCCCAGAGTAACAGCGACCAACGATTTGGAAGAAATGGCTCGACGTTGTACGCTCATTTTTCCTGTAGTACCGAGCAATAGTTTTAGGCCAATGCTCCGCGCTTTGGCCCCCTATTTGAGACCCCACCATATCATTATTCATGGTACGAAGGGTTTTGACCTGAATGGTATGGAGGAGGAGGACTTAGATAAACCGGGCACCATTGTCACCCGCGCCAACGTGCGTACCATGAGTGAAGTGGTGTGCGAAGAAAGCAGCGTAGTGCGCGTAGGTTGCTTGAGCGGACCCAACCTTGCGGCAGAAATCGTGGCTGGGCAACCTGCTGCGACCTTGGTGGGCAGCCGGTTTCGCGAGGTGATTCAGGCAGGCCAGTATGCATTGAACAGCCAAAAATTTCACGTTTTTGGTTCTTACGATATTTTGGGGGCAGAACTGGCCGGCGCTTTGAAAAACATTGTTGCCCTCGGCTCGGGCATCATCGGTGGGCTGGGGCTGGGGCGCAATATTCAGGGCTTGTTGATCGCCCGGGGGCTGGCAGAGATGGTGTATTTTGGCAAATCGCTCGGTGCGGGAAGCCACGCATTCATCGGGGTGGCCGGAATTGGCGATTTGGTGGCGACCGCAACGAGCACCAACAGCCGCAATTATACTTTTGGCACTCGACTCGCCAAAGGTGAAACCACCCAACAAATTCGCGAGGCAATGCCCGAGCTGGCCGAAGGGGTACGCACCCTCCGAATCGCGCATCAACTGGCGCGACACTACAAACTTCATGTACCCATCACGACCATGCTCCATGCGGTCGTATTTGAACATTACCCCATCGAAAAGGCATTGGAATACCTGATGAGCTACCCTTATGGGGTGGATGTGGATTTTTTGTAATTTTGTGAAAAGCCAAACCTCTCCATTCATTGTTCGCCAGTTACCTACTATGCGCACTCTTCTCTTTTCCGCCCTCCTCCTCCTTTTTGCAGGAAATCTCGTAGCTCAAAACTACATCCAAAACAGCCTTCCCGTCCAGCAGACCCAAGCGATGGCAGACTGTTACACCCGCAACCTCGACAATGGCAACGCAGCCCTACGCCGGGGGGAGGCCCGTGAAGCACTGCGGCTTTTCAATGACGCAAAAAATTGCCCGGATGCCCAGAACAATGCTCGCCGCCAAGCTGAACTTGACACGCGCATCACCCGTTGTGAAGCACAATTGGGCATAAAAAAAATCTCGGCGAATGAAATCAACGCTATCGCCCAGAGCACTAAAAGCAATAGAAAACGGGCATTTTCCAACGAACTACCCAGCACCCGCCGCAATTACACTGCAAATCAGAATTTCTTAAAAGACACCTTAGAAGATTGTTTCGACCGTATGGTAGATGAAGCTGATCGGGCTTACAATCTAAAATTTTGGGAGGATGCCGCCGCGCTTTATCGCGCAGCCAAAAACTGCGCCGATGCGGATCAAAATCAACGCCAGCAGATGTCGGAAAAGATTACCGATTGCCGCAACGCAGCTGAAAACGAACTATTTGCCAAACAACAAGAAGCCGAACGACAAGCTCGCCACGCCATCGCTGCCAACCTTGCAGACGATGCGCAAGAACTTCTGCACAATGTTGACCGCTCCCTCGCCTTCCGCCTGGCCGATTTTGCCAACCAGTATATTGCCCCCGACGACAACCCTGATTGTGTGCAGGCAATGTTCGATGCCTGGTATTATCAAGCTACTGAAGACCCAAAACACCGCGAAGACGAGCTCTACCACCCCGTTTTCTGCTATGAATTGGCCGACAATCTGGGCGAAAACACCCAAGTTAAATTCAAGCAGCAAAAAGACGGGAGTCAATGGCTCTGGGCTTTTGTGCCTAAAAATGGCGACCTGTTCGCCTGGGAAATGCCGAGCATGAAAATGGTGCAATCTTATGGCACCGGAGAAGGCAATGGTTACATAGGTTTTGATTTTTCTCCCGATGGCGAATTGCTTTTTTGGGGCAACAAGTTTTTTGATTTGCGACGGGGGACTCGCTCGTTTCGGGTGGACGTACCCTCCATAGCGCCCTGGTGTTTCAGCACACGAGGTGACGAGTTTTTCTTTGAAAACGTTTTGGAACAAAAAATCTACGTCCTGAACGTAAAGGAAGCATTTGTACAGCAATATAACCGCAAGGGGTCTAAAACTGCCAACCTGCTCCAATTGCCCGCCGTCCCTCGAGAATTTGTGTCGGGCGTACCTGAAGGTCTGCTGGCGATGCAGTATTGGGAAGGAAAATTCTGGCTTGGTTTCCGCAACCGTATAGAAATACTCTCAAAAGCAGCGCCTGGGAAGCCTTGGAGGCGAGAAAAGATCATTCCGTTTGAAGGCGTTTCCATTCCTGAATTCGTAGAACAAAAAGATTTGCGGCTTCAACTGCTTCCAAAGGAGGGACTGGCAGTTTTGGGCACCAATGGTCAATCATGGCTTGTATCCTTTGCCGATCTGGATGATAAAGCAACCGTAAAGGCATTTGAAAACCTACGCCCCCTCGCCGTATCTGCTTCGACGCAACGGATTGCCACTGAATATACTGGAAATTACCAGTATTATGCTTTTTGGCTTTTAGATGCAAAAGCGGGAGACACACTGTTGCGTCAACGGATTCCCCAGTACACCGATTTTGATCTGATGAAAGGCAGTTATTCTCCCGATGCCCGCTGGGTGGCTGCTACTTCATTTTATGGGAACATCAATGTGTGGGCTTTACAGGACGACGCAACCGTATGGGCTACTCAACTGCCTCGCCTGCCCGATGGAAAACCGATTTTCAGCCCGGATGGCAGTCGACTTTTTATCACATTCGCTGACACCCTTGCGATTCTAAACACAGGTGGAACGAAGACTCCTGAACATTACTGGAAAAACAACATTCAGCCGCTGCGCGGGGCCTCTGATCAATGGGGAATGGTACAAATCTCGCCCGACTCCGCAGAGGCCAGGCATTTGGTCAATGGTCGCAAATTGCGATTCCCGCTCAAAAACGAAGGCTTCGGTTTTCTTTACGCCTTTGATGCCCAAGGGGAAAAACTCATGGCTTATCTGAGCGACTGGAATAAAGTGGAGGTTCGCAGTCTAAAAACGGGTGTGATGGTGGCGAGCAAGGTATTTGAAGGCGGCACCATTGGCGAATTGCATTTTTTACCTTATTCAGACCAACTCATGGTGGTGCAGCATACTTCCATGGGTGAATCTGAGATTAGCCAGTCCAGCGTGAAAGTGTGGTCGCCATTTCGCGCAACGGAAAAATCCAAAGCTTTGCGCTTGCATGAGTACCCCGTTCGTGCTATGGCAATAGATGGGAAAGGAAGCCAAGCGGCATTTTCTAATGGAAGTGACATCCGCGTTTTCGACTTGAAGAACATTGAGAACGAAGTACTCAAAATTCGTGCAGCACCCGATGAATATGTACAAGCCATTGCTTTCCAACCCAATAGCAACTTGCTCGCTGCTGCTTATTCGACTGGCAAAGTCGTTTTCTGGAACTTCCTAACTGGTCAAGCCTCCCTACAACTTCAGGCTGTTTCAGACAAAGGGCTGATAGAAGGTTATATTGAAATAACAAACATCGGATTTTCCCATAGTGGCACTGTGTTGCAAATTGCCGTCAATGATGGGCGGCTGCTTTCCTACGCGCTGGACCCAAGCTACATCCGGGGCGTAGCGCAAAATGAACATCGCCAGCTACAGGCATTCGGTGTAGAACACATCGTTCGTTACAATCTGGAGTCAGCCCTCTATTACCCCGGCAATTTTGAACGTTTGGCCGAATCGGGCGACGCACCCTTGGTGCGCTCTTTTTTCAGGCATTTCAGAAGCCAAGCGGTAGAAAGCAACAATATTGTGCAAGTTCGGGATTATTGCGAACGAGCATTTTACCTCTATGATCGCCTGAACGAAAACACCAAAGAACTCTGGCGCACCGATATTCGCGTGATGTACGAGGATTATGCCCGGAAACTTCTGTTGCGCGGTAGCATAAACGAAGCCTCCGCGGCAATATCCTTCATAAAGCGAGAATTCGATTTTGAACCTGTTTTGTTAATTGCCCATCTGACCTTGCTCCGACGCGACTTTGCGAAAGCTTCCGCACTTTACACAAAACATCTATTGACCGAAGACGACGATATACCCTTGCCTACTACCAGACGTTGGGCTTTTGAAGGAGTGGAGAAAGACATGACGCAACTGCGGGACTACGAACTCCTTGACTCTGCACAAACCAATTGCTTTTGTGGCACCGTGAATCTTTCGGGTGCATTCTTTAATTTTTGCCTGGAGCAGGCTGTCACGTCCACGTTCCTCTCAGCCGCTGATCGTATGCGTTGGGAAATTTTCGAAAAACGAGACAAAGCAGATAACAGCTTACGCCGTGCCGTCAAAACAAAATTCCTGGAAGAAGCCCAACTAAAAGCAAAGAATCTGGTCCGGCAAAACGCATCATCCGGAAAAGCCTGGCTCGAAACCACCACGCTGGAGCTTGCCCTTGCCCATCAATCCTGGGGCGTTTTTGAACAATACAGTCCTGCGGCTTTGCCGCATTTTGAAAAAACAGTGCAATTATTGACCGAAATCGGCCCTTTCAAAAAAATCTCTGATACCAGCCGCCTTTCATTGCTAACCTCAGCCCACCTTTTATGGGGCAAACATCTTTTGGGCGCAGGTAAAACGGCTGAATCTATTGCCCAATTCAATCGGGGTTTAGAAGCCGCCAAGTCACTTTTTGACCAAGTGGATGAATCTGACACCTCCGTATTGCGCCTATATTACGACCAGCTGGTTGGGCCGCTTTATGAGAAAATTGGCTCCGCCTTTCTTCTGGAAGGGAACACGACCGATGCACGCAAAGCTTTTGAGCTGGCCAATACGTACTACCTCACATATGGCCTCAACACCCTTTATCTGGCGAATGTGGCTGTTTTAGAAAATGATGATATTCAAGCGTTTTTGGACTATGGCGGTATCACCGAAGCTTATCATACCGCCGAGGCACTTTTTTGGATCAAAAGGCTTGCTGAACAATTTCCCGAAAAGCGTGCGCAAATTGAAACCTTTGAGCCCCGTTTGCGCTCTGCACTGTATGCCCGAAACCAGCGCTTGGTGAGTGAAGAAACAAACTATTGGTTTGCTAAATTGAATGCGGAGCGTTTTGCGGCACTCGCAAAGTGGGACTCGGTCATCGTGTGGAGCACTGCCGCAATGGAAAGTGCAAAACGCAATGCTGAGCTACCGAAGGCAGAAGATGCCTGGAAGCAACTTTGGCTTGACGAACATATCAACCTCCCTTATTACCTACTGCTGGGAGATTGGGAAAAGCCTGCTGCCTTGGCGGAATGTATCCGATATGTAGAAGAAGCAGAGGCTTTTCTCGCAAAACAAAGTTCTTCCGATTTTTACTACGCCAATCGGGAACTACTAAAAACCAACCTGGCACATGCGCTCGTGCTGCGCAATCAGGCGGGAGACCGCGATCGGGCCATCGAATTGTATAAAAAATTTATCGAATTATACGCTGATACCCGGGGTTATGATAATTCGGATCTGCTGCAAAAAGATATTCGAGACCTCCAGCGTGCTGGTGCGCCTTGGCCTGCATTACCGGAACTTGAAACAACCCTGAACGAATAATCCTTATTCTCCACGCAAATGCCTGATAAGCGCAAGGCGTACATCATTGCGCAGATCAGACTTGTCCTTGGGGTCCGGTTTAATAATTTTCGGAATGTCTGGATTGTTGCTTTTACCGTCAGCTCCTAAAGATGCTTTGAGGAAACCCATGTTGGACTCGTTGCCAGAGAGCAGGAAATCTGGAAGTGCTACTCGGTACAACTTGTTGTCATCCAAGACATTTGCTCCAATAAACCATTTACCACTAGCCTCATCGCGGCGGGCGCGGTTGACTTGAAGGTAGCCACCATTGCCCTTGTTGCTAAGGCTTGTTTCCAGGGTTTTTCGGAGCATACTGCCCTTCATTTCTACTTCGGTGATGCCACCGCCAAAAGGCAACATCCGAACAATATCCAATTCTGTGAGGGTTCCACTCAGTACGTCATCCACCCGAATGGAGCCACTGTTGAGCAGGGCGCATTCGGGTTTTGAGCGGGATACGGCGAGCATAGCCTCCGTAATCATTGAACCGACCGGGGCCTGGGAATGCCGAACGACCGTTTCACGGCAATCCAGCGGTTTTTCAAGTTTGGTCACCACTGCGTTGGCATTAAACCCGGAAGAACTCAGCGATTCGTTTTTGATTTTTTCCCATTTAGCGATCACTGCAGCAGTGGCAGGTTCGTCCACAATGCTAGAGTTCACTTTTTTCAGTTCAGATTTTACGGTACAAGTTTTTTTGCGCTTGTCGTACCGGAGCGTGTGAACATATACGGTTTTGGCATTGGCATCGGCCTTGGTAATTACACTGGGGCCTACAGGAACCCGCATATTATCGTGTTCGTGCCCACCCATCACGAGCGGAATTTCGGGGAGCATGGCGGCCAGTTTTTTGTCGTCTTCGAGGGCAAGGTGAGTTAGGGCGAGCACCACATCGCATTGGGGCTTGAGTTCGTTGAAGTTCTTTTTGGCAGCTTCGGCCCAATCAGAATATTCGACCCAGGGTTTCCTACCTGAATTGATGAGGACACCGAAAAGGCCAATATTAAGGGTGGTGCCATCAGCGTCTTTTAGTGCAATGACCTTGTTATCGGGGCAAATTTCAGTGCCGCCCCCCGCTTTGTTTTTAAAAAATGGCTCTGTCCAAGTCGCGCCTTTCAATCGTGCATTTGCACCAAGCCAAGTAAATTTTGACTCATCGAGTCGCGCTTGCAAATCTGCCTGATCATCGTAGTCGAACTCGTGGTTCCCAAACACTACCCAATCCAGGCCTAGGGTATTGAGCACTTCCACGATTTGTTTGCCGCGAATTCGCTTGCCTTCATGTTTCAGGGTGCCGATAACGGATGGGCTGATAAAATCCCCAGCCAGGACGGTAAGGGTATTGGGGTTTTTGGCGAGCAATTCTTTTCGGATCGTAGCCACGCGGGCAAGCCCCCCTATATTGTCAGAGGGCGAGGGTGAAATTTCATACACGTCGTTCATTTGAAGGATTTGGAATTCGAGGATGCCGTCATCACCAATTGTGGAGGCTTTTTTGGCGGTGTCGCAGGAAAAAAAGAAAAGGGCTGCAAAAAGGAGCAAAAAGACTTTGATGGATTTCATTGTTGAAATAATGTTGAAAATCGGGTCGAAAAATGAGTGGTTACAAACAGGTGTAAAAGTCCAAACTCCCTGTTACTTTTGCTTATTATTTTTCACTTGTTTGGGTACGCCACACAAAACTCCCTTTCCGGTGTTTCGATTTTTCTTTTCCCTTCTTATTACAGGTTTGCTTCTCCAGGGTTTGAATGCACAAACCAATACGCCCACTACGAGCCGCCAAACCGTTCAGCAGCTCAGTCCGGCAGATGCCGAGCGCCACAAACAAACCACCGAAGTGGAAGTTTTCGCCCGAAAACTCACCGCGCTCAAAACGTCTTTTGCAGCAAAAGATGCCAGCCGAATCGTTGCCTATGAGGCTTATCTCCTCCGGGCGATGCAAAATGAAATTTACCAACTGGACACAATTACCACGACAGCATCAGTCGATGCAAGCTCCCCGAGCCAAATCCGTTTGGAAAAAATGAACACCATCCTTGCTGCTTTTGAGGGGCATGCCTTTGACACGGCGAAACCTGATAATGCCGCCCGAGATTTGTCAAAACTGGACGAATTTTTTAAAATAATGAAGGAAGCGTTGGAACTATTAAAAAACACAAAAAGATAATTCAAAATACTCACCAAGATGGAACCGCAAAACTTTAGTCCTACGCCTTTGGATAATCTTGACATTAACCCCGTGCAGCGCCATCCTGCGCTTACATGGCTAATTTGGTATGGAGCTTACCTCTTGATTGTGCGGTTTGGATATACCGTTGGGTTGCCCCTCATGACCAGTCTTATTGCCAACGATTCATCAAAAATGGGGGATTATTACAATTTTTTCAACCTTTTGATAACTGTAGGTAACATTGCAATTTCAATGGCTATCGTAGTTTTTGTGAAGGACAAACTTTGTAGAGTAGTCTTCAGCTTAATGATTTTATCCAATCTTTACTCCCTAATCATTACACTTTTCACTCATCCAATAATGTGAGGGCAAAAGCTGTCTTAAAGGGTCTTTAGAAGTATTCCTGCCACCAATTTGTTACCCGCTTCGTTTAGATGAACCCCATCGGTGGTAAGGATTCCACTTTCGCGGTTTTCCGGGTTGTATTTGGCCGAATAGTCTATAAATGCCTGACGAAAATCGCAGATTGCGATGTCTTTTCCTCTCGCT
>Ga0247837_1008898_pt1 | contig 12354 bp, 9 predicted proteins | sample LaCtaG_2_FD_187115 | JGI IMG/M metagenome (GOLD analysis project Ga0247837, IMG submission 187115) | Freshwater microbial communities from meromictic Lake La Cruz, Castile-La Mancha, Spain - LaCruzMarch2015_14.5m | ecosystem: Environmental > Aquatic > Freshwater > Lake | place: Spain: Castile-La...
CTTAGAGATTTAATTTAACCATTTTCAATATAAGTATGTTTAAAGTCAATCACTTCCATATAAGTATGTTTGTACTAAAGTCTGGTATATGCTGACTTAGAGTTGATCAAGAAGCTGGTTTTACGATTTCACTCTCGTTTGGAAAGTTTGGTGCTGCTGGCAGCAAGAAAAGTGATCCACGCGTCTTTATGCCAGGTTTTTACAAGTGATAGTTCCTGGACATATACCAGTCCTATTAATGATAAGTACCTCTTGAAACACTTAGCACCTAGACTATCCAGCCTGGCAATTGCATTGCCTCGTAGGTAATAAAGACTCTGTCTGCTCCTGCCAATAAGTAAATTGCGCATTGGAAGATTGAGTCCGGGGAGCAGTTCCCAGACTGCGATAGAGAGAAGCTGTTGGAACAATTAGCTGCTACTAGTGGTGGACTCTCTAGTTTACATTACAGGGAAGTGGAGTAACATGCAATTGTACAGTTTTGGCTTTCACGAATAGCATAGAAGGTTCTTTTTTGTGCGAATGACGCACAAACAATCTTTTGGTAGGGATCACGCAGGTAAACTTCGTTATTTTACTATATAGAGGCATTTGGTATATGAAAAGGGGCTATATCATCTCACAGCTACTTGAATATCAGTCTATTTCCACAGTAGTCTAAATCGTCTGACGGAATAAGTCCTCTGAGGAATGTGGCTGGACTGGGAGTTTCACCATGTTAATAGTGGCTGAGAGACAAATTGGCGGCAAGCAGTCCTACTTACCCTCTAAAGAAGCCAGGAACTGCCCAATCCTCCCCAGTTTGCATACATTCCCCATAGCAGTTAATTCCCAAATTAGCCTCTAATTGCCTTTCGCCTCCCAAATCCTCCCACAGCCTCAAATAAGCCAAAATCCGGCTAAAAAGCCAAAATCCACACGAGAAATATAGCCACTGTCCTGCCCTTTCAAGGCGCTATATCAGCCTCCATTTCCCAGCCTCATATACTTAAATGTGGCGCCGAGCTAGCCGAAGTCTCCACTTTCCTGCGCGCAGTCAAGTCTTCTCTGCAGTCACTGGAGAGGATTTGAGCTACTTTAGGTCTTTTTTGCCTGAAAGTGCGGTTATTACCTCTGACTTAGAGGCGTACAATACAGACTGGATGAGACTAATGACGGGGAAATCTGGACTGGTTCTTAAGCCGACCAGCACTCCGCAAGTGCAGCGCATCCTTCAATACTGCAATCAACAGCGCTTAGCAGTGTGTCCGCAGGGCGGCCGAACCGGCCTGGTCCTCGGCAGCGTCCCTGTGCATGACGAGATAATCCTCAGCCTCACCAACATGAAGAAGATCCTCGAAATCGACGAACAGCAAGGAATCGCTCGATGCGAAGCCGGAGTAGTGCTGGAAAACCTTAATAATGAAGCCCAAAAACATGGCTTTATCGTGCCTTTGGACCTCGGAGCCAAGGGAACTTGCCAAATTGGTGGGAATTTAGCTACAAATGCGGGAGGAATTCGGTTCCTGCGCTATGGGTCCTTGAGAGGGAATGTGTTGGGACTGGAGGCAGTGCTGGCGGACGGTTCAGTGCTGGATTCGCTGTATTCGATGAGGAAAGACAATACAGGGTATGACTTGAAGCAGCTGTTCATTGGGTCGGAGGGCACGCTGGGTGTGATTACCAAGGCTGCGATTCTGCTAGCGCCCAAACCGGCCTCGGTCAAAGTCGCATTCTTCGGACTGAAATCCTTCGAAGACGTCATCCGCCTCTGTCGACTGGCCCGCTCCCAGCTCTGCGAAGTGCTTTCCGCCTTCGAATTCATGGACGAAGCAAGTGTCGCCATAGTGCTGCGCCACATCCCCAACACAGTCCTGCCCTTCGCCAGTCCCTGTCCCTTCTATGTACTTGTGGAAGTCGCGGGGTCGGAGGAGAAGCATGACGCGGAGAAGTTGGAGTCCTTTACGGAGGCTGCAGTGACAGAAATCGAGGACCTAGAAGGCGTCGTGGCCGACACCAGTCAGCAAATCTCCAAACTCTGGCAACTGCGAGAGGCCTCCAACCCTGCCTGCAGCAAAGCAGGCTTCGTACCCCCTACTTAGAACTATTTCAAGTACGACATCAGCCTGCCACTCAGTCATTACTACGAAATCGTCCTCAAATGCAGGGAAAAAGTCGGCACTTTAGGGCTAACTTTGGGACATGGACATGTGTGTGACAGTAATTTGCACCTAAACGTGGTTATAACGGATTTGTCAGTGGCTGATAGGGTCAGAGACATACTGGAACCCTTCGTTTTCGAGTATGTGAAGGGTGTGAAGGGCAGTATTAGTGCGGAACACGGAATTGGCCTGTATAAGAGGGACAAGTTGCACTATTCCCGCAGTGAAATGCAGATTAAGTATATGGTGAGGTGTAGGTAGAGACTGATGAAGAAGCAGATGGACCCGGTGGGCATTTTGAACCCGTATAAAGTAATACCAGGCTAGTAATATGTCCGAAGAAGGGGGAGAGGAGGAGGGTCGTGAACAGGACCGCTTTTTACCAATCGCCAACATCTCCCGCATCATGAAGCGCGCCCTGCCCAGCAGCGCCAAAATCAGCAAGGAAGCGAAAGAGTGCATCCAAGAGTGCGTTTCCGAGTTCATCAGCTTCATCACGTCTGAAGCCTGCGACAAGTGTCTGGGCGAGCGCAGGAAGACGATCAGTGGAGATGACATTCTGTACGCGATGATGACGCTGGGGTTTGAGAAGTATGTGGAGCCGCTGAGGACTTACCTTGAGAAGTACAGGCAGTGCGGGGTGCCGGGAGTGGGCAGGGAGGACGGGGATTTGCAGGGCAAGCGGGAAGACTAGGGAACTAAAGGGAGCAGCTCTGCTAGTGCGCGGTTTGTCCATATCTGGCCTCTGTGGCCTGCTGCAGCTGTCTTCGGCTTCCCGTCTCCTTGTCTCGGACTGACCGAGCAACTCACTTTCCCCCTGCTTTCCCCTCGATTCACATGCCGAAACAGCGTTTTTCTCATAGTAGAATACCGACTCCAGGCCTCTGTAGGCTGCAAGTACCTTCCCAAGTTGGGCGAAAGCGACCTCAAAGGCTTGTGTCGAGTGACTGGAATTGCGTAATTAGGGTCAGAGCGGAGACGAGAGGAGTTCGTCCCGCTCAAATAATGCGGACTTCTAGGCAAAGCAGTAGGCGAAAGAATCATTTCCGCAGGCAGTGTGAGGGAGGGGAAGGGCAGAGATCGCTCTACAGAGGACGCTGTAGGCCTGCTATAGCCGCGGCGGGTGTGAATTCGGCCTAAGGGCTGTATAGGCACAATTCCCTCTCCTATAGAACTCATATCCTCAAGGTCTGAATCTAAAGCGGTCGATTTTCTCGCATTTCCGCTTATTTCCGGCTTTGCAGAGAGAAATACGACTTCTGGAAATGTTATTGGCTCCTGAGGCCGGAACTCGCCTTTGGAGGACCAGGAAGCCGCTGGCACTGTCTCAGGCTCTACAGCCGTCCCTAAAAGTCGTCTAGACCCCCTTTTTTGCTGTAAAAACGCCTGCAATCGCACTAATCTCCGTTTTCTTCGTCTCACGAATTCCAACTTTTCAGCCCTTTTCACTGCTATTAGCTTCGGATATAGCAGTTTTCGGATCGTTAATATCGCCAGTCGCTTGCGAATTACTTCCAAAGTGGCTTTTCTGTGGGCCATTTTCATGCGAATTTGAAGTTCCTGCCAGGCGAATTTTCTCCGAAATACAGTTTGGAGGAGTAAAACAGCCGAAAACTCAATTTTCGCATTCTTTTCCCTAAATTCCACAAATACAGGTCGATATTGAAGTCTGATTTTGTGCCCTCGGTAGCATTTTTGAATGCCGGTGGCTGCGAGTTGGGCGCAGTACCCCGTATTTAGCAGCAAATTTTGCATATTTCCTTCGATTTTCGCAAGAAATCGGTCCAAAAGTGCCTTTTCTCTGAGCAGCCAGACCTACATACCCCCTACTTTCTCCACTTTCCTGCGAGTCAAAAAGCCTCGAATAGCGGCCTGAATGCGAACCGCTGAAATTGTCTCGATTCCTTCTAGGGACTGTAAAGCAGCTGCTAGCCGAGTGACCTTTTTCCGCCTTTCTCGCTGCAAACGCTTCTTTTCCCCTAGTGCAGTGCGGATAGCTGCAGTTCGCTAAGTCGATGTTACTTGGAAGGCCTGGGTGGTGCGCTGGAGAAGCTCGGAAGTGGGCTTGGGAGAGGGAGGGTAGGGCGGGGCTGGGGGAAAGGAGGAAGTGAAGTGGGCATTTAGGGCGAACACAGACCTTTTGGACGGACTGCCCGCTTCCTTGCCTATAATCATTCCTTCTTACGTACTGCCGTTACAGTCCCTGAACCTGTGGCTTCCCTAGTAGTCTGAAAATGATGCGGAAGAAAAGACAGACCCGAATCCCCGCAGAACAATCAATGGCTCTAGAAGCCCGCAGCAGGCCGCTCTACTCCCCAGCGCCAGTCCTACCCTCTAACTTCGCAGACCGCTTGCTGCAGCTGGAGCTGGAAATCGAGTCGAATTGCTGTCTGCCGCTTGTCAATGAACTGATGGAACTGTACCAGCAGGCCATTGAGTACTATGAACATGAAGGGGATGCGAGGTATGTGGACTTGCAGACGAGGATGCATAAGACTTTGCTGCGCTCAGACGTCCTGCTCGTCCTAAAGTCCAGCAACCATTCCCCAGGCGAAAAGCCTCGTCCATTGGTCGCATCAGCAGACAAGATGCCGGAAATACCCGCTTCTCTGGGCAGTGTGCAGCAAACTCAAGAACTAATCCGCAAGAAAAAGGAAGACCTGAGCAGGGCGCTGCGGCCCCAAGCCACTGAAATGCAGCGAAGCCTCGAGCCTGTTTCCGTGCCCATTCAGGTCGCTAGAAGTCTCAGTAAGATGTTCGAAACGCAGGAAAACTCCTCGAAAACCACTGCGAAACAGGTGCAAAACGACATGGTGAGGCAGGACGAAGCGCTCAAAAACCGACTTTCGCAGAGGATTAGTAGTCGCAAGTCGTCAAGAATCAGTACTCCGTCACTGGAACAGCGCTTTTCTAATGTGGATATGGACGCGGTAGCGAGGAAGCTGGGGGCCATTCCGACTGAGTCGCCGCCTCCGCCCAGGAAGTACTCGAGTTCGGCCCAGTTATCGCCTAGAGAAGGGTCCACTGCAGGGTCCAGTGAGGCCGGCGAAGGCCGCATGCAGAATTTCGACGATTTGGAAAAGAAGCTAGAAGAAGTCATGGAGCGGAGCTATGCCGAAAAGCACGAGAAATTGGCAGAAATACAGAAGAAGTACGAAGCCGAAATCGAGGAAATGCAGAAGGAAGGCCCCGTGACAGGCCTCTTACTACAGGTTTTGGAGCAAACGAAGGTCGCCATGGAGCAAGAAATGGCAGCAGCTGCGCAAGCAATCGACCAAACGCGCAGAACCGCAGTGCAGCAGGTCCGTCTGCTGTACCTGTCCAGGGCTGCGACTGCAGAGTGAGCTAACTAGGTGTCTTCCTGCCCGGCCTTGGCTTGCACGCCCAGCGCGATCACGTAGTTCGGGATGAACTGTGCGTAGAGACAGGGCTGGAAGACGCCGATGGAAATCAGAGTCCACTCGCAGAGGGCTTCGATGTTTTCGTTGATGAGGGAGTTGGAGTAGGTTGTGTACGCGAAGTGCCATTGAAAGATCGTGAATAAAGCCAGCACTGCACTGACGTAGTACAAAGTGTGCAGCCGAGCTTTCCACTTCAGTTCCTCATAGGACAGAACATGCACCACCGTTTCAAGCCCCGCATGCACACAGTACGCAAACAAAAACGCAAGTGTGAGCAGCATCAGCGACAGCCAAGTATGCACATGTGTCAAGGTAAGCACATACAGTCCATTCACCTCGTCCACTAGTCCTATCCCGGGCAGGACAAAGGCACAGCCCAGTCCTGCGAATGTCATCAATTTGCTGTCAATTGCTCCGTGAAAGCGGGCCTTTAGGCCTAATACTGTCAGGGGAATTGTCAGGGCGAAGCACGTGCAAATGAAGGCGAAAAGCCGGTCATGTCCTCTGAGGCAGCCTGTGTAGCTAATGGTAGGAACTAGTGCTGAACAGCTAAAACTGAGTGTACAGACTGCCAGCACATTCCCCAACAGCGCAATTTCCATCCCCAGCGAGATAAGGAAAGTGAGTTGTCTGCCACTGAATTGGTAGAGAGAACTGGGGCCTCTGTGTACATAGGTGACCAGGCCGTGCATTATTTACCTAGTACTTGGCCAGGTTAAAGCTACAGGTGTCGTTGCTTTTGCCGTTGGTCGTTTTGGACAGGGAGCGACTGGGCCCGTCGAAGAAGTAGCCGGAGAACATGGACTGGACGAAGGGTTCGTCTAGCTGGGAAGTATCTGAGCAGTCCTCCCTAAAGTCCGCCTGTGCACTTCTCGAGTCGAAGTTTTCTTCATCCTCCGGCGGCTTAAAAGGCGCCGGTAGAGACTTTTCAAACAGCTTTTGCCAGTTCACGTCTCTCAGCCAGGCGTGATTCTTCACCTCATGCGGCCCATTGAATCCCAGCCTATTCGTTTGCTTCCTCTGTATCAGTTTATTGATGAAGTCAGCGCCGTCCATAGACCAGCCTTCTGGTATATCCGATTTCTTCAGGGCAACTTGCTTTGCGACTATAGCGTCTCTGATTTCTTTGCGGGTTTTGCCTAGGTAGGGACGGTAGCCGAGCATGAATTCGTGCACTATTACCCCTAAGGCGAAGTAGTCAGTCGCTACGCCGTGGTTTTGATGGCAGATTACCTCGGGGGCCATGTAGCCGGGAGTGCCGGAGGTTTCCCCTGCGTTAGCGGACTTAGCAACCCGAGCAATCCCGAAGTCCGTAATCCTCACATACCCTCTTCCATCCAGAACCAAGTTTTCCGGCTTGATGTCCCTGTGAATGACTTTATTGATGTGCAGGTACTCCAGGCCTAAAGTTACACATGCTGCGAAGAACTTGGTTTGAACTTCGCTAAATCGCTTGTTGACGTTTAGGTGGTACCGCAGGTCGCCCCCGGTCATGAGGTCCATTACTAAGTAGAGGTTTTCCCTGTCTTGAAAGGCGTACTGCATGTTCACTATGAACGGATGTTTGAGCACAGCGAGCAGTTTCCGTTCATTGATAACTGAGTTGACGCTGTTCTTGCTGATAATGCGAGTTTTCAGCATTTCCTTCATAGCCAGATCTTGCTTAGAGCGCTTGCAACGCACTCGCCACACCTTTCCAAAGCCTCCCTTGCCCATGGGGTACTGGAATTGGAACATGTATCGGCTCAGCTCGCTTATAGTGTTGTCAGACTCACTGCTCGACCCACAATTGCCCATATTGCTCGACTTACTTACTATTCCTGTGAGAAAGGCACTGCTTCCCATAGCACTTCCGTCTCTACCTTTCCTTGGTCCTTTAGCCCGGCTTTACCGCTAGTCAGTTTTCTCACCGCCTTGCGAGGGAAAGCGGTTTTAGTCAAAATGGACGACCTGTGGGTCCTCGCTCAGCACCACTTCTCCCTGGGCTCCTACGCCAGCGCCGCTTTCTTCTGCGACAAGCTCGTCTCCCTGTGCGGCAAAGCCCCTGAAGAGATGTTCGACTACGTCTACTTCCTAGCGCAATGCTACTACCGGCTGAAGGAGTACCCGCGAGTGGCGCATGTGCTGGAGAAACAGGGACTGACGAATTATGGGTTGAAGGGACAGGTGCTGGCTGCGCAGGCGATGTTGGCGGCGAAGAATTACCATAAGTGTTTTCGCATACTGCAGGAACAGGTCTTGGCGCAGGAAACAGACGTACATCTATTGGCGCTGAAGCATGTCTGCTTCGCACAGGCCTACGAAGCCAGGGAAAGCAAGCAAACCGCCAGCGAGCACTACGTGCAGGCCTTACAGACAGATCCCACCAACATAGAGGCCTTTCAAGCCCTGGTCAAAGGCCAGTTACTGTCTGCTGAGGCGGAGTTGAAGCTCATTTCCAGTCTGACTATCCCAGATAGTCATGTCTGGCTGCACCAGTACTACCTCTCCTGCATAAAAACGCCCTCCAGTCCCACTCCCGCGCTTTCCGCCCTCGAAGACAAGCAGAACTCCGACATCCTGTGCGTCAAAGCCGAGCAACTATTCGCTTCTCAGAAGGTCGACCAAGCCTACGAACTCGCCAGTCGCGTAATCCGCACCGATCCCTACCATCTCCAAGCAGTGCCTCTGCACGCTGCATGCATGGTGGCTTTACGAGAAGTAGGCGAACTCTACAACTTATCCCACAACTTGGTCAAGGACTACGCGGAATCTGCAGTTTCTTGGTACGCCGCAGGGGCTTATTACTACTCCATCAAGAAATACGACATGGCGAGGAAGTTCTTCATGAAGGCGCAAAAGCTGGATAAGAGCTACTTGCCTGCGTGGATCGCATACGGGCATACCTTTGCAGCGCAGGACTTGTCGGACCAGGCGATGTCTGCGTACCGCATTGTGGCGAGGCTGTTTCCGGGCTGTCACCTTGCGAATCTGTATATGGGGATGGAGTACTTGAGGACGAAAAACCTCAAAACTGCGCTTTTGTCTTTTGAACTTGCGAAGTCGGTGACTCCGAATGACCCTGTGGTGTGGAATGAAATCGGAGTAGTGCACTATAAGAAGCAGGAGTAAGGACTAGACAGCTATGAGCAGGCTAAGCAGCTGTTCAAGAAGGCGCTGGAACTGTGTGCGGATTCACTCAGCAGCACTTGCGAAGCTGTCATGCTCAACTTGGCCCACGCCTACCGCAAGTTGCAGAAATACGGGAAATCCGTCAGCTTATATCAACGCTGTTTGCAGCTGAATCCTCGCTGTCCGCTCACTTACTCCGCCCTGGGCCTGGCTCACTACCTCAACAAGAACGTTTTAGAGGCTGTGGAGTGCTATAACAAGGCACTCTTCCTGAAGCCAAACGACCAGTTCACGAACGATCTCCTTTACATTGCCCTGTTTGAGTGCGGAGAAGTAGCGATGGACGAAGGTTAGAACTATAATAGCGACATAGAGTAGGAAAACAGTACCAGAATTCCTATGTTAGTTAGCAATTGGGACAGTTCTCAGGTCGACTTTGACGCCTTTGCGACTCCAGTAGCCCTGCGCCAGCTTCGCAGGGAACAACACCCAAAACCTCGGCTGGGTGAAAACCAGCGGACAGTACACGAACTCCAACAAACTGGTTTCCTCGCCCACAGGCAGAACCACCACTTTGTGCCCCTCTGGGAAGGACTTGCGCAGACGATGTGGGGTTTTGCAGGGCCGGAGGGAGAGGCTGGGTAAAGCAGTGCCTTCTTCGCTGTCTTCCAGAGACCCGGAAGCGGAGTTCATTTCTGCGTTGAATAGGTACAGCCCGGCTATTCTTAGATCGGTCGGCTCCCGGCTTTGAAGCAGGACTTCGAACCCGAACTTCTCTACGCGACATTTCGCCTTCAGGGCTGCAAGTCGCAGTACTGTCATTAGTGCGAGTCCCGGCTGAAACAACATACTCAAGTCCAATCCATCTATCGGTCTCGAAGAAGTGTACTTGCTGAGTATGGTCTGCTGCCATTTGGCTGCGGACTCAGTTTGCTGGGCTAGGTAGGGGCTCAAGTCTTTCCACTGCGTGGGCACTTGGTTCCTTGCGAGTTGCAACAGCACTTTGTGTCCTTCGGGCGACACTGCAGACCTGCGGTAGGCCAGGAACTTGTACAAGTCCCGCACTTGTCCTCTGAGCAGCTGTAGAAAGGCATTGGAGGCCTGCTGTTCCCCGTGCTGGACTGCCTTTAAAATCTCGTCCAGACTGGGTGGGTCCTGCAGAATTGAGTTCTGCTTGTCTTCGACTCGATACCCATCCTTGGAGAATAGCAGCCAAGAAGCGTTTTTTCCGCCTTCCTTGCTCAGGTAAATATCCGTATATCTGAAATCTCTGGATTCATCGGAAGTCCATTCTGGGGCAGGGAGCCGATATAGTTCCTTCAAAAACTTCTTTAGACTTTCAGCTAATAGCGACTTTTCACTGGCTTTGAACCCTTCGTAGTCCACCCTGTCCAGGTTTCCCTCTAGGGATTTGTGCAATTGCTTTATCAGCACTAGGAAAATTTTCGCCTCCTCGACCCTTCTTTCCCTTGTAGCTGCCGGGTGCAGGCCTGTCACAAGCAAGTGGTCTTCCACAGGAAAAGCAGAAATCAGAGTTTCGAGGTTTACCTCTTCCACCGGAGTTTCGACACGGAAAAGCGGGTAAGTGACGGAGTGGAACTCCAGGGAAGTTTGATTGGAAAGGAAGGTCTGGACTAGGTCGCGGAGACTAGCGGTAGCGAAAGGATCGAGATTGGGACCGATTAAGGTGCAGAATTGGCTTAATTCGATAGAGCGAGTGACGTTCAGAGTTTGGAGTTCATTGGCGATTTTCTTGGCGTCTCGTCGTTCCCAGATGGGCGCTAGGTCCTCATGGATTTCGTTGCGGAGGTATATTGTGCTTATTAGAAAGGCCACGTTGAATTGGTACTTCAGCAGTTGCTGCTTCTCGGAAAGGTTTCGCTGTCCTGCGGCTTTGCTTTTGTCTTTAAGCTGGAAAGGCAACTGAGGAGCCTGTCCCTCCAGTGAGCAATGTGCATAGTACTGCTGCGTAATAGAGTTCCGGTAGTGCTGGAAGAACTCCCCTGTGTCTGTATAGTGCCACAGCAGCATATGCTCTTTCAAAGAATCCGGCTCGAGCATGACAATCCTCTGGCAGTGCTTAACGAGACTGATCCACTGCGGGTACTGGTCAGGGGTGCCCTGCAGCACTATCCAAATCTTCTTCGTGTCACTGACATGCTGGGGAATGTAGTACAGCAGAAACTTCGTCAGCACTTCTGCTTCCAGTCCTGCGACTGCATTGATGTTTTCAATGGTCACCCACCTCGAACTTACCAAGTTGTCAGACAGCACGGTTATTATCGAGTCCACGTACTTCCCGATTGACCGAGTCCCGGCTAAAGCTCTCATGTTGGTGACGTACACTGGCTTGGTGCGCACCAAGGTGACTCTGCGGCTATCCGCAAGGTGCTGGAGGTACAGAATTGGGTTGCTTTTCTCGTAGAATATGAGAGTGGGCAGATGCACTCGATCGCCTGTGTATATGCTATAGTCAGTTTTGGGCACCCAGGAGTAGCGATGTCCCAACACTTCTTCCCCTAAGTGGCGCACAAACGCTGGAATCAAGTCCGGCCGCAAGTACGCATACAGCAAGTACTTGAGCAGAGGGGAAAGACTGGAGGGCGCCTTGGCCTCACTGTACAGTGGCTTGGTCAGAAAGGCGAGATAGGTAGAAGTACCAGGCTTGAAAGCAGAGGAAAACAGGTGCGGATAGTTCAACTGCAGGAACTCCTCCCGCTCCGACAAAGACATCGCTGTATCGAGAGATTGGCAGATGTGGTTCATTACGCTGAAGAACTGCGACTTGTCTTTGATAGTCTGGAAGTGCTTATACAGCACGTAGAAGGATGTGAAGACTTGCCGCTTCTCATTGGACAAAGCATGGCATGTCCTGATGAATACTCGGTAGCCCAGACACTCTGCGAAGGCATCCCACTGCGACTCCAGAGGCAGGGCGATATACCGGATGTACTCAGCACAGGCACACTCAATCATAGCATGCAGCACCTTAGCAGGGACCGCGAAGTCCTTCAACAGAGGAGCGCAGGTCTCCATTGCGCGTTTAAGCAGGAATAGCTCTCCGAGCACTGTTCGCAGTTTATCTCTAGGCAGTCGGTGTTCAATCTTTAAAAACAGAATCGAGCCTCTGCGCTTGATGGGCGTATCGTCGTCCAAAGGCAGGCTTTTGAACTTCCGCCAGACTTGCACGAAGGACTCCAACAGGTCTTCATTCGTCAGCAGTTTCTTCAAGTCCTGGCGAGTTAGCAAGTCCAGCAACTCTTTTTCCGCCAGGGAAATGGCCTGTGTCTGTTGGTAGGCCTTGGAGCGCTGGCTCAGGTGGGCGTCGTGCTGGGCGGCATCTAGCAGTTTAAGGAGGGGCATGGAGGTGAAGGCTTCCCAGGTTTCCTGGTCGCTGGCGTCGAAGCTGAGCGAAGTAGCGAGGTCCAGGACCTCGGCGGAGGGCGGGACTTTGACGCAGATGTAAAGGCGGAAGTCAGGGTGGACGGCGGCTGCTGACTTCCCTAACATTTGCAGAGGACGCACCTCTAGTCCTCGCATTTGTGCGACATAGCTCTGCGACTTCCACTTCAGCACAGGCAGCAGCACCTTCATCAGAGAGGCGGAAGGGTCAATGCACAGCACCGGAAGTCCGTTCAGAAGGCAGTTTTTCAGTCCTTGTTCGAACGCAGGCTCATTAGTGACCGTCCCCACCACCAGTC
>Ga0247837_1008912_pt1 | contig 12339 bp, 14 predicted proteins | sample LaCtaG_2_FD_187115 | JGI IMG/M metagenome (GOLD analysis project Ga0247837, IMG submission 187115) | Freshwater microbial communities from meromictic Lake La Cruz, Castile-La Mancha, Spain - LaCruzMarch2015_14.5m | ecosystem: Environmental > Aquatic > Freshwater > Lake | place: Spain: Castile-La...
CTTGTTTGATAAGTGTTTCGGTATTAGATATTTTCTTTTCTAAGTCTTCGGTACAGATATCAGCACTAACTATTAATTTATTTAAAATTATTACAGCTGCTTCTAAATTATGAATATTTAAATTTTGTGTAGATAGCTGCAAATTAATTTTATCAAATTGGCGATTAGCATTTTTTATATCGAATGGCGCCTCGCTAGCAATCGGTAAGGAGCTAGCTGTAGCTATATTGGAAATAAGAAAAATTATAAAAAACATCGTCAAAAAGCGCATAATTTCCCTGTTGATTGAGCAATAAAATACTAATGTACCTTTTTTGTAAGACCAAAACAAATGGTTATAACTTCTTACTTGCCAATTAGTATTATTGCTGATTATATAGTAGTTTTAAAAATTAGGTTAACGGGAATCATATGAAAAAAGATACATTTTCAAATGAAAATAATCGAGTAGTTGCCATGGTCGGTTTAGGTTACGTTGGCTTAAGTTTAGCTAATCTTTTTGCCAAAGCAGAAGGTGAATCTTTAGTCATTTGTTTTGATATATGCCAAAAAAGGGTAAGTGAACTAAAAAAATTCAATGATCATAATAAGATTTTAACGTCAGTCGATTTAAATAATCCTAAATTATTTTTTACAAATAATGAAGAAGATCTTAAAAAAGCTAATTTCTTTATTATTGCAGTACCTACTTCAATTACTGAAGATAATTTGCCAGATTTAAAAAATTTGGAAAGCGCTTCATTATTAGTTAGCAAACAACTTAAAAAGGGCGATATAGTTGTTTATGAATCAACAGTTTATCCAGGTGTTACTGAGGATTTTTGTATTCCATTATTAGAAAAAGGCTCAAATCTTAAATCTAATAGCGATTTTTTTGTCGGTTATTCGCCTGAGCGGGTAAACGTAGGTGATGATTCACATACTATAGCAAATACAAAAAAAATTGTTTCGGCGCAAAATGATGACTCTTTGGAAGTTATTAAGCAAATATATGGATCTATATTAGAAGCTGATCTCTATCCAGTTTCATGTATTAAAGTTGCAGAAGCTGCAAAGCTTTTGGAAAATGTTCAACGAGATCTTAATATTTCATTAATGAATGAATTTTCTATCGTATTACATAAATTAGGATTAGATTCTAGAGAGATTATATCTGCTGCTGGATCTAAATGGAATTTTGTTCCATTTGCTCCAGGACTAGTTGGAGGCCATTGCATCGGGGTGGATCCTTACTATTTTACCTATCTTAGCCAACATCTTAATGTTGATGAATGTTTGATAAATAGCGCTAGAAAAATAAATAATTATATGGGCAAATATATCGTCGAACAATTAGTTTATACGTTAATACATAGTGGTATTCCTATTAAAGGAGCTAAGGTTGCGGTGATGGGATTTGCGTTTAAAGAAGATAGTACCGATTTACGCAATACTCAATCATTTAATATTATTAACGAGTTAGATAAATACGGAATAAATGTATCTGTATGTGATCCCGTTGTAGATAAAATTGCTGTTAAAGAATTTTATAATATAGAACTAGTTGATGAATCAAAAATTAATGATATGGATGCAATTATTTTTGCTGTCAAGCATCTTCAATTTAGAGCATTTTCACCTGACTTAATTGTGAGTAGGTTAAAGAAAAATGGCGTATTGATGGATATAAAATGGATTTGGCATGCATCAGATTTTTCTAATTATCCTATATCTTATTGGTGCTTATAGTATATTCAGTCTTATATAATCCATTACCCCCATTGATTCTGTAACAAATATACTCATTTTGAAAAAAATATATATTATATGGTATATAATTATATTAAGAAGAGTAATTTGGGGGATATATCATGTTACCTAATACTTCGTTGGCAAATCATTTGTTGATTGCGATGCCCTCTTGTACTGATCCAAATTTTTCTAAATCAGTGATTTATGTATGTGAGCATCATGTGCAAGGTACCGTAGGTCTTATTATAAATCATCCAATGCAGTATCCTTTAGGTTTGGTTTTTGATCAATTACAAATTGAGCCAATAAGAGTAGAAACTAATCGTTTACCATTGTTATATGGTGGACCTTTGCAACCAGAGCGCGGTTTTGTTATTCATAGACCCATGGGATCTTGGAAGTCAAGCCTTGTTTTACAAGATGGCGTGACGGTTACAACATCAAATGATATTATTCGTGCAATGGCCAAAGATGTAGGTCCAAAGGATGTTTTAGTAACTTTAGGTTATGTAGGTTGGCGTGAGAATCAATTAAATCAAGAAATTCTTGATAATATCTGGTTGGTTTGTCCTTGTAAGCAAGAATTATTGTATGATGTACCTTTTGAGGAGCGTTGGGAGTATGCTGGATTGACTATAGGTGTGAAAATGGATCAGTTATCTTCTAGTGCTGGCCATGCTTAAGGGGGTATATCTTGGTTTTGACTTCGGCTATAAAAGAATAGGTGTCGCTGTTGGCCAAAAACTTACTGGAAGTGCATCCCCACTAACAACATTAGCTGCAAAATTAGGGATCCCTAATTGGGAAAATATTGAAAAACTCATCGCAACATGGCAGCCTGTTGCACTTATTGTGGGATTGCCAACTTGTGTTGATGATAGCGAACAATATACTACTCATGCGGCAAGAGGTTTTGCAAGGCAATTAAGAAAAAGATTTGCTCTTGATGTTCATTTAGTTGATGAACGATTATCAACTGTTGAAGCTCGTTCATATTTGTTTGAAGAAGGCGGATATCGTAAAATTAAAAAAGCAGAAGTTGATAGCATAGCTGCTTGTGTGATTTTAGAACAGTGGCTGCAACAGGATCTAAAAAATGAGAAAAAATGAAACATTTACTCGAAATTAGTCAATTATCATCTAAAGAGCTAACAGCTCTTTTTGAGCGAGCGCTGTATTTTAAAAATAATGCTGATTATCCAAGTTATAAAAAATCTATAGTGGCCAATTTATTTTATGAGAATAGTACTAGGACACGGGTGAGTTTTGAATTAGCAGCAAATAATTTATCCATGCCGGTAGTCAATCTAGATTTACATAGTTCTTCAGAATCTAAGGGTGAGACTATCAAAGATACTGTAAAAAATTTAGCTGCTATGGGGGTGAAAATTTTTGTTATTCGTCATATGCAAGATGGCTTACCTCAAAAAATAGCTGATTTTTGTCAAGATTCTATACATATCATAAATGCCGGCGATGGAATTCATGCCCATCCAAGTCAAGCGTTGCTTGATTTTATGACGATAATGGAGAAAAAATCCGATATTTCTAAGCTTAAAATTGCAATTGTCGGAAATATTTGCCATTCTCGAGTTGCAAATTCTTGGCAAGTTTTGGCAGCTAAGTTAGCAGTCAAAGAACTAGTCTTAATTGCACCTGACTTATGGAAGCCTAAAACTATTCATCATGGACATTTTACTACATCATTACGAGATGGCATTAAGGATGCTGATATAGTTGTTTGTCTTCGTGTCCAACAAGAGCGCTTAAATAGATCTGAAGAGATTGATTTGGTTAATTATCATCGTGATTATGCAATTACTGCTGAAAGTTTAGGTTTTGCAAAAAAAGATGCTTATGTTATGCACCCAGGTCCTATTAATCGTGGGATTGAGATAGATAATGACGTTGCTGATGGCCCTCGGTCATTAATTTTGCAACAAGTTAGTAATGGTGTGTTCATGCGAATGGCTATTCTTGAGAGTTTAGTAAGTGGGCCTAATTAAATACCTAGCGAAATTATTTATAATGTAGGTAGGTCTTTGGCCCAACGGAATTAGGCACGGTGCCAGAACCTTGTTGGGCCAAGGACCTATCTATATGATATTTAAATAGGTGCCTGCAAATTTTGTTTAAATGATAATGCTTGTTTTAAGTCAGGTAATTCTGTTTTATCAGCCTCTCTCATATCAGCTATAGTCCTAGCAACTTTTAATAAACGGTGAAAACCTCGCGCTGATAGTTTTAAGTGATTTAGGGCTTTACGTAAAAAGTCCTCTTCATCTTTGCCTAATTTACAGCTAATTTCAGTATCTTTGGCACTAAGATTAGCATTAATACATCCTTGTCGATTAAATTGAATCAAACGAGTTGCCGCAACTTTATCTCTTAGCTTTGTACTTTCCCCACTTTTATTCATATTTGGTTTTATAAGATCTTCTTCAGCAATAGCATTAACTAGCACTTGCATATCTATCCTATCAAGAAGGGGGGCTGATAGTTTACTAAGATAACGGTTAATTCTATCAGGTGGACAAAGACATTGAGCCTTAGTATTGCCCCATTGGCCACAAGGGCATGGATTCATTGCTGCTAATAATTGAAATCTTGCTGGGAATTCAATTTGCATAGCGGCTCTTGAAATACAAATATTTCCTGACTCAAGTGGTTCACGTAAAGTTTCTAGGACATTACGATTAAATTCAGGTAGTTCATCAAGAAATAAAACACCATTATGAGCTAGAGAAATTTCACCAGGTTTGGGTGGATTTCCTCCGCCAACCAGCGCTATTGGTGAAGCTGTATGGTGGGGGGCGCGAAATGGTGGGCGTTTCCAGTTTTTGAAATTTGATATTTGACCACGCACGGAATTAATAGCAGCACATTCTAATGCTTCTGTTTCAGAAAGCTCTGGTAATAACGTCGCAAATCTTTTAGCTAACATAGTTTTTCCGCTACCAGGAGGTCCGCATAATAAAATACTGTGCCCACCTGCGGCGGCAATTTCCATGGCTTTTTTGGCATGTATTTGGCCTTTAACATCTGACCAATCAAGAGAATCATAATTATCAGTTAGAAGAGGATATTTTGTTAATGGTTGCAGCGGTGCATTTTGGCAAAAGTAACTGCAAACTTCTCGTAAATTAAGAGCAGAATAAACATTTGCAGTTCCTGCAAGAGAAGCTTCCTCCCTATTTTGATCAGCAATAATAAGTATTTGTTCTGCACGGCGCGCCGCTAATACAACAGGTAAAATAGCTGATACTCCTCTTAGATTTCCATCAAGAGCTAATTCGCCGATAAATTCATGAGTTGCTAATTTATCTAGAGGTATTTGATTTGATGCTGCAAGAATTCCCAAAGCAATAGGTAAATCAAAGCCACTTCCTGTTTTTGGCAAATCAGCAGGAGCTAAGTTTACGGTAATTTTTCGGCATGGAAATTCAAATTGGCTATTAATAATGGCAGAACGGACCCTATCTTTGCTTTCCTTAACAGCAGTTGCTGGAAGTCCTACAATTGCAAAGCCAGGTAGGCCATTAGAAAGATGCACTTCAACTGATACGGATTTTGCGTAAATGCCAATAGCACTACGACTTTTGCTAATCGCAAGGTTCATGGTAAGACTCATTTTGAGGTTGGATTTATATCTTACCCTGGCTTTTCTTTAGGATCTATTTATTTTTAGGAACTATTTATTTTTTTTATCCTGAAGTTCTTTTATTTTCTTTTCTAAGGCATCTACTTTTTCACGAGTACGAGCTAATACTTTTACTTGAACATCAAATTCATCACGGGTAACTAAATTCATATGGGTAAATGCAGCCTGCAGAATATCTTTAAATTTTTGTTGAATCTCGTTTTCAACAGATTGTAAACTACTAGGTAAAGATGAATATAGTTTTTTAGCCAAATCTTCAAATTGTTTTGGTTCAAACATAGAACTCTCCCTGATTAATATATAAGATTAAGTCTAGCAAATGAGTTAACTTAGGGATATCTTTATTAAAATATTTTTATTAGGTATTAAAAAATGAAAATGCTAATCGCGATTATAAAACCATTTAAATTAGATGATGTTCATGAGGCGTTGATGGAAATAGGGGTGCCTGGGATTACTATTTCTGAAACGCGAGGATTTGGTAGACAAAAGGGTCATACTGAGCTTTATCGTGGTGCAGAATATGTCGTTGATTTTTTGCCTAAAATAAAAATTGAACTCGCATTACCAGATAATATGGTGGAAGTAGCAATTGATGTTATATGTAAAGCTGCTTATACCGGTAAAATTGGTGATGGTAAAATTTTTGTTTATGATTTGCAGCAAGTAGTTCGAATTAGGACTAATGAAATTGGTGTTGATGCATTATAGCTATTTACACCAATATGTTTTTTTCTCAGTTACTACTATATCAAGTGGAATATCAAAGCCTTCACTTTTGATAAAAGATTCGAGCTGAAATTCATAGGCTACACCGATTAACAAATTAGCACGTGATTTTTCTAGGGTACGATCATAGTATCCACCGCCCATACCCAGTCGAGTTCCATTATTATCAAAAGCAACTAATGGTAGGAAAATTATATCTAGATCTTTAGGATTTATAATGTGCTCATGGCTTTCGTCAGGTTCTTCTATGCCAAAACGATTTTTACAAAATTTTGATGTCGTAGATACATTTAAAAAAACTAAGGTATTTTCATTATTAATAGCAGGTAAATAACAATCTTTACCTTGTAAAAAAGCAGATAATATAAGGTCTTTTAAATTGACTTCTCCGTTAATCGACATATAAAAAGCAATTTTTTTAGCTTGGTGGTATTGCTCTAATTTCATAATTCTAGTATTAATCTTTTTAGAAGCATCTTCTATATACTTAGGTGATAAATTTTTTCGTAATTTTATATTGGTATTGCGTATTGCAATTTTTATTGGGTTAGTCATATTTTTATTCGGTTTTAATTTAGTTATTATTGCGTATAAATATTTTTAGCTCAAGTTTTTATAAAATTTATAAATAGTATTACTATGCAATTGTAAAAAAATAAGGTATATAGCTTGCAAATATATAGCTAACTTGTGAGGATCGCATGAGTGAACTTTTCGAAAGTGAAGAGAATTCGGTATTAATTACTGAAGAAGTGATTGAGGAAGAAGTTGTTGCTGATGTTATTGGCGAATCTTTTCCTCTGTCTGAAGCTGAGGCTGAGGTTGAAACTGAGGTTGAAATTGAGGTTGAAAAAATTATTCAAGATAGTCGACAACGACCTTCATCAGATGCACGAAGGCGCCTCGAGAATTTGTTGGATGAAAAGAGGCTGCGCGATGAGCTTGAAGACTTTCTTGATTATTAATATTTTATGCCTACAGAGCTTCTAGATTTTAAAGCAAATCTAGCGTTTAGTATTGAGGATAGAATTTTTTTAGGCGAAGGGTTATTTGAAACCTTGAGCTTTTCGAATATGCTACCTTGTTATACAAATTTACATTGGCAACGCATGAAAAATTCTGCGCAGCTGCTTGAGATCCAATTCGATATTTCTAGTAAAGATTTTTGTGATCACTTAATTAATTGTATAAAAGTTAGTAAGTTAACTACTGGTGGGATAAAAGTAATTTTAAGTGGAGGCAGGGCTCCTAGAGGTCTTATTAATCGGTCTATTATGTCTTACCTTGCTGTTGATGCATTTAGTTATTCACTTGATTTTAATCCTCTAAATTTAGTTAGTGGTGAATGGCTAAGAGACGAAAGAAACCCAATCTATAAAATTAAATCAATTAATTATTTGGAAGCTATTTTAGCCAGATCTTTTGCATCTTCATTAATTAGTAATGAAATCTTATTTTTTAATTTAAACAATTTTGCAACAGATACAACAGTTGCTAACATCTTTATTGTTAAAGATAATAAAATTTATACTCCTAGTCTTGATTCTGGCGTTTTGCCAGGGATTATACGTAGCCGTGTGCTTAGTATATGTAATAAATTTAAAATTAGTTGCGAAGAAATAAATATTGATAAAAATACAATTATGACATCTGACGCTATATTTACTACTAATTCATTACAAGGTATTAGGGAAGTAAAAACATTTGATGGTAAAGTTTTTATTATTAATCATCCTAAAGTTGTATTGTTAAAAAAATTATTGGTTGATGATGTAATTAATTATCAATGAGCAGGGCAATATCATCTAAATTTTGAACAGTATTGCGTTCACTTTTTGATCAAAATCCACTCTAATTATCAGAGCCACGACCGTTAGAGAGTGAAAAACTTTGATGATTACAAAATCTCCACTCCCTAACGGTCGTGGCTCTGATCGTTCGATTATAAATTAGGCATAAGATGCGGTTGCCCTCTATCAATGAGATATAAATTAAAATATTTTAGAAATAATGCGGAAACAATAGGTGTTTTTTTATACAAAAAAGAGATTAATATAAAAAAAGTGCCTATATTAATAGGCACTTTTATAAAGACTTATTAGCCTTTGTGATCTTCAGCTTTTTTTTCTTCTTCTACAGTTCCACCAAGTTTTTTACACTTGTGAGCTGATACATGCTCTACTTTTCCTTTAACGTTGCAAGAAACTTTTGTAGCTTTGTGAGCAAAAGCAGATATAGGTGCTGTTGCAAAAGCGATAGCTACTGCTGTAGCAATTGCGCCGATTAGTTTGTTATTCATGAAAAACTCCCTTTAAATTAATTTGTTAATACTGCGATTTAATCCTAACATGGATTTTAAGCATTGCATATATGTGTAAATACATATCTTAATTCTTTTTTTAATTTTCTTAAATGAATTTAAAATTTGGTAACAAATTGTATTTTCTGACATTTCATACTTGGTTGCAAGGTCAGGGCAAAAGCGTGTGTGAGTGAAAAAAAGCAATAATTTCATGATAAATTATATCTGCTCTATATTTCGAAGTCCTGCGGCCATATCGTTACCCACAAGTCTGCTAATCCTTTATGGGCGTGCATTGTCTGGTTGAATCTGAGCCACGACCGTTAGGGAGTGGAGATTTTAAGAATTCTACTCCCTAACGTTCGTGACTCGGAGTTCAGCTCACTTATCAAGATAAAGTTAATTTGTGGGTAATGATATGCCTGCGGCTTGTCCGCAGGATCCAGGAATCTAGCAATATCTCTGGATACCGCGCATAAAACGGGGTAGGTCGGCTCTTAGGTTCATTTATAATCACTCATGATCTTGCCCTGGTTGCAAGGTTTAAGGAAGATATTATTTAACATGATTAAGTGTATAATCATCTAATAAATATTTAAAAAATTTTAAGAGCAAATTAATCTATGCGTAAGCTTTATAGTATTTTATTTTATTTGGCAGTCCCTTTTATACTGCTCCGTCTATTGTTCAAAAGTTTAAAATTTCCTGAATACCGTCAGAGAATTAATGAGCGTTTCTCTTTTGGTAGACTAAGTCATCTTAAACCAGTTGATGTTTGGATTCATGCTGTTTCCTTAGGGGAGGTTGTTGCAGCCACTCCTTTAATTGACAGATTATTGGCTAAGAAATTTCGAGTTTTAATAACGACAATGACGCCTTCTGGCTCAGCACAAGTAATAAGACGTTTTGGTTCTAATGTATTACATCAATACATACCATATGATATACCTTGGTGTTTAAATCGCTTTCTTAACAAAATTAAACCGCGAATATGCATCACTTTAGAAACTGAGTTATGGCCTAATTTAATTTATCAGGTATCTAGTCGTAAAATCCCTTTATTTTTAGCTAATGCTCGTTTGTCTGATAAGGCATTTAAAAGTTATATAAAGGTTAGATTTTTGTTTAAACCATTACTTAATAAATTTACAGCAATATTGGCACAGTCTGATGAAGATGCTAGGCGATATATTGCGTTAGGATGCTCTCCGAATCTTGTCGAAATGATAGGTAATATTAAATTTGATTTAAATATTGAAGTTAATGAAAATAAAGATTGCATAGCGATTAAAGAGAAAATAGGTGTTTCACGAACTGTACTTATCGCGGCTAGCACGCATGAAGGTGAGGAAAAGCAATTATTATCAATTTTAGATAAACTTAAAAAATCTATTCCTAATATTGTGTTATTTCTAGTTCCGCGACATTCTCAGCGTTTTCAAGCAGTATATGATTTATGTTTGGCAAATAATTATAAAACTGGTCTTCGTTCTAAGCTTGATAGTATTAATGATAATGTTGATATAGTTATTATTGACTCATTGGGAGAACTTTTTAATTTTTATCAGGTGAGTGACTATGCTTTTGTTGGTGGAAGTTTAGTTCCTATTGGTGGGCATAATGTTTTGGAGCCCATGGCTTTAAAAGTACCAGTTTTTTGTGGCCCATATATGAATAATTCCGCAGCAATTTGTCGCGATCTAGTTGCCGCAGAGGCATTGGTTATGGTTGAAAATGTAGATGAGCTTAGTTCTAAAATTATAGAAATTTATAATAATCCAGAACAAAGGCAACAACAGACTTTAAAAGGATATTTGTTTATTGATGCTAATAAGGGAGTGGTTACAAAATCTATTAAGAAATTTGAGGAAGTTTTAGCGCATTAACTATAACCGTAGAATTGGAGCCTGGTTACTGCTAACCAGGATTTTCATGATGTAACTACGTTGACTGATTAGAACCCTGGTTAGCAGTAACCAGTCTACGATAATGTGAACAAGCCACGGGCATATCATTACCCACAAGTCTGATAATTCTTTATCGGCCTGCATTGTATGGTTTAATCCGAGCCACGACCGTTAGGGAGTGGAGATTTTAAGAACTCCACTCCCTAACGGTCGTGGCTCGGAGTTCCTCTCACTTATCAAGATAAAGTTAACTTGTGGGCAATGATATGGCCACGTGGCGTAGGCAGATCTAATTACCTTGATTTTGTCTTTCTTTAATTTCAGAAAGAGTTTTACAATCAATACATAAAGTAGCTGTAGGGCGTGCTTCTAAACGTCGTAAGCCTATTTCAATGCCACAAGCCTCACAATAGCCGAAATCATCGTCACGTAATCTTTCAAGGGCGTCTTCTATTTTCTTAATTAGCTTACGCTCACGGTCTCTAGTACGTAATTCTATGCTGAACTCTTCCTCTTGGCTTGCACGATCGGAAGGATCTGGAAAGTTTGCTGCTTCATCTTTCATATGAGTTACAGTTCTATCAACTTCTTCCATTAGAGATTGGCGCCAGGCAAGAAGGATTTTTTCAATATGAGCAAGTTGTTTCTCATTCATATATTCTTCATCAGCCACTTCTATATATGGGGTGATTCCCATGCTGTTAGCCGTGTCGTTTTTTGTATTGTGTATGTTCATTAATAATCCAATTAATTTGTAGGGTTATTGAAATTGGTTAGGTATATCAAAAATAACATTATTCATCAACTATAGACTATAAATATTATATATGCACATAAAACTTATCTTAAATTTATGGAAAAATCATCATTAAAAATAGTTGCATCTTGGCCTCTAATTCTTCCAGCCACAACTTACACGATCATTTCCTTGTAAATCTTGAAAACATTTAATGTTTTCATAGCCGCATTGATTAAACAATTCTATTACTGCATTTTTTTGCATATATCCATGCTCTACTAATAATATACCTCCTGGTTGTAAATACTCAAAACTATCCTTGATAATTTTAGTTAAATCCAGAAGACCATTAGTTTCGCTTATCAAAGCAGATTTAGGTTCAAAGCGAAGATCACCAATTAAAAGGTGTGGGTCATCCTCACTTATATATGGTGGATTTGATACAATAGCATTGAATTTTATATTAGGAATGGATTCAAACCAATCAGAAACCATGATTTTTACATTTGATAAACCTAAATTAGATGCGTTTTTTTGGGCGATATTTGCCGAATTACCATTTATATCTGCAGCTAATATTTGCCAATTAGGTCGCTCTGACGCTAGAGCTAAGGCAATGGCGCCACTTCCAGTGCCTAAATCTAGAATTAAGGCGTTATCAAGGTTTTCAAGATGATTTAAAGTTAGCTCTACTAATAGTTCAGTTTCAGGTCGTGGAATAAGTACATCTTCACTAACGCATAATGGAAGAGACCAAAAATCACGCTGGCCGATTAAATACGCGATTGGATTACCAGCTAATCTTTTATCAACTAAAGTTTTAAATTTTTTTTGTTCATCTTCACTTATTATCTTTTCAGGATAAGCGTATAAAAACGCTCGTGTCTTATTTAAAACATGAGATAATAAAATTTCCGCATCTATTTTTGCGCTATCTGAGGTTTTTGCTAATAAATAGGCAGTATTTTTTAACAGAGTTTTAATATCAATCATGACGCCCAAGCTCGGCAAGCAATTCTGCATGGTGCTCACGTTTTAATGCATCAATAATTGTATTTAAATCACCTTCCATTACATCTGCTAGCTGATAAATTGTGAGATTAATACGATGATCAGTTAATCTTCCTTGAGGAAAATTATATGTTCTAATTCGTTCAGATCGATCGCCACTGCCAACTAATGATTTACGAGTTGCAGCTTGTTCTTGCCTCTGTTTAGATTGCTCAGCATCTAAGAGCCTTGTTTTTAACAGTGACATTGCTTTAGCACG
>Ga0247837_1008914_pt1 | contig 12330 bp, 12 predicted proteins | sample LaCtaG_2_FD_187115 | JGI IMG/M metagenome (GOLD analysis project Ga0247837, IMG submission 187115) | Freshwater microbial communities from meromictic Lake La Cruz, Castile-La Mancha, Spain - LaCruzMarch2015_14.5m | ecosystem: Environmental > Aquatic > Freshwater > Lake | place: Spain: Castile-La...
TGTTCTTCAACCGAACGCGCCTGCATTCAACGCTGGGCTATCTGAGCCCCGCCAACTATGAAAAGGTCGCAGCCAGCATCCCGCAGGCTGCGTAAGAAAACCGTCCACCGAAGTGGGTCAAGTCCACACCCTCAGCGCGAAGGTCAGCTGTTCGATGCCACGACAGCCGCCGCATCGATGCTCTCGACGGGATTCCAGACGCATGCGGCCAACACAAGCGGCCGACGCAAGGTCGGCCGACGCTCATGCTCACAGATGTGAAGGATCCAACCTGTCGTGGGTTCGGAGACGCTCCGACGGTGCTCCGACGGGATGTCCGTCTCGCGCGGTGCGGCAGTGTCCTCGTCCCGTCAGGCTTGGCGGCCCGGGTACAACGAACCAAAGACCATGACGGTTGGAGTCGAAGGTGACTCACGCTGCCATGGGCAGCGGCGTTCAGTCATCGAGGATGGCGGGCCGGAGGCGCTCGATCATCTCGCGGTGCACCTGACAGATGCGGCTCTCGGTCACCTTGAAGAGCTCGCCAATCTCACGCAGCTTCAACTGGTCGACGTAGTACATCGACAGAATTTGCTGGTGCTTCAGCGGCAGCTCCGCGATGGCGTTGGCCAGACGAGCTCGCAGCTCGCGCTGTTCGAGACCCGAGCCGGGAACCGGCGCATCCGTCGACGCGACCATGGCCTCGTCAAGTTCGACCCCGCGCTGCATGTCCGCACAGGAGATGTCGTGGCGCATGCGATGCACAGCCGCCATGGTCATGCCGAGACCTTCAGCGAGCTCGGTGGTGTCGGGGGCGCGGCCGAGCCGATTCTGGAGGCGGTGCTGCTCGGAGTCGATGCGCTTGCGCTTCGCGCGAGCAGAGCGAGGCATCCAGTCCATCTCGCGCAGCTGGTCGAGGATGGCGCCACGAATGCGAATCTCTGCATATGCAGTAAACCGATCACAGAGGGCGGGCTCATACCGATCGAGGGCGTCGACGAGGCCGATGGTGCCGGCGCCAACCAACTCCGCAGCCTCGATATGAGACGGGAGCCGGCGAGCGATTTGGCGGGCCACACGCCACACCAGGGGCAGGTGCTCCTCGACCGCGTGGGGGCGGCGGCGACCAGGGATTGCTGGGAGAGGCAGTGGGGCGCTGGTTTCAAGCATGCAGTCCCTACTGCAGTCGATGTGCCAGCGGCCTTCAATGCAGCAAACGACACTGGGACGCGGCGCACGTCAGCTTCGAAGCCCGCCGAGGTGGGTCACGACGGACCCTCCCACCTGGGAAACTGAGGTTGATCTTGACCCGCTTCGTTGGTTGCGCGGCGCGGTCCGACCGTTCGAATCGAGGCCTCGTCATCCCACCACACTGGCCGTTGACGTCGTCAGCTTCGTGTCCCTGCCATTGCTGTGCTCTCCACAGCCCGGCCGTGCTCTGCACAGCCCAGCTGTGCGTTCCACCCACTGTCTGGCGCGGCCGTGGGCGATCACGTGGTGGGCAACGCTCCCACATGAACGGCACGAGCTGGATCCAGTTGAGTTTCCAATAGACAGACCGATGGATTCAGGTGCGTCGCTCAGTCACTGCATTTCGGAGGTAGTCATGAGCCTGGTCTCTTCGCTCTTCATCGGCCAAAACGGTCTGTCGACCACCAGCCTCGAACTTGGAGTCATCGGCGACAACATCGCCAACTCCGGCACCATTGGCTTCAAGGCGGGTCGCGCCTCGTTCGCCGACCTCGTGGGCGAGAACCTGGTGGGCGGTGGCGGCCAGCTCGGCCTTGGTTCGCGAATGGTCGCAGTCCAGAAGATTCTGACCCAGGGTGCGCTGAGCACGACGGGCCTGTCGACCGACCTGGCGATCTCTGGCCCTGGCCTGTTCGCGGTCCGCACGCCGAACGGCCCCGCCTTCACGCGCAATGGGCAGTTCACCCTCGACAAGGAGGGCTTCCTCGTCGACCTGCAGGGCAACAAGCTGCAGGGCTTCCCCGCCGACGCCACCGGCGCCATCGCCGGCAACCTAGGCGACCTGCAGCCCGGTCAAGCCACGACGCCCCCCCAGGTGACGTCGACGGTGACCGTGCGGGCCAACCTCGACTCCGCCGCGCCCATCACGGGTCCTTTTGACCCCCTCGATCCAACAGCGACGAGCAACTTCACGAGCACCACCCAGGTCTTCGACTCCCTCGGCCGTCCCACCGACGTGACCATCTTCTACAGCAATACCGGTCCGGGCGCCTGGGAGTGGAACGCCATGACCGACGGCGGCAACCTCGAGGGCGGGGTTCCCGGCACCTTGACCCAGGTGGCCGGTGGAACGATGGCCTTCAACACCGACGGCCAACTGGTCGACGTCATCACAGCGGTCAACAACTTCACACCCCTCGGTGCCACGACGCCTCAGGCCCTCACCTTCGACTTTGGCTCGCCACTGAACTCTGTTGGCGGCGATGGCAGCGGCACCAGCCAATTCGCGCGGGCGAGCGCGACCTCGTTCATCGGCCAGGATGGCTTTGCCGCCGGCGACCTGGCATCGATCTCGATCGGCACCGACGGCGTCGTCAGCGGCACCTTCACCAATGGCCAGGTGCAGGCCCTGGGTCAGGTTGGACTCGCCGACTTCCCCGCACCAGATCAGCTGGAGCGCATCGGCAACAATCTCTTTGTGCAGGCCAATGGTTCGGGCGAACCCAACATCGGCGCACCAAAGACCGCCGGTCGGGGCCAGCTCTTCTCGGGGACCCTCGAACAGTCCAATGTCGACGTGGCCACCGAGCTCGTGAAGATGATCGTTGTGCAGCGCAACTTCCAGGCGAGTTCAAAGACCGTGTCGACGGCGGATCAGATGCTCGCTGAGCTCATCCAGCTCAAGCGCTGAGCATGGGTCGTTCGTGACCCCGTCGTCAGGCAACGATCGCGACGTGCGCGACGGCGACGGGGCAGTAGCAGCAACCTGCGTGAACATCATCGGGCCACTGCACGTGGCCCGCAGAAGCCCCGGAGCGGCGACATGGTCTCGAGCATCAGCGGTACCACCGGTTCAGCGATCCCTCCCGTGGCGGCGCCGCCAACCAAGGAGCTTGGTCGCGACAGCTTCGTTCGCCTGTTGCTGACCCAGCTGCAGTCGCAGGATCCGACAGCGCCCCAGTCCAGCGAGGCCTTCGTCGCCCAGTTGGCACAATTCACCACCGTCGAACTCCTTGAGCGCCAGGCCGGCCACATGGAAGCGCTGCTGGTGGCCCAGGCGGCCGGCAATCAAACTGCGGTGGCATCGCTGGTGGGCAAGGACGTGTCGTTCCGGGCCGACACCATCACGACAACCTCTGCTGGCGAGGTCCGCGACTTTTCGCTGGAGGTCCCTTCGTCTGCCGATGCCGTCATCGTGAGCATCACCGACGACAGCGGCCGCGTCGTGCGCACCATGAACCTGGGACCACGGGACGCCGGACGAACAGACATGGCGTTCGACGGCCTGTCGGACAACGGCACACCCCTGCCGCCGGGGAGCTACTCGATGCAGGTCATTGCCACGAAGAATGGCACACCCACCGAAGCGTCCCTGCTTGAGCGCGGCGCCGTGACCGGCGTTTCGTTCCTGGACGGCGTTGCCGAACTCCTGGTCGGTGGTCGCCGGATCCGGTTGCCCGACGTCGTCGAAATCAACGTTGCCCGAGACGCCTGACCGCCCGCCTGGGCCCGAACGTCATGACCGCGTGGGCCTTCGGGCCCGAAGAATCATTTCAACCACTTGGCGTTGCGCCGAAGACTTGAATCGGCAGCGATTCGACCACGAAGTGGTCGAATTCAAATGCTTGGCGCCTCGCCAAGCATTTGAATTCTCATAACTATTCGACCATTTCGTGGTCACGATCGCGATCGATCACGTGCGCGCCAACCGCGGCCCCATCAGCGAAATGCATCCAGGTCACCGAGGCCATCGTCGTCGGCGAGGCTGACATCGTCGCTCTCCGCGTCGCAGAGCAAGTCAATCGCGTCATCGCCGCCAAGGTTGAGCGACGCCCACACTCGGCCCCGACACTGGGGCGGACCGGGATGGAGCATGCAATCGACGGCGCCGACCTGCGTGACGGTACCTCCGGTATGACGGGGAATCGCGTCGACAATGACGAGCAACAGTTCGCTCAGGCCCTGGAGTTGGGCGAGTTCATCAGATCCTGGAGACGCGTAGAGGCCACGGGTCAGGCGGGTGGCGGCGCCCGTCGTCGCTGACAGCGTCAAACGAAGGGGGCTGTCCGCCAGGCAGAGAAAGAGCGACGCCTGCAGGCGTCGGCTCTCCAGGGGGACCAGCGGGCGATCGATTCGCCCGACGTCGAACCCAAGGCGCCCCGTGCAGTCAATCAGCAGGTTCTCGAGCTGGGGGCGATCGATCAGCAGTGGCTCTTTGGTGCCATCGCGAACGTCTTGTTCGTCGATCTCGTCCGTCACCATGATCAGGTTTGGTCGAATGGACGGCTGCAGCGGCAATGGGTGGCGCACCAGCACGGTCGGCGACGTCCCGTCGTCTGACAAGCCGCGAAAGACCTCCTGGAGCGGAACGTCGGTGACATCGATGACCCCGCTGGCGACCAGGTCGTCGCCGCCATGCTCGATGGCGATTCGCAGCCGCATGACGTGTTTTGGGTCGTTGGTGTCAACGATGACGATGTTGAGTTCCCGAACGTTCTGGAAGCTCCCGTGGAGCTTGCCGTTCGTCGAGCGAGATGTCGTCATCGATCCCCCTTGGTGCAGCCAAACGACGGCTGATGTGGCGATTGCCGTTTTACGCCCACAGGTCGCGCTCGCGGAGGTACCGGGCAGCGACGTCGGCGCACAGGGACTCCAGTGCCGAACCTGTCAGCCCCAATCGTTTGACGATGTCCTCGTCCGGGCCAGTGTCATCGCTCATGGACGGGTGGCCGATGCACTGGCCGGCGATGGCGTCAGCGACGTGACAGATGTCGACTATCGCCGACGGAACTGGCGCGGACTGTGGGGAGTGGTGGAAGCGAATCGCTGTCGAGATCATTGACGGGAGGCGCCATTGCTCGGTGAGCACAGCACCGATCTCGGCGTGGGAGTGCCCAAGCAAGACACCCTCGGCCATCCGTTGGCGGGTTTCGCCGTCCTCGTCGGACTCTGGAACGTTGCCCTCCATGGCCCTCGCCCCCACCATCGAACCGATGGCCAGCGTGCCGATGTCGAGCAGCAGTCCCACCGTGAAGGCGATCGCCCGGTTGACGCCGTTTCGCTCCGCGAGTTCGTCCGCGGCAATGGCCGCCATCAGGGACCGTCGCCACAGGAGCTCGCGGGCCAGGCCGTCGCCATTCCCCTCACTGGTCATGATCCAGCGCGTGAGGCGGGCGGCGATCTGGCGGATGACCTCGGTCTCTCCGACCCGAAGGACCGCATCGTCAACGGTTGCCACCCGACTGCCGCTCCGGGCAAAGAAGGGCGAGTTGCCCAACTGCAGCAGGACCGCCGTCAAACCGGCGTCGACGCGAATGATATCGACGACATCTGCCGTCGTGTGTCGTGGATCCGACACTTTCGCCACCAGCGCGTGCAACACCGGTGAGGGAGGGGGAAGAGCGAACGCTGTCACCATGGTCGTGTCCCATGGTGGGCGTTGAGGTGGACCAGGTCGGCACCAGCTCCTGCCCGCACGTGTTGGTGGGTCGGCAGATCGTGCATGGTCACCATGCCGAAGCCGTCGACGGTGATGCGTCCGAGTGAGGGGCCGTCGATTCTTTCAGCGACGACCGGAATGCGCTGGCCCCCGAGCACCACACGCGCCCGCTGGGCAAGACCGTCGATGCGGGGAGCGCCGCCGCGAGACGTGCCCACCAGCCCGGCCCGGAGCGAGCGTTGGCTGCCACGCTGACGCAGGGCAGCCAGAAGTCTCTCGATCGCCACATCCACCCGGAGGCCGCCATCGATCCGGTTGTCCGCTCGAGCACTCAACGGGAAACAACAGCCCGCGAGGCCATGGCCATCGGAAACCACCACCACCAGGCCGGCTGACAGGTCGTCAACAACGATCTGCTCATCCTGCCAAGCCAACTGCTGACCACCGTGGGCGAGCGGAAGGGCAACGGGTGGAGTCTTGGAGGGGCGCTTGAAGCCATCGACAGAGGCGGTGTGTGGGCTGTGCATGGGGAGAAACATCGGCGCGCCCGCTGTGGACTGAAGGCCTGCGTCGCTGCCTCAAGATCCACGAGGATGTGTCGAAGGAATGATCAACCCAGGATTCTCATGAGCCGTGCCACATCGAGAACTGCGTCAAGAGCGACACACGGTGTCTGCCACGGGGGCAGCGGCGGAGCGCTCCGGCCTCGGCTGATCGAGCCTCGAAGAGAAACCCGCTTTGGGGTTTGTGGCCGAGGCGAGTCTCTTGGGGGGCGGGCGGGGCTGTTGATCGCCGCACCAGGGCGGTCAGCCCAATGAGCGCCGAACACGTCACCACCGATCGTTCGTCCCAGGTGCTCGCATTCCCCCGCGTCGGCGAACGCCGCGTGCTGCAGGAGGCCGAAGAGGCCTCAAACTGGATGCTCCGGCGCGTGCTTCATTCGGTAACGCCGATGCTGAGTGCCGCACAGGACCGTTCGTTCATGGCCCCGCTCGTGAACGAATTGGTCTCGCTGTTTCAGGGGTCCCGCTGCAGCATCATGATCCTTGAAACCCCCGGTGACCTGGTCAGTGCTCTCCGGGTTGCCGCTCAGGTGGGACTCCCCGAAGCGGCACTGCTGCGCGAGCGCCACAACAGCGGCGTCGCTGCCCGGGTGCTCAAAGATGCCCAGCCGACGCTCATTCTCGACCGCTCGGATTTCGGTGCCCGATTCAGTGACCTGGTTCCGCGCGACGACATCGGGTCGTCGATGTGTGCGCCGATTGCCACTCCCCATGGCACCATCTTTGGCGTCCTGAACGTGTCGCGTGTTCCGCTCGTCAACGGTCCTCCACCGTTTTCGCCCATCGACCTGGAGGTGAGTGATGCCATCGCCATGCTCATGGGCGACACCCTGGAGCGGCTTCAGAGTCGCGAGGCCGAACGCGAACTGCGCGAACGCATGCGCGCCGTCGAACGACTGAGCGTCCTTGGTGAAGTCGCTGCCGGGATCGCCCATGAAATTGCCAACCCCATGGCGACCGTTCGAAGCAACGTGATTGCGCTCTCCGAGTACATGGTTGACCTCGGTCCCCTCCTTCGCCAGGCGGCGGGCGATATGGCCTCGTCGGCCAATGACCTGCCCCATCTTGTGGAAGATGTCCGCGAGGGCGTCGCCCGGGTGGAGGACATCATCACGCGCATGAAGGGCATGGTCCAGCTTGATGCCCCCAATCGACGGGATCGGGTCGATGTCCCGGCCATCGTGGGCAGTGCCTTGCGATTGGTTCGCTCCCGGCTTCGCTCGCAGATCCGCGTGGACATTCCCGATGGCTTGCTGGTCCTCGGCAACAGTGTGGACCTCACCCAGGTCATCGTGAATCTCGTGGTCAATGCCGACGACGCCTGCGCGGAGCGCATTGAGCGTGAGGCGGCGGGCACCCATGAGGTCGTTCGGGGATTGGTTCAGGTGGCCGGTCGACAAGTTGACCAGCGCGTCATCATCACCATCACCGACAACGGGACGGGCATCGACAAAGCCTTGCTGCAGCGGATCTTTCAGCCGCTGTTCACCACCAAGGGCAATGGCAAGGGTACCGGCCTGGGCCTCTCGATCAGCAGACGGCTCGTTGAAGACCAGGGCGGACGACTCGAAGTTGAATCGAGCATTGGTCGCGGCACGACTTTCAATGTCGTGCTGCCGGCGGTGCTCACGGCCACCGAGGCTCCCGCCCCTCGAGGCGAAACCGAATGGCGAGACGTCCTGGTTTGAGCCGGTGGACGTGCATCGACGGCGACGAGCGCCGTCGAAACCTGCCGCCACCGCGGTGACATGGCTGTTGTCCGTGAACCCATCACACGGGCGTGCTCGACGGACAGCGCAGGAGGCGACAGGCCTGCACTCCCAAGAATTCAACGAACTGCCTGCAATCCTCGCGCATGTGTGGTTGGCGAACGCACGCGCTGACGACGCGATGTCGGGCGTCGTCGATCTCGTCGATGACGTGGCGGGTATCGGTCAAATGATTGACGGCGCGCGGTCTCAAGTCGCTGCCTCCGACGAGATCCTGACGATCGGTCTCATCACGTCGCGAAGGTCCTCGCGCTCCGACGCCGCGCCAACGAAAACGGAAAGTGGCCCGGCTCTTGGAAAGACGTGAATAGAGGCGACCACCATGGAACTGCACCAATCCTTCTACGGCCGAACCACCCGCGAAGCACTCGCGGCGGTTCGAGAGACGCTGGGCGACGATGCAGTGATCATTCGCACCAATGAGCGGCGAGACGACCCGGCGCGCCGGTTCGAAGTCGAAGCCGTCAGTGGCGAGAGCGACGCGCCGGGTCGGGAACCGGCGCGGGCAACGGTGCAGCTGCCTCGCGCCACCACGAAGGCGCCAGGTATGCCGTCGTCGTCGTCCTCTCCGCTTCTCCCCCCACGGGGCGCGGGCCCTGTCGATCATCGTCTCCTGGAAAACCTTGATCGGGCCGGCCTCGACGCCACCGTGAGGGCCCGTCTGGTCGACCGGGCGCGCCGCATCCAACTGACGGGTGTTGAAGGCGCCACAGGCCTGCAGATGGCCCTCTCGGAGCTGGTGGCTGGCACCACGGCGCCGTGGATCACGGCACCAGGCTACCGCAGATTTCTCGCCTTCGTCGGGCCGACGGGCGGCGGCAAAACCACAACCATCGCCAAAGTGGCCGCCCAGGCGCTCCTGCTTCGTCGGCGGGTCGCACTGATCACCACCGACACCTGGCGTGTCGGGGCGACCCAGCATCTGGCGCGCTACGGCGAGATCATGGGCTTGCCGACCTATGTGGCCGAGAACGAGCATGAGCTCGTCCGCGCTGTTGACCACGCCCGCGACTGTGACCTCGTGCTCATCGATACGGCCGGACGCTCGCCGCGATCCCTCCGGGAAGGTGTTCGGCTGCGAGCGGTCCGTGAGCTGGAAGTACACCTTGTTGTTCCCGCGACCGCCAGCGCTTCCCAGCTGGGGTCGTGGCGGGCACGCCACCGTGCGGACGAACCCGCTGCGATCATCGCCACCAAGCTTGACGAGGCTGAGCCCTTTCAGGACATCGGTGGCCTCCTCAACGCCGCCGCCATTCTCGGATTGCCGGTCGCCGGCGTCGCTGACGGACAGACTGTCCCCGACGACATCTCCCCTTTTGACGGGGCTGCCCTGTGGCGCCGCCTTGGAAGTGCCCGATGAACACCCCTGCAATCCGTTCGGAACTTGAGAGCCAGGCAACGGGCCTTGCCTCCCTGCACCGGGGATCGCCCCGGATCGTCAGCGTCGTCAGCGGCAAGGGTGGAGTCGGCAAGACCTTCGTGTCCACGAGCCTGAGCCTGATCGCTGCCCGCACCGGCAAGCAGGTCTTGCTGATCGACGGCGATCTTTCCCTCGCCAACGTCGACATCGCCCTGGGCTTGAAGACCAAGTACCACCTTGGCGACGTCATCTCGGGACGCATCAGCTTCCACGAAGCGGTTGTTCCAGGGCCCAAGGGGATCTTCGTGTTGCCGGCAAGTGCCGGCATTGCCGAGCTGACCCGCATGGATGAAGCCGAACAGCAGCGCCTGCTGGGGCTCCTGCGCCCACCCTTGTCGCCGTTTGACCTCGTCGTCATCGACTGTGGGGCAGGCGTTGGCGACAACGTCATCTTCTTTGGCCGAGCTGCCCACGAGAGCGTCGTGGTGCTTACGCCCGAGCCAACATCGATGGCTGATGCGTACGCGACGATCAAGGTCCTCTCGACCAAAGCCGGCGTATCGACGATTGATGTCATCGTGAACCAGGCCAGTGAGTCGGCGGCGCGCGACGTGTTCCGCCGCCTCTCGGGTGTCGTCGGCCGCTTCCTGCCCACCTGCCTCCGCTACGCCGGAAGCATACCGTTGGATGATGCGGTGCGCGCCAGCGTTTTGGCGCGGCAACCCCTCGTCATCAGCGGACCCGACTCTCCCGCGGCGAGAGCCTTGAGCCTGGTGGCGCGCAGCTGGTTGCTGACCCAGGGAGATGGCCGGGTGGGCCTGCTGGGACCGTCATCATGACCAGTCATCGCGCGGTCACACGCTACCGGGCCGACGAGCTCGCCAGACCGGCGGAGGATCTCATCCGCGTGCACGCCCGCCTGCTCGAGCGTCACGCGCGCAGCGTTGCCGCCCGGACCGGTCATGATCCAGAAGAGTTCTGGTCTGTCGGCGCCATGGCCCTTGTGGAGGCTGCGGCCAGATACGACCCGAGCCAGGGTGCCCAGATCGAGACGTTTCTGTCCCATCGGATCCGCGGCGCCATGCTCGACGAGGTCCGGCGACTGGACCGACTGCCCCGTCGCCTGCGTCAGCGGGTGCGGCGGGTGGCGGAAGCCCATGAACGGCTCAGCAGGGACGGGGAACCGACCGACGAAGCCGTCGCCGAGGCGGCCGGCTGCACACCCGCTGAATCAACGTGGGCCATGCAATTGGCCAAAGCCCCCGTCGACAGCGACGATGTGCAGCTCGTCGACGACGAACCTTCGCTGGTGGAGCTGCTCGTGCACGCCGAAGAACTCGACGCCGTGAGCAATGCGATCGCGGCGCTGCCCGAGCGGCTTCGCCTGGTGGTGTCCCTCCGGTACGTCGAGGACCTCCCCCAGCGAGACATCGCGGTTCTGCTCCAGGTCAGTGAAGCGCGGATCTCCCAGTTGCTTCGGAGTGCCATCGAGAAGCTGACGTTCGCACTGCGAAGCCCGCCCACGGCCAACGAACTGGTGTAGGTCCATGTGCGTCTGCCTGGTGTGGCCGCCGCGACCGATTTGCCGCTCAAGGCATTCGCAATGGCTTCGATGTGATCTGTGGAGGTGTCTGTGTGCGCGCTGCGAGCCGTGGTTGAACTCCGAGACCGACAGCGAACCGAATCCGCCCGGGCGCTTGCTTCGGAGCGTCGCCAGCGAGATGTTCAGGCGCAAGCGCTGGCGGCGGCCGAGCAGCAGCGGCTGGACGTGCCGACCTCGGCCTCCAGCGCCGATCTCCTCGACATGTATGAGCGGGCAACGAGGGCCGCCGACATCTTGGTGAATCGGGCTCGGGAAGCACTGGTGCACTGCGACCGCGCCGTTGATCTCCACCTGGATGCCCATCGACTGCGTTGCCTGCAGCATCAATCCCTCGTCCGGATCGTCGACCGACGGGCCGAAGACGCCCGCCATGTGGAACGACGCCAGGAGCGACGCACCGCCGACGACATGGTTCGACGGCCGACGTCATCATGACCACCGAGAGCGAGAGCGACCTGCTGGCGCGCACGTCTGCCGACCTGCAGGTCGTCGATAGCCGTGGTCCGGCCATGCTCGAGCGCATCGCGGACGCCGTGCGCGCCGGGGAACTCCGGACGCCGTTGCTGCCGGCGCGGGCCCTGGAACTTCTGCAACTGACCAATGCCCGCGAGGTCAGTTTTGATGCCCTCGCTCGACAAGCGGTGCAGGATCCGGTCGCGGCGATGACGGTCATGCGCATGGCCAACTCTGCAGCGTTTGCACCGGCGAGTCGCCCCATCGACATCAAGGATGCCCTGGTCCGCATTGGCATCGACGGCGTTCGACAGGTGGCCTACGACATCGCGATGTCGTCGAGGATCGCCCGGCGTGGACGATTCCTGCCGATCCTGGTCCGGATCCTTCGCCACGGGCAGACGACGTCGGCCCTGGCCCGGATTCTGGCTCGTGAACTCGACATCCCCGCCGGGCCGGCGGCGCTGGCGGGCCTGCTCCACGCTGCGGGCGGCATGGTGATCGTGGATGAACTCGCCGGCCAACGGAACCAACGCACCGTCTCTGACGTCGTGGTGTTCCTCATGGTTCGTCGCCTGCACCCCTGGGTCGGTTCGCAGGTCGTCGGTCGCCTGGGTCTTGATGCGAATGTCGTGGAAGCGATCCGCACCCACCACGACCCGTCCACGCCTGAGCGCACCCTGCAATCCAGACTGCTGACGTTCGTCGACCTGATCTCCCCGAGCGAACCAGCAACGAGGGTTGTGCCTTTGCAGCTCGCCCTGGAACGGTCCGGGCTGCCGCTGTCGACGCAGACCGTGCTCCGTCGTCTGCAGCCCATCATCAGCACCGTCGAAGACGTGCGGTTGCGGTGAGTGTCAACATAGTTGTCGGATGAGATTTCAAACGGTGGCTTGCTCCTGATGGGCAGACAGGGCCAACGCAATGGCTCCAGCCTTCGAGGGCGTTGGCTCGTCGGGATTCAAGTATACAAT